>Ga0209540_10003282_pt1 | contig 11088 bp, 8 predicted proteins | sample BarGraIncu01121A_FD_184501 | JGI IMG/M metagenome (GOLD analysis project Ga0209540, IMG submission 184501) | Arctic peat soil microbial communities from Barrow, Alaska - Barrow Graham LP Incubations 011-21A (SPAdes) (version 2) | ecosystem: Environmental > Terrestrial > Soil > Wetlands > Peat... | reverse complement strand
AGTGGTATGCAGAAGTAAACACATTTCATAAAGTGGTTGGTGGGCATAAGTAATTCTATTTGCGATGTATAATAGGCTGTGAGTTGTGTAATTTACAAGCTCTAATTTAGTAAAAATGAGGAAGCAATATATAGTAATTTTCTTGGTTTTGTTCGCAGGTTTAAATACAAAGGCACAAACAAGTTTAGGTATGCCAGTCGATAGCACTCTGCATATATTAAACAGCTATGCGCAGCCAGCGTCTCTTACGTCCGCTACTACAGCATCACAGCAAGAGTACCGACACTATTTAAGAACAGCTAAAACTTTGAAAGTACTAGGTTGGACATCGTTAGGAGTCGGGATAGTGTCAGGCTATTTAGGGTTAGCAGCTCATGTAACAAGTACAGATACAGGTGAAAAAGCAGACTGGTTGTTTGTAGCCAGCGGTACGCTTATTGCTGCCAGTATCCCCCTTTTTATAGTTTCGCATCATTATAAGAAGAAGGGGAAAGAACTGAAGGCGGTATCTGTATCGCTGGGAAGTCAGCAGGTTTTTGTTCCGCAGGGAAACAGGTTTGTTTCCGGTGTGCAGCCTGCGGTAAGCGTAAAGGTTTCTCTTTAGGCTAAAAGTTTAAAAACCACCCCTAACCCCTGAAGGGGAACAAGAGTGGTATGCGGAGGTAAATACATTTCATAAAGTGGTTGGTGGGCATAAGTAATTCTATTTGCGATGTATAATAGGCTGTGAGTTGTGTAATTTACAAACTCTAATTTAGTGAAAATGAGAAAGCAATATATAGTAATCCTATTGGTTTTGTTCGCTGGTTTAAATACGCAGGCACAGACAAATTTTTCAGCTCCGGCTGATAGCACTTTGCATATAGGTTTAAATACCTATGTGCAGCGGGTGTCTTTCATAGCTATAAATGCTGCACCGCAGCAAGAGTATAGACACTATTTAAAAACAGCTAAAACATTGAAAATTTTAGGTTGGACATCGTTGGGGGTCGGAATCCCAACGATGTTTTTTGGTCTCTTGATTACTGCTGTTGAAAATCGTGATGGCCCTAGTACAACCAACATAGGTGTTGTTGTTCTTTCCTCTGGAGCTGTACTTACTGCTGCCAGTATCCCACTTTTTATAGTTTCACATCATTATAAAAAGAAAGCGGTATCCCTATCGCTGGGGAGCCAGCAGGTTTTTATTCCGCAGGGAAACAGGTTTGTTTCCGGTGTGCAGCCTGCGCTAAGCGTAAAGGTTTCTCTTTAGCTTAAAAGTTAAAATGCCACCCCTAGCCCCTGAAGGGGAACAGGAGTGGTATGCGGAGGTAGATACATTTAATAAAATGATTAGCAGGTATAGGTAGTTTTATTTATCAGGAATAAGGGACTGTAAACAGTGTAACTTACAGACGGAAATTTAGCAAGAATGGAGAGGCAATATATAGTAATCCTGTTAATTTTGTTCGCGGGTTTAAATACAAAGGCACAAATAAGTTTAGCTACGCCAGCTGATAGTACGCTACATATAGGGTTAAACAGCTATGTACAGCCAGTGTCTCTCACGCCAATTAATACAACATCACAGCAAGAGTACCAACAATATTTAAGAACAGCAAAGACGTTGAAAATACTCGGTTGGACAGCATTCTGTATAGGAGTTCCATCAATGGTTTGTGGTTTCTATTGGGCATTTGCAAGTGCTTACAATTCTAGTACCAACAAAAGTAATTCCATAAGCGATTTGTTGTTTTACTCTGGAGCTGTGCTTACCCTTTCCAGTATCCCTCTTTTTATAGTTTCGCATCATTATAAAACGAAAGGGAATAAACTGAAAGCGGTATCTGTATCGCTGGGTAGTCAGCAGGTTTTTATTCCGCAAGGAAACAGGTTTGTTTCCGGCGTGCAGCCTGCGCTAAGCGTAAAGGTTTCTCTTTAGGTTAGGAATAATAAGAAGATGACCCCTAACCTCTCCCGAAACATTCCCGATTGATCGGGACAAGTCGGGATAAATGGCGGGGAAACAAGAGTGGTATGCGGAGGTAAATACATTTCATAAAGTGGTTGGTGGGCATAGGTAGTTTTATTTCTATGGGATAATAGGTTGTAGGCTGTGTGATTTACAAGATGTAATTTGTTAGAAATATAAATCTCATGCTTGCAGTTTATTCGTAGAAAACCGGAATCAACAGCTTTTAATTGCTTCTGTGTATTGGCTGCTTATCCATTTTTCGCAGAAATTTATCCTTATTTCTGTATTTCTATCCTCATTTTTGTCTGTACGTCAACAGCCTCGGAATAATTTGAAAATAATCATTTTATATTTGCACTGTACAAATTCAAGGGCGGCTATGCAAGCAGAGGGCTTGTTCCGGAACTGTTAGTTAAACTATGCTCCGGCTTGTATGTTCTTTGGGTGCTGTACGAATTATTTTAGTGAGACTAGATGATTCTCTATTATTAACAATCCAACTTATTTATTATGGCGGATAAATCAAGGATTCCACGAAGTGCTCCTTTGTTTAACTCTTACATTGTGAATACGACTAATTATCTTTTGGCTGGAACAGCTCCCAATACAAATGCTGCAAGGCTGGGTGTATTGGATTCGGAGGTGACCAGATGGTCTGCTTTAGCTTCGAAGTGGAGTGATGTATTTTTACTTTATTCGGATAAGAAATACACACGTACTACGGATGTTAAAGATCAGCTCCTGTCCATTATTGATGATTTTGTAAAGCTGGACCAAACAAGCCGGATTCTCGACCGGATTGCAGCTTCTCCCAATGTGACGGTTACCGATTTGGAAGTGTTTAATATCAAAGCCGGAATTTTGAAAAAAGCTACGCGTACTATCCCTACAACTCGTTTGACAGACAAAGTTGTTGCCGATATTCAGGCTCTGGGTGGTGGCTCGTTTGCAATAAAAGCAAAATTAAGTTCTGGTGGAGGCACAGCCATTATTGATGGAGCAGACAGTGTACAATGTGTTTACAAGGTAGGTACAACACCTCCTGTTTCGGTGGATGACGACGGTATGAAAACCAATCTTTCGACCAGAGCCAGTTTTAGCATGGATTTGGGAACGGAAAATTCAGGGAAAACGCTTTATGTTTATTTCCGATGGTTTAATACTAAGCATCCTGAACTGGCAGGCCCCTGGAGCATATTGTATGTCACTATTATTCTGTAAACGGTTTGATTGACGACCTTCGGGTAGTTGCTTTAAATCGTATCCTTTCTAAAAACCGATGCCTGTCTGGTACAAGCATCGGTTTTTTTTTAGGCAAAAATTTATTTCTCTTTATCCGGTTGCAATGCTGAAGAAGCATATGGTCCGATAAGTGTGCCGGTAAAACCTCCGGCATTTTGCGTACTAAGGTTATGTGCGTCGGCATCCTCGGCTATGGTTACCCAGTCTGTACCATTGTAAGATACATAAAAGCTGTAATTAGAACCTTTCCCAGCAATCTTTAGCTGTATATTCGCATCTTTGTATTCGGTTGGAATGGCTTTGCATGCCAAGCGTGTCCTTTTGCCGTCCGATCGATATAAAACAATGGATTCTTTAGCTTTCACCAAAGTTTTACCGAATATGAAGTTGTACTGCTCATTCTGAAAACAAACCAGTCCGGCAATGTCCTGAATAGTTTTAGGCTTAAAAGTTAGTTCGGTAACAGCTTCAAAGCTGCGGTGTTGTTGCCGATGACCCAGAAAGGCGGGCTGCACGGTTTTGTTTATACTCTGTGGAAGTGCTTTTAGTATAAGTTTTCCATCTTTAAAGTTGTACCAACGTGAGCGGGGTGTGCGAATCATAAGCCATTCGTTGTTCAGACTATCTTTATCAAAATCATCGCGCCAGCTGAAGTTTCCACTCATCAGAGTCGGGGCATTTTCCAGTTTTTTCTTTTTTACAATGGTAGGCAGGGCTTCGCCTTTGGGCAAAATAATGGGGGCATCATCTTTCCATGTAACGGGGAGTAAAAAAGTCTCCCGTCCGGTGTTGTAATAATTCCCTTCGTAAGGACGGCATCCCAGAAATACTGCCCAGGTTTTTCCGTCCAGGTCTTCTATCAGGTCGGCATGTCCTACACTGGTTATGCGGGGGCTGCGGTTTTCGTCTAAGTCACGTTGCGTCAGTATGGGGTTTGTGGCGCACGGAACATAATTACCCAATACCTTATCACTGATAAAAGCTACTTCCGAATGATTCGTACTCGTTCCACCCTCGGCAGCCATCAGCAGGTATTTACCGTTTCGTTTGTAAATATGCGGACCTTCAATCCATACCGGTTTTTGCGATGGATCTACGCCTCCATCCACAATTACTTTGGCAGTTCCTATGGTTTTATCGGTATTGGTGTCGAATTCATGAATCCAAATGGCGCGGTGTCCGTCCCACTTCGGAGTGACCGCCGGAGCATCATTGTTTACAATATAAGCTTTACCGTCTTCATCGAAAAACAAAGATGGATCAATGCCCCCTACCTTAGGTAACACGATAGGATCTGACCAGCCTTGAGCCGGATCTTTTGTTTTGACAATAAAGTTGCCGATTCCATCCACGCAAGTAGTAATCATGTAAAAAGTATCGTTATATTTATTGTAGCGGATGACGGGTGCATAAATGCCTCCGGAAATACGTATACCGTCCAGTTTCAGTTGGCTCGGCCGGTTAAGCACATACCCCAGCTGTGTCCAGTGCACCAAATCTTTACTGGTACTAATGGGTATTCCCGGATAAAAAGCGAAGCTGGAGTTAACGAGATAAAAGGTATCACCTTTGCGGCAGATGCTCGGATCGGGATAAAAGCCGGCAAGAATAGGGTTGTAGTACTCTTTTTTCGGATTTATTTTTTGCTCAAAAAGAGCATCCTTACCCTTGTATTCGAAATAATTGAACCCAGCTGTATTTTGTTGAGCCCGGGCGTATTGCGCATATCCCGACAGGAGGAGTGCAGCTGTGATCAGATAGAATTTTGTTTGCATAAACAGAACTTTTATTTAAACACCAAAAATACAATTTTAATTTAATATTTACTGATTTCTAGTGTACAATAGTTTTTCTATCCGTTACATTTTTAACAATTTAACGCTTTTTATTGTTTTAAGTTAAAGTACGGCGTTTCGAAGGAGCTATAAAAAAAATACATTTGTTTTGAAATTATTCTTAGATATTGCTAACTTTGCCCTTCGAAAACAACAACCTTCTATTTCTTTTTATTCATGAAAAAGTGCAATTCCGCCTTATTTCTGTTCTTTATACTAGGACAGTTTTTTCCTGCTTTCTCTCAGATAGGAACTTTCTATACAACCGACAAAGATTTATCAAATAGTTTAATTAATTGTATCTATCAGGATAAGCGAAACTATATCTGGGTAGCTACCGAGGATGGACTGAATAAATTCGATGGCGTTAAATTCAGCATTTATAGAAATAAACAAGGAGATAAAACGACCATTAAGAATAACTATGTACGAACACTTTATGAAGATACCCGTGGTAACTTCTGGGTAGGTTGTGTCAATGGTTTAAATTTATATAACAGAGCGAAAGATTCATTTTCCGAAGTGGAGCTTTACAATGGGGCACAAAAAATACAACCTCACATCACGTCCATTGTCGAAAGTAAGTCGGGCGAAATCTGGATTACCACGTCAGGATATGGTATTATCCGTATCAAAAAAAACTCAAAAGACCATAAAGTAGATAATCAGCTATCGTCCAAACTGTGCAGTCGTTTTCTCATTTGCGTTTTTCAGGATAGTAAACAAAACTTTTGGATAGCTTCCGAGAATCAGGGATTAAACATGTATTCGCCTAAAACAGGTAAACTCATGGTGTTTAAAGCCCCCGAAACAATTGGTAGTAATCAGATTTCATCAATATGCGAAGACGATAAGGGTGCTATATTTGTGGGAACGCTTACGGGTGGTCTGTTTCGTTTCAATGCGGGTGCATTTCGGTTTGATCCGGTTCGCGATGGAAGTATTTCAGGTGCTTTAGCTGTGAAAAGTTTACTTTTCGACAGGCAAAAGAGACTATTGGTGGGTACTGATGGACGCGGAATGAAAATATACAATTCCAAGACAAATTTGTTAGAAAATTTTCAAATGCCTTCGGCACCGGTCGATTTCTCTAAAACGAAAATTCATGCTATTTTTCAGGATAAAACCGGTAATATCTGGACCGGACTTTTTCAGAAAGGTATTTTTATCTCTCCGAATAATCCGAATAGATTTAATTACTGGGGTTTTAAATCTTACGACCGGAATGTAATCGGATCCAGTTGTGTGATGTCTGTGTTAAAGGACGAAAATAATACACTTTGGGTTGGAACCGATAACGATGGCATTTATGGCGTAAACAAAAATGGACATTCTATCCACTATCTGCATACTAACCAGGGATCTTCAGTGTCTAGTACTGTTATGGCTATGATAGAGGATAATCATGGAACTATATGGCTGGGTTCTTATCTTGACGGACTGGCCCGTTTCGATAAAGCAACCGGTAGATGTACCTATTTCAATAATAAATCAGAAAGTAATAATACTTCAAGTAACCGGGTGATTTGCCTGGCAAAGGATAAGCAGAATCATCTTTGGGTTGGAACCAATGGTGCAGGTGCCTATGTGTTTGATATTACCAGGCAAGCCTATACCGAGCATTACTCGCAAGTCGGAACAGGCAAATATAAATTATTGGGCGATTGGGTTAATAGTATATTGTGCGATCGCGACGGGGTAATGTGGTTCGGAACTTATGACGGTATTTGCAGTTACGATCCGCGAACGAACAAGTCGGCTAGCTATACTGTCAAAGACAAAGTATTACCCGGAAACATAGTTTATACTATTAGCGAGGATCATCGGGGAAAACTGTGGATAGGTACGACCGAAGGTTTGGCTTGTTTCGATAAGAAGACCCATAAATCGAAACTGTATACTATGGCTGATGGCTTACCAAGCAATGCGATTTGTGGTATATTGGAAGATGAAAAAGGAAATATCTGGTTGAGTACACATATGGGAATCTCTAAACTGATAGTAGCTGAAAGCAAATTTATCAATCATTATGCATTCGATGGCTTGCAGGGGAATGAGTTTTCGATGGGAACAGCTTTTAAATCGCGGGATGGTGAGATGAGTTTCGGTGGAGTGGGAGGTATAACTTTCTTTTATCCTTCCAAAATCAACGACCAGCGCACACCACTTCAACTATATCTCACCGATTTGTATATTCAGGATAAACCAGTTATCGAAAGTCAAAAATCAGGGGGACGTGAGATCATTAACGGTTTTATTTCTGATGTAAATAAAATACACTTGAGTTATAAAGATAATATGTTTAGTTTGGAGTTCTCAACTTTTGACTTTGCGAGTCCGGGACGTGTGTATTATCGTTATAAAATGGCAGGATTGAATTCCGAATGGATGAATACCCCACAAGGTGTAAGCCGTATTAGCTTTACCAATATAAGTTACGGTACTTATAAATTAAAGGTGATGGCTTGCATTCATGATAATATGTCTCCGGAAAAAGAGTTTATAATTATTATTTCTCCGCCCTGGTACTTGTCTTGGTGGGCTAAGACCTTTTATTTTATATTAGTACTGCTATTAGGATACGGCATAACTAAATATATACTGAGTCAGATAAACCATAAGCAAGAGTTGATGCGTCGGGAGCATGCCGAACAGATTAATGAAGCCAAGTTGCAGTTTTTTATCAATATTTCGCACGAAATTCGTACGCCAATGACGCTTATTATCAGTCCTCTCGAAAAACTGATTTCAGAGAATGCAGATATAGAAAAGCAAAAGGTATATCAGATGATGTACCGAAACGGGCAACGCATCTTGCGTTTGATTAATCAGTTAATGGATATTCGAAAAATAGACAAGGGATTGATGTTTGTAAAAATGAGAGAAACCGACATCGTTGGCTTTATCGATGATCTGATGCAAACATTCGAATATCAGGCCAACAAACGAAATATTCGTTTTGAATTCCAGCACGCGGAACCAAAACTAAATGTGTGGATAGATTTAAATAATTTCGATAAAATATTACTGAATATTCTATCTAACGCCTTTAAATACACGCCTGAAAATGGTGAAATTATTGTTTCGCTTCATACCGGAACGGATGAGAATGAGGAAGGAGCTTTACGGAATTATTTTGAAATTACTATTTCCGATACGGGTATAGGTATCGAAGAAGAAAAAATTGAACGAATATTCGAACGTTTTTATCAGATTGATAACGACCAGACAAAATCAAATTTCGGGACGGGAATCGGACTTCACTTGGCTCGTTCGCTGGTGGAATTGCAACATGGGGCTATTCGTGCCCGGAACAAACAAGATGGGCAGGGTAGTGAGTTTGTTGTTCGCTTGCCGTTGGGGCGTTCGCACCTGAAGGATGAGGAAATAGAAAACTATAGTGTGGAACCAAGTCAAAAAGCGGCTCTTCGTATGCCTGATGTGGTTCTTTACGATGGAAAAGAAACAGAAAATTCCACCAAGGTAAAATCAAAAACAAAGTACCGCATTTTAGTGGTGGACGATGAAGATGAAATCCGGCAATATATTCGTACCGAACTATCAGATATGTATAAGATATCCGAATGTCGGAATGGAAAAGAGGCGTTGGATTTTATTCTGAAAGAAAAACCTAATTTGGTGATAAGTGATGTGATGATGCCGGAGATGGACGGAATTAACTTGTGTAAGAAAATGAAATCGAATATTAATGTGAATCATATTCCCATTATACTGCTCACTGCTAAATCCGGAGACGAAGATAAAGCCGAAGGGTTTGATATAGGAGCCGATGCTTATGTAGTAAAACCGTTTAATGTGGAGTTATTGAAGAAGCGAATTGCCAACTTGCTAGGAAACCGTGAACGGTTGGAAATGAAAGCTTCGGATACGGACGAAAATAAGCAACTCATAAAACCGGTGGTGATGCGTTCGTCCGACCAGGTATTATTAGAAAAAATAATGAAAATTATTAATGACAATATAGCCGATCCCGACCTGAATGTCGAATTTCTGGCAAGTGGAGTTGGAATGAGCCGTGTGCATATGCACCGGAAACTAAAAGAACTGACTAATCAGTCTGCTCGCGATTTTATTAAGTCAATTCGCCTCAAACAAGCTGCTGAATTGCTTTCCACTCAAAAAACCGGTATCTCTGAGCTTGCCTATGCATTAGGTTTCTCTAACCTGTCCCATTTCTCAAATTGTTTCCATGAGTTCTATGGTATGTCACCCAAAGAATACGCTCAGCAGAACAAGGATAAAAAAGAAGATTAAAATATATTACACAATAAAAAAGCAGTCGGAAATTTAATCCGACTGCTTTTTTTTATGTGCCGATAGTGCAGTTTGAACAATTCTAATGTATAAACAAAAAGCATCAAATCAGGGTTTGTGCAGTTATTTTATACACAATTTTAGGAGGTCGGATTAAGAGAAAATGCCAATAAATATTCGTCTGATAAGGTCGAATCAGGAAGTCATACTGCCGAATGTAACGTGTAGGAAAGTTTTTGTAACGAATTCGGTGTAAATGTAACCAGAAGAAAAGTCTTTGAAATGCTTGCGTGGATCAATTAGAATATTAAAAAGTATGTTTGTATTGCGGACAATAGTGCTGCTATGGTTGCTGCTACGCCTGCAACTATAAATATCAACTATATTTTAGCAGAACGTTCGCGTGAGTATTATGGTGAAGGTTATCGAATCTTCGATTTGAGACGTACTCAAACATGGGCAGATGTTGCCGGTATTTACCGTATATGCGGAAAAGATATAGGAGATCATACAATTCAAATTGTACAACGTACTATTTTACCTAAACATTATTTGGATCCTATTCCGAAAGGACAGATTGATGGGATGGATATGACTGCTGCTGAAAAAGCTGCATATCAAAACCTTGGTTATTGATTTGATAATTAAGTTATGGCTGATTGGAATTTATCAACTAATATGATTCCAATCGGCCATACTTTTATTAAAGATGACATTAGTTTTCCGTGCGTATTCGCATAAACATATATTTACATTTGAGTATTTTGGGCTATTACAGTCTTTGAACTATTCTTCCATTTTCTTATATCTAAGTGCCCGTTTCTTTATGTTTTTATTTTGTATATCTAAAATTGAAAATCAAATATCTTAATTCTAAAGTCGAAAAGTAAATTCAAATATACTTTTGCATTGAAAAGAGGGACTAATTAAGATGACAAAAATTATTTTCTATTAAAAATGGCTTTTTCTAGGGTTACTGTGTTTTACAAAATATTTTTTTGACAGGCCTAAATAAACATAAGTAGTTACAAGTAAATAGTTACAAGCTCCAAGATGTTGATGCATCTTGTTTTTAGATAACCGATCATTAAATATTATTTTTTCTTTCTTACTTATTATCGAAAACAACTTATTTGACATATAAATTAAAAATTAAATACAAACAGTTTACTGTTACTTGTAGTTTTAATTCGCTACAAGCTATTTCAATAATCAAAAAATAAATCAATCAATGAAATCAACAACACAAAAAGTATCCATGGGAGAAAAGATTGGATACAGTTTAGGCGATGGATCAGCCAATCTGGTATTCCAAATGATGATGATGTTTCAACTATTCTTCTATACGGATGTATTTGGAATAAAGGCTACTGCAGCAGGTATGATTTTATTGGTTGCACGGGTGTTCGATGCTTTTGTAGATCCAATGGTGGGAATAATATCAGACAGAACCAACACGCGTTGGGGTAAGTATCGTCCGTGGATATTATGGACTGCAATTCCGTTTGCCTTGTTTTTTATACTGGCCTTTTCAACTCCCGATTTGAGTGAGCGCGGAAAGATTCTGTATGCCGGTATTACCTATATTATGTTGATGTCCATTTATTCGTTTAATAATACTCCTTATTCCTCGCTGGGCGGGGTAATGACCAGCGACATCAAAGAACGCACAAGTATTTCATCCATTCGGTTTGTTACTGCTACTATTGCTACTTTTATAGTTCAGGGACTCACTTTACCGTTGGTAACAAAGTTTGGTCATGGCGATGCTAAGAAAGGGTG
>Ga0209540_10003281_pt1 | contig 11089 bp, 8 predicted proteins | sample BarGraIncu01121A_FD_184501 | JGI IMG/M metagenome (GOLD analysis project Ga0209540, IMG submission 184501) | Arctic peat soil microbial communities from Barrow, Alaska - Barrow Graham LP Incubations 011-21A (SPAdes) (version 2) | ecosystem: Environmental > Terrestrial > Soil > Wetlands > Peat... | reverse complement strand
CCTTTTACTGAATTTCTCCCCCCCACCGGGGGGGAGTGCCCGAAGGGCAAGGGGGGTGTTAGGAATACTAATATCTGATATCTGGTTTCACAGGCAGCTTGGCCATTTTCTCCACCTCAAGCGATGGAAATCCGAACTCTTCAACAACTTTTCCAAGGATCAGATATGTGCCGCTGCCTTTGAAAGGCCAGCTTTTAAGCGATTGGGAGAAATGGGTAGTATCGAAGAAATTGCCTTCAGCATCAATGAAGCATCCGAAATTCATCCAGTCATTTTTTATTGTTTTGATATATTTTACAGTTACAAGGTGTCCTACCATTCTGATCTTCCTGCCTGTATATTCGCTCATCCTGCGTGCTGATACCTCGCCGCGGAAGGATGTTTCAAGCATATCGAACCAGCTCATTGTGACGGGAAACCCGAAGAGCTCGATTTCATCATATACATCCTCCATTTTTCCCTGGACAAGATCGGGAAGTGAAAAATCACGGAGAGGAGAGGAGAAGAGCGGTCTGATGCCATCCGGTTTATTTTTGTTTATCATCATATGAACTTCCCATAGAAGTACAGCCTTCTTCTTTCCAGTGAACCTCAATGCCCCTGCTTTTATAAGAAGAATTACCTGCTCAAGTCCGGGATTTACCCTTGTAACAAAATCGTTAAGGCTGGAAAATGGTCCTTCCTCATTACGGATCTCTTCAATAGACTGGGCAAGCTTGTACTCAAGGCTCATAATATGAATGAAGCCGATGTATATATCTGTTCCATAGATTGTTGTCTTGTAAGCGCTTTTATTCACACATGGCAGTTGGATTGTTGCTCCACACCTTCTTGCTTCATGTACATAAACCCAGGTCCTGTAAAAGCCTCCGAAGTTATTTATTACAGCGACCATGAACTCAAGCGGGTAATGAGCTTTCAGATAAAGACTCTGGAAGCTTTCGACGGCATATGATGCAGAATGTGCCTTTGAGAACGAATACCCGGCGAAAGATTCAATCTGTCGCCATACCTCTTTTGTGACTTCATCGCTGTAGCCCTTTTCGCGGCAGTTTGAGAAGAACCGCTCAACTATCCGTTGCATCTCCTGTTTTGACCTGTGCTTGCCACTCATAGCACGACGCAGGGTATCAGCATCAGCGAGATCCAATCCCGCAAAGTGATGACAGACTTTCAGCACATCTTCCTGGTAGACCATGACGCCGAATGTCTCTGCGAGTTGTTCCTTCATGACCGGATGTATATATTCAAATTTCCCGGGATTATGGAATCTGTAAATATATTCTTTCATCATCCCTGAACGAGCCACACCCGGCCTTATCACAGAACTGGCTGCGACAAGTGTAGTGTAGTTGTCGCATTGCAGCTTTTTCAGAAGGCCCCGCATAGCCGGACTTTCGATATAGAAGCATCCTTTTGTTTCTCCGATCTTCAGGTACTCTTTTACCTTTTCATCTTTCTTGAATTTCTGTATTGCATGAACATCGACATCGATACCCCGGTTACGCAGGATTATTTCCGCACTCTCGCGTATATGACCTATTCCCCGCTGACTCAGAATGTCGAGTTTCTCAAAGCCAATCTCTTCGGCGGTATACATATCCCACTGGGTGGTTGGAAATCCTTTTGGAGGCATATCGAGAGCGGTATAGCATGTAATAGGTTCCTCAGAGATGAGAATGCCACCTGCATGAATGCTCCGCATATTGGGAAAGTCAGCGATCTTCAGCCCCGTTGAGAAGATAAGATTGGTTATATCATTCCGGTTTGTCTCTGCTGAAGGAGTATCAATAAGGGAATCAATCTCTTCCCTGGGCAAACCATGGACTTTTCCAAGTTCACGGACAATGGATTTTCCTCTGAAAGTGCTCATAGTCCCGAGAAGGGCAGTATGTCTATAGCCATATCTCTTAAAAATATAATCGATGACCTCATCGCGCTCTTTCCATGAGTAGTCGATATCGAAGTCGGGGGGACTGCTACGTTTAGGATTTATAAATCTCTCGAAGTAAAGGTTTAGATCAATGGGGTCAACATTGGTGATTTTCAGACAATAAGCAACGACTGAATTTGCACCGCTTCCACGGCCTACATGATAAAAGCCACGGGCCATTGAATATCTTACGATATCCCATGTTATCAGGAAGTAGGCAGAGAAACCAAGCCTGTCGATTATCTCAAGTTCGTGCTTTACTCTTTTCTTCGCTTCATTGTTCTGCAGTCCATACCTGTATTTCATTCCGTCCCAGGCGAGTTTTTCGAGAAGCAGCTTGTCATCATACCTGCTTGCAGAATAGATCTTTTTGTTCTTAAGGCTCTCACGGTCAAACTGTAAATTGCAGTCATCCAGAAGTTTTTTTGTGTTATTAAATAACCAGGGGTATTCTTTCACGATCTTTTCAGTATCGGCATGATCTCTGAAGAATTCATCTTCTCCGGCGCATTGCCATTGCTGCAGATGGCTGAGGAGTATATTATTGTCAACTGCCCTCAGGCTCCTGTGAATACAAATGTCATCTGTCTCTGCAAATGTAACCGGTTGCAGTATAACCATTGAATTCCTGCTTAATGATGAAGTCAGTGTAAGCAGGCTGTTCAGCTCGTGTGGTCTTATTCCTATGCGTTCATTATCAAATAGTTTACGGGCAGGAAGTTTTTTAAGGGAATAAATAATATATGATTCGGAGAATAGAGGCGCCGGAAATGGGATTGATGATTTGTTGAAATTCAGTTCTGAGAGGAATTCATTCAACTCCTGCAAACCCCGGTTATTACGTGCAATGCCGATATACTGAAGCTCATTGTCATTTCGGAATTCGATACCGGCAACAGGCCTGATATTGTTTTTGCTGCATTCACCTGCAAATTCGGGAATTCCGGTTGAGTTGTTAATATCAGTCAGAACAATAGTACCTGTTCCTGTGTCCAGAGCTTTCTGCACAAGCTGTTCAACGGACATGGTTCCGTAGCGGAGACTGTAATATGAGTGGCAGTTAATGTACATACTCTTTTGTGGCGTCAGGCTACAGGCGTCAGGCATCAGGTATTTTATCTTCGTACTTTTGTCTTTTTCGCCTGTTGCCCGTTGCCTTTTTTATCTTCCTCCATACATCATATACTTCTTAAGTCTCTCCTCCATCATATTTTGCTCTTTAAGAGCATTTTCAATCTGTTTAAGGGCCTTTCCCTCCCTTTCGGTTACCGTCATCACTCCGGAGGCTCTCCTGACCGCATTTCGTCCGAAACGCTTTCTGATCCTGTCCATTGCCATATAGAGGCTGACTTTTTCAGGGGTATCGTCAAAAATGTCAAGTTGCTGTACACCTCTTACCATATGACTGAACCTTACACCGATAAGCCTTATAAGCATACGTCTCTGGTAGAGTCTGGCAAAGAGTTCTTTGGTTATATCGGCAAGGACATGGTCGAATGATGTATATGGTATCCGTTTCTGCAGTGTATGGGTATCGAAGTTTGAATACCTTATCTTGACAGTAATGCATGAAGTGAGTTTCTCCTGTTTTCTAAGTTCGAACGCAATTTTCTCTACCATGCTTACCAGCAGCTGATTCAATCTGACCAGGTCGGTGGTATCTTTTTCGAAAGTATGTTCGGTGCTAATAGATTTCTGTTCGGAGTAGCTGATGACAGGAGTGGAGTCGATGCCATTGGCTCTCTTCCACATTTCAATACCATTTTTACCCATCAGCTTTTCGAGCATCTCGACAGGAATATTCCTAAGGGTATAAATTGTAGCAATGCCCATCGACCGGAGTACCTGGTAAGTCTTCTGACCGATCATTGGTATTTTTCTTATCGAAAGGGGATCGAGGAACGGAAGAACAATCTCTTTCTGCACTTCAATTTCACCATTCGGCTTTGCTTCTCCGGTCGCTATTTTTGATACGGTTTTATTGACTGAAAGCCCTATTGATATCGGCAAACCTGTTTCTTTTATTATAAACTGGCGCAATTCATGCGACCATTTGTAGCATCCATAGAAACGGTCCATCCCGGTGAGATCGATATAGTGCTCATCAACCGATGCTTTCTCGTACAGAGGTGCCCTTTCTGCAATTATGCCTGTAACTATGTTTGAATAATTGCTGTAAAGTTCCATGTCGCCCCTTATCACAATGGCATCGGGACACATATTCCTGGCCATTTTCATCGGCATGGCAGAGCTCACGCCGTATTTCCGTGCCTCATAGCTGCAGCTTGAGACCACACCTCGGTCCGACATTCCGCCTATTATGACAGGCTTACCGACCAGGCGGCTGTTCTTAAGCCTCTCAACCGATACAAAAAAAGTATCGAGGTCGAGATGCAGAACAGATCGGTCTATGTTGCCGGAGAAGATCATAATGTAAATTATATAGTCTTAATGGGATGATGAGGTTGCTTCGTCGCTTCGCTCCTCGCAATGACCGCGGCTTTTACTAGCTTCGGTTCAGGTCGCGCCGAACCATCCTCTGCACCGTCATTGCGAGGAGCGAAGCGACGAAGCAACCTCCAACTCCCAAATCAGAACTTTTTCAAAAAAATATTTCACATTTCTTGCATATATAACAATTAAGTTCTACTTTTGATTAGAAAATAATCAATTATATGATTACAATATAACCAAATTTTATTATGTACTTCGCATCAAACATAAAATTTTTAAGAAAAAGGAGGGGAAGGACACAGGATGATGTGGCATTTTCCCTTAACCTTAAACGTTCAACCCTGAGTGGTTATGAGAACGGTGTGGCCCAGCCGGGAATAGAAATTCTGATATCCTTTTCCGGCTATTTTAACATTGCTATTGATACGATCCTTAAACTGGATATCTCAAAGTTGTCGGAAAGTCAGCTTGGTGAACTTGAAAGAGGATATGATGCTTATGTTAAAGGAAGCAACCTGAGAGTATTGACAACAACCGTCAATTCCAGTAACCGGGAAAATATTGAACTGGTACCTGAGAAAGCAAAAGCAGGTTATACTACCGGATATGCTGATCCGGAATACATCGGTGAGCTTCCTGTGTTCACATTGCCTTTTCTTTCCAATAAAAAGAAGTACAGAACTTTTCAGCTGAAAGGTGATTCGATGCTGCCTATACCCGACGGTTCATGGGTAACAGGAGAATACCTCCAGGACTGGATGCAGATAATCAGCGGCAAAGCTTATATAGTGTTTACCATGGATGACGGAATTGTTTTTAAGGTGGTTGAGAACAATATCAGGACCGACGGCAAGCTGGTTCTATATTCCCTGAATCCTGTTTATGAACCATATGAGGTGCATGTCAGCGAAGTAAAGGAAATATGGAAATTTGTTAATTATATCAGCAGTGAATTGCCCGATCCGGTATTGCCGGAAAAACAACTGATCAAGGCAGTTGCCGGAATGAAGCACGATCTTGAAAGGATAAAAGCGAAACTGGGGAAGGATATTTCGGATATAAATGAGGAGAGGTAGAGAGACCCCCTCTGTCGCTGCGCGACATCTCCCCCAGAGGGGGAGAAAATTCTCATCCGTTTAGTGATTTTCTCCCCCCTTGGGGGGAGTGTCCGAAGGGCGAGGGGGGTTATGAAATTGAAGAAACTTGCTAAATTACTCTCCAATTCCCATCTGCAAATTCTATAGGCAATGTCTTGATGTTTTTAAGCTCTTCCAGCTTAAACATAATATGAGGTAAACCCTGCAAATGACTTATATTCTTGTGCTTATTGATCATTTCAGAAGTCATGATTATGAATACACCAGGTACGATGTATTTCCTCAGGGCGGGCGATTCACATATTACCGGTGTACCTTTCGGTACAAGATCCATTATTTTATTGAAAACAAATAGAAGCTGGTCATCCAGTACCTTGGCAAAGTAGACTTTTGAAGCTCCTGACAGTAGCATACGCGACGTGTCTTTCGGTGAATCAGGGTTTGTTTCTTCATATATAGAAATTCCCATTTCTTCGTAAATTGTTTTTAATCCGGGTGTGGTCTCATGAAAATGCGGAGTTATCTTAATTGCAACGATATTAAGATTTATAAACTGTTCGATTATCTTGCAAGCCATTGATGTTTTCCCCGACTTTGTGCCTGTTCCGGCTATCAGTAAAAGATTTGAACGATTCATATTAAACTTTGAAAAACAAAAACAATTAACCGCAAAGATCGCAAAGATTTTTGCAAAGGGCGCAAAGGTAAAAATTGACCAGTTATTCTTTGCGTACTTTGCTCTTCTTAGCGTACTTTGCGGTTAAAAAGGTTTTGCAGAAAATCTTACTCTTTGGTAAGCGCAATTATCTGATCAACGATTTTCTTGTTTTCTGTTTCCGGAATATGTCCTTCAAAAATAAATCTGCAGACCCGGTTTTTATCAAGAATTACCACCGTGTAATTATCTTTTGGTAAACCCCATTCTGCCTGCAGTGTAGCCTTATAATCAAAGAGTATGGTAGTATCGTATTTTTTTGCTTTGTTTCCGGCAATCATTCTTATCAGACCATTTGGTTTCCAGGTTGATTTGCAGTCAACAATACCAAAACCTTTAAAAAGGTCTTTGCTAAGAGTCTTATCAACATCAGTTGCTTTTTTAACTGCATCATTGAATGGGTCATTCAGATCTGATTCATCTGGGTCGACATAATTAATCTGAAGTACTTTGCCAGGCCAGGAATTCAGGGTAAATTCTTTTTTATCAGCATCAGTAAACATCCAGTCGGGAGCTTTCATACCCACAGCCAGCTTGACATTCTGCTGTCCGAAAATTCCGGTTATGGCAAATAAACTGAAAACGAGGGAGATGATCATTTTTTTCATAAGTCGGCTTTTAAAATTTATTGACCAATATATGAATTTTTTATCATAAATTAATTTTTGAAGTTTTTATCATTTATCCGGGCAGTAATATTACTTTTGCGGTCTAATTAATTTGTATGCAATTAATAAGAAATATAGCGATCATCGCGCATGTTGATCATGGCAAAACTACTCTGGTTGACCGTATTATACAGGAATGCCAGGTGTTGGACCAGAGGAAGGAGGCAGGTGATCTTATTCTCGACAGTAATGATCTTGAGCGGGAAAGAGGGATTACAATCCTTTCTAAAAACGTTTCTGCAAATTACAAAGGAGTTAAAATTAATATTATTGATACCCCGGGACATGCTGATTTTGGAGGAGAAGTCGAGCGGGTACTCAAAATGGCCGACGGAGTTTTATTACTTGTGGATGCACTCGAAGGTCCTATGCCGCAAACACGATTTGTATTAGGCAAAGCTATTGCACTCGGACTTAAACCAATTGTAGTAGTTAATAAGGTTGATAAAGATAACTGCAGACCCGATGAAGTTCAGCAGGATGTTTATGAACTCATGTTTAATCTCGATGCAACTGATGACCAGCTTGAATTCGCCACAGTTTTTGGTTCTTCCAAGTATGGATGGATGAGTGGCGACTGGAGAAAGCCAACTACCGATATTAAATTTCTTCTCGATACAATACTCAAGGAAATACCTGAACCTCAATATATTGAAGGTACAGCTCAGATGCAGGTAGCTTCACTCGATTTTTCTAGCTATGTAGGAAGAATTGCAATTGGACGTGTATTCAGGGGTGACATTACCACAGGACTAGACTATACTTTGTGCAAGAGGGATGGAAAGGTAAGGAAAGTAAGAGTGAAGGAACTCTATGTTTTTGAGGGATTAGGGAGGATTAAGACTGACAGTGTCAGATGTGGTGACCTCTGTGCTGTTATTGGACTTGAAGATTTCGAGATAGGGGATACTCTTGCTGACCTTCTTGCTCCTGAGGCTCTTCAGAGGATTGAAGTTGATGAACCTACAATGAGTATGGTTTTTACAATTAATAATTCTCCTTTATATGGAAAAGAGGGGAAGTTTGTTACATCAAGGCATCTCAGAACAAGACTGATGAGAGAGACGGAGAAAAACCTTGCCCTGAAAGTTGAGGATACAAAATCAGAAGATACTTTCAATGTATTTGGACGAGGCATCCTTCATCTTTCTATTCTTATAGAGACAATGAGGCGCGAAGGTTATGAGTTCCAGGTGGGTAAGCCAAAAGTTATCCTGAAGGATATTGACGGCGTTAAATCAGAACCTTATGAAACTTTAACTATTGATGTTCCTCCCGAATATTCAGGTAAGGCCATTGAACTTGTTACCCAGAGGAAAGGGGAAATGATAATCATAGAACCTAAGGGTGACCTTACACATCTGGAATTTGATATTCCATCACGGGGCCTTATCGGCTTAAGAAATAACATGCTTACAGCCACAGCAGGCGAGGCAGTGATGCATCACCGTTTCAGGGCATATGACAAATTTAAAGGTGATGAGCTTATCCCTAAACCGAATGGATCGCTGATCTCTCTCGATCAGGGCATGGCAACCGGACATGCAATCGATCGTCTGCAGGACAGAGGCAGATTTTATATTGATCCTGGAGAACAGGTTTACAGGGGTCAGGTTATAGGTGAAAGCACCCGACTCGGTGATATTGAAGTAAATATTATAAAGGGAAAGAAGCTCACAAATATGAGAGCTTCCGGATCAGATGAAAGCCTGAGGATCGCACCCAAACTGAAATTTTCACTCGAGGAAGCCATGGAACAGATAAAAGATGATGAATATCTTGAAGTTACGCCCTTAAATCTGAGAATGAGAAAAATTCCAGGTTACAAATTTGCTTAGCACGCTCTTTAAACTAAAAATGATTCCATGATAAAAATAAAGAGGAGTTACTTTTTACTGATTATTCTCGCATTATTTACAGGATCAGTCTCTTTCGGGCAGGAGGTCAATTATACAGGATTTGGAATTGAGACAAAAGACAGCAACATTCCCCATGGACTAAAAGCAGGTGACAAGGCTCCTGATTTCACCGGATATGACCAGACCGGAAAGCAGGTGGAACTGAAAAAACTCCTTGGGCATGGACCAATAATCCTTTTTTTTTACCGGGGAAAATGGTGCTCAGTATGCAGCAGATATTTAAATAATTACCAGGATTCACTTAAAGTAATTACTGATCAGGGTTTCAACTTAGTGGCAATTACACCTGAATCAATTGAAAATGTGGAACAGACTGTGAAGCTTCATAACCTTTCATTTACTGTAATTTATGATTGTCAGGAAAAAATAATGAAAGACTATGACGTAATGTTCAGTGTTACAAAGGCATATCAGGATGAGATAAAATCAGATTTTTCAATTGATATAGCTGAGAATAACGGGAGGGATGCAGCGAGGTTACCAGTTCCGGCCACTTATATAATAAACAAAGATGGAATTATTGTTGCTGTTCAGTTTGATCCTGATTACAAGAACAGAGCTTCCGTTAAGTGGATGTTAAGAAACCTTGGACTGGCTCTCTAGTAATTTACATTTTCAAAACGAATCCAATGTTGCATGGCTGAATGCTCTCATGTTTTCGATTGAGGTACCAGGAGTAATCTCGCAACCTGCCGAAACGATGCAACGCCCTTTGGATTCAATAAGATCTTTAATTACCGATTGCCTGATCATTTCATGCGATCCATCCTGAATAATTGCAACTGGATCTGATTTTCCGGAAAAAACCTGCTTTCCACCCCTGAATGGCACAAAATCCTCCATCGAATTCACAAGATGATCAATATCAATTATATCAGCTCCTGTCTGAATCATTTGAATAAGAATTGATTCCGTATTTCCACAGATATGAAGCTTGGCAAGGGCCCCATTAGAATGAATATAGTCAACCAGCTTTTTCTGTCTTGCAAAAGCAAACTGGCTATATAAATCAGGTCCTATCTGCGAGCAGAATGCATCGCCAATGCCTATGCAGTGCGCGCCAGCTCTGATCTGAAGTGAAATAAAATCAATAGCGCATTCGATAATAATATCCATTGATCTTTCCACGTTTTCGGGGTCAATAAGAAAATCAACCGATGCTTCTGAAGCTCCACGGAGATCAACATATTCAGCAACAGGACCCTCGACCCAGCCAACTACAAATAACTCATTTTTAACATCTTTCCTGAACTCTTTTATCTCAGTCAACCTGTTATTGCAGCGTAAGTTTTCAAGTGGATTGTAATGTTTTATCCTGGATGCAGCTTTTGCATCCGGCAGGTGTCCACCTTTATCTATGGGAAGGCTGTTTTCAGGGTATTCCACCTGTATTCCAAAAGCTGATGCTTCAGCCCATGGGTCAGACATCACTGTGACCCAGTCGATATCAAAATCTTTTGCGCAGAGAGACATTGCTTTGCATTTTGAATAAGGATCAAGACAGAAATCACGGTAGTTTATTCCTGCATATTTAGCAGCCCATCGCATAATTATCGGGTGGAATGGAGGATGGTCAACAGATTCTCCATTTAAAAACAGAAGCGTTCGTTCAAGACCGGTCATAATTAATTTTGATGATATACGTTATCAGTTGATTCTGTTTGAAACTCTATAAAAAGATAAAAGACAAAAGTCACAAGACAAAAGTACTCTACTTAAAATTGTTATAATAAAACTGAGAATGCCAGATTTTGCCTGTTTATATTAAAATAATGCATATTCAAATATTCTTTCGTCTTTTTACTTTTGTCTTTTGTCTTAATCCACCGAATATGGTTGATTTTATGCTTACTAAATATTCAGATAATCATTAAGAGGTTTCATCGTTTTAAATACATTTATGACGTGATCCAAAAAATCATTGCTTAATACCAATTTATCAGAGGCTTCATTTACAACAAGATAACTTTTAAACTTCAGAAGCTCAATATGGGGATGATCCTTAGGGTATCCTTTTGGTGCTGTTTTAAGTTTTTCTCCATCAATTGATCCAAAATACTTAATGAATTCTTTTGCACTTGTGATTTTAATAAAATCTTCAGGGCTATCGCTTATTTTTTCCCGTATTTCCGATAGCCATGGAGTTGGAGGTGTATAGGCTCCTCCTGCCATAATACTCTTTCCTGGCTCAATATGAAAGTAATAACCTGCATATTTGTCTCCGTTTTGTTTACCGCCACGTACTATAAATGCTCCAAAATGCGATTTATAGGGTGATTTATCGTTTGAAAAACGGATATCAC
>Ga0209540_10003279_pt1 | contig 11090 bp, 13 predicted proteins | sample BarGraIncu01121A_FD_184501 | JGI IMG/M metagenome (GOLD analysis project Ga0209540, IMG submission 184501) | Arctic peat soil microbial communities from Barrow, Alaska - Barrow Graham LP Incubations 011-21A (SPAdes) (version 2) | ecosystem: Environmental > Terrestrial > Soil > Wetlands > Peat... | reverse complement strand
AGTACGCGCGGCTCGCCAAGGAGCACCGCGCGCGCCAGCCGCTGGCCGAGAAGGCGCGCGAGTACCTCGCCGCGCTCGACGAGCTGGACGAGGCCAAGGAGATGCTCAAGGCCGAGAGCGACCCCGAACTCAAGGAGATGGCGTCGTCCGAGATGAAGACCATCGAGGAGACGCTGCCCGCGATGGAGGACGAGCTCAAGCTCATGATGCTGCCGGGCGATCCGAACGACGACAAGGACATCATCGTCGAGATCCGGGCGGGCGCGGGCGGCGACGAGGCGGCCCTGTTCGCGGGCGACCTCTACCGCATGTACCTGCGCTACGCGGACACCCAGAAGTGGAAGTACGAGGAGATCGACTCGAGCGAGTCGGAGACCGGCGGCTTCAAGGAGGTCTCGTTCCGCATCCGCGGCAAGAAGGTCTTCTCGAAGATGAAGTTCGAGTCGGGCGTGCATCGCGTCCAGCGCGTGCCCGCCACCGAGACGCAGGGCCGCATCCACACCTCGACGGCCACGGTCGCCGTGCTCCCCGAAGTCGACGAGGTCGAGGTCGAGCTGAACATGAGCGATCTGCGCGTCGACGTGTACCGGTCCTCAGGCCCGGGAGGACAGTCGGTCAACACGACCGACTCGGCGGTGCGCATCACGCACCTGCCGACCGGCACCGTCGTCCAGTCGCAGAACCAGAAGAGCCAGCTGCAGAACAAGGAGGCGGCCATGCGCGTACTGCGCGCGCGCCTCTACGAGGTACAGCTCGAGAAGCAGCAAGCGGAACAGGGTGCGACGCGTCGCAGCCAGATCGGGTCGGGCGACCGCGCCGAGAAGATCCGCACCTACAACTACCCGCAGGACCGGATCACCGACCATCGCATCGGACTGACCGTGCACAACATCCCGGGTGTCATGGCCGGCGCGCTCGACCCGCTCGTCGAGGGCCTGGTAGCCGCCGACCGCGCCGAGCGCCTGAACGCGGTCGTCTGACGATGCCGGCGGACGACGGAGCGGATCAGCGGAGCGGCGAGCGCACCTGGACCGTCGCCGACGCGATGGCCTGGACCGTCGACTACCTGATCCGCAAGGAGATCGAGTCCCCGCGCCGCAGCGCCGAGTGGCTTCTGTCGGCCGCTACGGGGCTGAGCCGCATCGAGCTCTACGCGCACCACGACCGTCCGCTCACGCCCGAGGAGCGCGCTGCGTTCCGGCAGGGGATCGAGCGGCGGGCGGCGGGGGAGCCGCTGCAGTACGTCACGGGCGAGATGCCCTTCCGCCACCTCGTGCTGCAGGTGCGCCCCGGTGTGTTCATCCCGCGTCCCGAGACCGAGGTGCTGGTCGACGCCGTCCTGGAGTACCTCGACCGCTGCGGCGCCGGCGAGCCCGTCGTGGTCGACCTGTGCACCGGATCCGGCGCCGTCGCGGTGTCCACCGCCTACGAGCGCGCCGGCGCGCGCGTGTACGCGACCGAGATCGTCCCCGAGGCCGCCGAGATCGCGCGCCTGAACGCCGAGCGCGCCGGAGTCGCAGAGCGCGTCACGGTCGGTGTCGGCGACCTCTTCGCCCCACTGCCCCCGGAGTTGCGCGGCCACGTCGACGTCGTGGTCTCCAATCCGCCCTACATCCCGACCGCCGACCTGGCCGATCTGCCCGCCGAAGTGGCGTCACGGGAGCCGCGTATCGCGCTCGACGGAGGGGCCGACGGCCTCGACACGGTCAGGCGCATCGTCGCCGGCGCGGGCGAGTGGCTGCGGCCCGGCGGGCTGCTCGCGATGGAGACGGACACGACACGGGTGAAAGACGCTGCGGAGCTGATGTCTTCGTGGTATGAAGGAGTCGTAGTTCGGCACGACCTGACCGGTCGTGACCGCATCGCGTTCGGCACAAGACGGGAGGCTTGATTGCGATGAGCAAAGTCATCCATATCGATCCGGAGGCGCCCTCGGCCGAAGCCATAAACTTGGCGGCTGCGGTGCTTCGGCACGGCGGGATCGTCGTGTTCCCGACCGAGACCGTGTACGGCATCGGAGCCGCTGCCAGTTCATGCATCGGTCCGCAGGAGATCGTCGACATCAAGATGCGCCCGGCCTCGAAGCCCCTCCCGTGGCTCGTGGAGACCGAGGATGCGCTCGACACGTACGGCGTCGACGTGCCCGAGTACGCGCATCGTCTGGCCAAGCACTTCTGGCCGGGCGCGTTGACGCTGGTCGTGCACGCGTCCGACCGCGTCGGCAAGGACTTCCGCGACTCCCGCGGCACCGTCGCGCTGCGCTGCCCCGACCACGAGGTCGTGCAGGAGCTCATCCGCGCGAGCGGCGGTCCCATCATCACCACCTCCGCGAACACGTCCGGCAAGCACGCACCCGGCAGCTTCGACGAGCTCGAGCCGCGCATCGTCGCAGCGGCCGACCTGACGCTCGACGGCGGCGAGACCAAGCACGGCATGCAGTCGACCGTGGTGGACTGCACAGGTCCCGAGCCGATGATCGTCCGCGACGGCGCCATCCCGGCCGACGAGATCGCCTCGGTAGCGGCGGAGTAGGGCTCGGAAACGACACCAGATCGATGACGGGGCGCCCCTGACAGGGCGCCCCGTCGCGGTACAATCCCGATACCACGGCGGCCGCCGGCGGTACGGTCCGATCTCACAGGCAGGAGCGCGAGCGTGCGGATAACCATCGGCGCAGACCATGCGGGGTTCCCGCTCAAGGAGGCCGTGAAGGCCCACCTCGTCTCCGCCGGGCACGCTGTCACCGACGTCGGAACGCACTCCACGGACTCCGTCGACTACCCGGTGATCGCCGGTGCGGTGGCTGCCGACGTCGCTTCGGGAGTCGCCGAGCTGGGCGTGCTCGTCTGCGGGACCGGGCTGGGCATGGCGATCGCGGCGAACAAGGTCGCCGGGGTGCGCGCGGTCCAGGTCAACGACGTGGCCTTCGCCGAGATGGCGCGCCGTCACAACGACGCGAACGTGCTGGCGCTGGGGGGCCGCTCGGTCGACGAGGCCACCGCGTTCGCCATCACCGACGCCTTCCTCGCGACCGCCTTCGAAGGCGGTCGCCACCAGCGCCGCGTCGACCAGATCACCGGCATGGAGTCTCAGCCCTAGGACGTCTCCCCGAGCGAAAGGTACGCCCCTCATGTCATTCCGCTTCCTCGACAGCGCGGACCCCGAAGTCGCGGCCGCCTGCGACGCCGAGCTCGAGCGCCAGCGCTCCACCGTCGAGCTCATCGCGTCCGAGAACTTCACCTCGCTCGCGGTCCTCGAGGCCGCCGGCACCGTGCTGACGAACAAGTACGCGGAAGGACTGCCGGGCAAGCGCTACTACGGCGGCTGCGAGAAGGTCGACGTCGTCGAGAACCTGGCTCGCGACCGCGTGAAGGAGCTCTTCGGAGCCGACCACGCCAACGTGCAGCCCCACGCGGGCGCGCAGGCCAACATGGCCGTCTACTTCGCCGCGCTGAGCCCCGGCGACAAGGTGCTGGGCATGAGCCTCGCGCACGGCGGCCATCTGACCCACGGCAGTCCCGTCAACTTCTCGGGCAAGTGGTTCGACATCGCGGCCTACGGGCTCGACCCTGTCACCGAGCGCATCGACTACGAAGAGGTCGAGCGCCTCGCGAAGGAGCACCGCCCGAAGATGATCATCGCGGGCGCGAGCGCCTACCCGCGCGTCATCGACTTCGAGCGGTTCGGGGCCATCGCGCGCGAGGTCGGCGCGTATCTGATGGTCGACATGGCGCACATCGCAGGCCTCGTGGCCACAGGTGCGCACCCCTCACCGGTGCCGCACGCCGACTTCGTCACCTCCACCTCGCACAAGACGCTGCGCGGTCCCCGCTCGGGCTTCATCCTCTGCAAGGCGGAGCACGCGGCGATGATCGACAAGGCCGTGTTCCCGGGCTTGCAGGGCGGTCCGCTCGAGCACATCATCGCGGCCAAGGCCGTCGCGTTCGGCGAGGCGTTGCGCCCCGAGTTCACCGACTACATCGCACAGGTCGTGGTCAACGCCCGGGTGATGGGCGAGGCCATGGTCGAGGCCGGGCTGCGCCTGGTCTCGGGCGGGACGGACAACCACCTCATGCTGGTCGACCTCACCCCCGCCGGCATCACCGGCAAGGACGCGGAGCGCCTGCTGGAGGACTGCGGCATCACGACCAACAAGAACGCGATCCCCAACGACCCGCAGTCGCCGTTCGTGACGAGCGGCATCCGCGTCGGCTCACCCGCGATCACCACACGCGGGTTCGACGAGGCCGACGCCCGCCACGTGGGCGAGCTGGTCGCCCGCGCGATCTTCGGCCGTGACGACCAGACCGTCCTCGCTGGTGTGCGCGCGGCCGTACACGAGCTCACTGAGCGTCACCCGCTCTACCCGGAGCTGTAGGCCCTTTCCGCGGCGAAGCGGGCGACAGTCCCGCAAGGAGAAGTGAGATGCGCTACGCACCCAACGTCACCGTGGTCGACCACCCGCTCGTCCAGCACAAGCTCTCCGTTCTCCGCGACATCCGCACGGGTCCGAAGGAGTTCCGCGAGCTCGTGAGCGAGCTCGCGATGCTCATGGCCTACGAGGCGACCCGCGAGTTCCAGCTCGCCGAGTCGACCGTCATGACGCCGATCTGCGAGACGACCACCAAGGTGCTTGCGGGCAAGAAGGTCGCGATCGTGCCGATCCTGCGCGCCGGCCTCGGCATGGTCGACGGCATCCTGTCGCTGATCCCGGCGGCCAAGATCGGGCACATCGGCCTCTACCGCGATCCCGAGACCCTCCAGCCGGTCGAGTACTACTGCAAACTGCCGGAGGACATCGGCGAGCGCGACATCATGATCGTGGATCCGATGCTCGCCACGGGCGGGTCCGCCTCCGCGGCCATCGAGTTCCTCCGCCAGCGCGGTGCGAAGTCCGTGCGGCTGCTGTGCATCATTGCGGCCCCCGAGGGCATCGAGGCCGTCGCGAAGGCCGACCCCGACGTGCAGGTCTACGTCTGCGCCGTCGACAGTCACCTCAACGACCACGGCTACATCGTGCCCGGCCTCGGCGACGCGGGCGACCGCCTGTTCGGGACGCTGTAGGACATGGCCGCGGAGCGCCCGTCCTGGGACGACTACTTCATGACGATCACCCGCCAGGTCGCCACGCGGTCCACGTGCCTGCGCCGGCACTGCGGTGCCGTGATCGTGAAAGACCGTCGCCTTCTCGCCACCGGCTACAACGGCACTCCCAAGGGCCTGCTGCACTGCGAGGAGGTCGGCTGCCTGCGCGAGCAGCGCGGCATCGCCTCCGGCTCGCACCACGAGCTGTGCCGCGGGATCCACGCCGAGCAGAACGCGGTCGTGCAGGCGGCGCTGTACGGGGTCGCGATCGGCGGCTCCACGATCTACACCACCCATCAGCCCTGCGTGCAGTGCGCGAAGATCCTGATCAACGCGGGGATCGTCGAGATCATCTACGGCGATGCATATCCCGACCCGCTCTCGGAGGAGATGCTCGCCGAGTCCGGCGTCGCACGACGTCTGTACGCCGCGGGATGCTGACCTGACCGTGACGGACTTCCTCCACTACCTGGCCCTCGTGGGCGTCGCGCTCGTCGCGACGCTCATCGCCACGCCGATCGTGAGGGACCTCAGCGTGCGCGCGTCGCTCGTGGACCGCCCGGGCGGGCGCAAGGTCCACGTCAAGGCCGTGCCGCGTCTCGGCGGGATCGGCATCTTCGTCGGGTTCGCCGCGGCGCTCGCGCTGGAGGTCGGGGGAGGATTCGCAGGCTGGTGGCCGGCGGTCATCTCGCGCCTGGACCTTCCGCTCATGGGCACGCTGGCGGGCTGCGTGCTGATCTTCATCGTCGGGCTGATCGACGACCTCAAGGGGCTTTCGCCCGGCATGAAGTTCGGGGGCCAGCTGACCGCCGCCGCGATCCCGATCGCGGCGGGCCTTCACATCCAGCATGTCCCGTTGGGCCCGTTCACGTATCCGGTGACCGCGCTGTGGATCGTCGGGTTCGCGAACGTGTTCAACCTCATCGACGGGCTCGACGGCCTGGCCGCGGGCGTTGCGGCCATCGCGGCGGCGAGCTTCCTGCTGATCGCGGTCGACATGGACACCATCGTGGCGGGAGTGCTCGCCGCGTCGCTCATCGGAGCGTGCGTGGGCTTCCTGCGCTACAACTTCCACCCGGCGTCGATCATCATGGGCGACTCGGGCGCGCTGCTCATCGGCTTCGTCCTCGGGTGCACATCGCTGCTCGGCGTCATGAAGTCGGCGGCGGCCCTGACCCTCGTGGCGCCGCTCATCGTGATCGGCGTGCCCGTGTTCGACACGGGGAGCGCGATCATCAGGCGCTGGCGCAGCGGGCGCCCCATCCACGAGGCCGACAACGGGCACATCCACCACCGGCTGCTCCACCTCGGATTCAGCCAGAGGCAGACCGTCCTGACCATCTACGCATGGTCGGCCGCGCTCGCGATCGGCGGCTACCTGATGGGCCACGTGGGCATCAGTGTCCGCGTCGCGATCTTCCTCGCGCTGGCCGGCCTGTCGGGCGTCATCGCCTGGCGTCTGCGCCTCTTCGAGAAGGCGCGCGTGCACGGAGACGACGAGGAGTAGGGCGACCCGTCGCAGATTCGGACTTTGTCGGGACCCTTCGATGAGGTAGCATGGCAACGCTTCCGACGACACCCCCGGGTCTCGGAGCGACACTCGTGGCGCTGCGCGCGGTGATCCCACAGGGTCCCACCCGCGATCCTCCTTGCGCCGTTCTGCGTCGCTGTCAGCCCGGGCACGGTCGCCCGAGGCGGTATGGTGAGAACGGATGCGAGTCGAAGGGGCGTAGGGACACTGGGCGCTGCAACCACCGGGATCGTGTTGTTCCTCGGCAATGCTGTCGTCGCGTCGGTCCTCGGAATCGCGCTGGGAGCATCGATGCTCGCTCTCAACCGGATCGGGATCGGGATGTTCACCCCCGAGACGCTGGAACTCGGCGCGGCGCGTGCTGTCGTGCTGATGGTGCTTGGAATGGTCGCGGGCTTCGTAGGCCTGCTGCTGTACTACCTGTTCGTGCGCGCGGGACTCGTCCCCTTCGGTCTCGGTCTGATTGCCGGGTTCCTCGTACCGGCGCTCGTGGCCTTGTTCCGCGCGAAGTAGGAACGCAAGGTACTCGACCCTTCAGGAGGTAGTCGGTCGCCGTGGAGAACCTGGGCCCCGCAGTCACCAAGCTGCTCGAAGAGCTGAACCCGTTCGCCGTCCTCGGGACGGGCGCCACGCATGGTGGCGAGCTCGCGAAGAACGCGGTGGTTCTGACGAACTACTCCTTCTTCCTGATCGTCGCCGTCGCGCTGACCGCGATCTTCTTCCTGATCGCCTCCCGCAAGATGTCGCTCGTGCCCAAGGGCATCGGCAACATCGGCGAGTGGGGCGTCGAGTTCGTCCGCAACAACATCGTGCTCGACGTCATGGGGTCGGAGGGCGTCAAGTACCTCCCGTTCATCGTGACCGTCTTCTTCGCGGTGCTGTTCAACGACTTCCTCGGCCTGATCCCCGGTCTGAAGCCGGGCACCGGCACGCTGGGCACCACGTTCGCGTGGGGCATCATGGTCTTCGTCGTCTACAACTGGATCGGCATCAAGAAGCACGGTCTGTGGGCGTACCTCAAGAGCTTCCTGCCCTCCGGCACGCCCTTGGTCCTTGCTCCGTTCATCTACCTGCTCGAGGTCATCAGCCACATCCTGCGGCCGTTCACGCTCGGCGTCCGTCTCTACGCCAACATGTACGCCGGCCACATCGTGCTCGGTATCTTCGGCATCTTCGTGGTCATGGCGGCCGCAGCGCTCGGCCCGGTCACAGCGGTCGTCGGCAGCCTGTCGCTGCTCATGCAGATCGTCATGTACGCCTTCGAGGTCTTCGTCGCCTTCATCCAGGCGTACGTCTTCGCGATCCTCACCGCCGTGTACATGAACGGGGCGATCCACGCGGGCTCGCACTAGTCCATCCAGGTCACATCGCCGGCACCGCCGGCGTGCTCGTTGAAGCAGTGAAGGTTCGGGTCCCACCAATGTGGCCCCGGTCGTATTCGAAGGAGGAACAGTGGGCGGTTCTCTGAGCGTTCTCGGTGCCGGTCTTGCGTTCGGTCTCGGCGCCATCGGCCCCGGCATCGGCGTCGGTTTCGTGGCAGGCAAGGCGATCGAGGGCATGGCTCGCCAGCCCGAGATGGCCAACAAGATCCAGACGACCATGTTCATCGGCATGGCGCTGGCCGAGGCCATCGCACTGCTGGGCTTCGTCCTCGCCTTCGTCCTGCAGGCCGCCAAGTAAGCACCGCTCTTTCAGGGCGCTGCCTGTCTCACGAAGGAGCATCGATGGACAAGATCATCCCGCTGACTTCCGAGCTGCTGGTCTCGCTCGTGTCGTTCGCCGTGCTGTTCGTGGTCATGTGGAAGTTCGCGCTTCCGCCGATCACGAAGATGCTCGACGAGCGCGCCGAGAAGATCAAAGACTCGCTGGAGAAGGCCGAGGAGACCCGCGTTGAGGCCGAGCGTCTGCTCAATGAGTACAAGGAGCAGCTGGCTGAGGCGCGTCTCGAGTCGAGCCGTGTCATCGAGCAGGGCCGCAAGGTCGCCGAGACGATGAAGGACGAGATCGTCGCGAAGGCCAACGAGGAGCGCGAGTCGATCCTGGCCCGCGCCCGCGAGGAGATCCAGGGCGAGAAGCGCGTCGCGCTCGCCGAGCTCCAGGCATCGGTCGCCGAGCTGTCCGTGGCCGTCGCCGGCCGCATCATCGGCACGACCCTGTCGGCGTCCGACCACGCCGCACTGATCGAGAAGTACGTCGCCGAGGTGGGAACTCTCAATGAGAACTAGCGACGTGGCCTCGGCCTACGCGCGCACGCTCTTCGAGCTCGCCTCGCTGGCCGACTCGGTCGACCAGACCGACAAGGGCCTGGTCTCCGCAGCCGCCGTCGTTCGCGGCAGCCTCGATCTGCGCGCCGCCCTCACGGACGCCTCCGTGCCCGCCGAGACGAAGCGCGGCGTGCTGCGCGACATCTTCGGCGACGCGGTCACGCCCGAGGCGATCGCGCTGGTCACGCTGCTCGTCGAGCGCGGCCACACCGACCTCATCGGCGACGTCGCCCGCGCGTTCGGCGAGATCGCCGAGCAGGAGCGCGGCATCGTCGTGGCCGACGTCACGACCGCCATACCGCTCGACGACGCGCTGCGCGCGTCACTGACAGACAAGCTCATCGCCTCCCTCGGCCGTCCCGTCTCGCTCCGCGAGCACGTCGACGCGTCGATCCTGGGCGGCGTCGTCATCAAGGTCGCGGGCCGCGTGCTCGACGGCAGCGTCGCGTCGCAGCTCGAAGACATGCGTCGCGCGCTCGCGACCACCCAGGGAGGCGAGGCGTAGGTGACCGACATCACCGCGGCACGGATCAATGAAGTACTCAAGGCGCAGCTCGCGTCGTTCACCGCGTCGGTGGACGTTCGTGACGTCGGCACCGTCATCAAGCTCGGCGACGGTATCGCCCACGTCGACGGGCTCAAGGGCGCCATGGCCGGCGAGCTGCTCGAGTTCATCGGCGAGGGTGGTCACACCGTCATGGGCATGGCCCTCAACCTCGACGAGAACGAGGTCGGCGCCGTACTGCTGGGCGAGACCTCGCTCATCAAGGAGAACGACTCGGTCCGCACGACCGGGCACGTCGTCCAGGTACCGTCCGGCAAGGGCTTCCTGGGTCGCGTCGTCGACCCGCTGGGTCAGCCGATCGACGGCCGCGGCGCGATCAGCGCCGAGGGCACCCGCCCGCTCGAGTTCAAGGCCCCGGGTGTCATCGCTCGCAAGGGCGTTCACGAGCCGCTCCAGACGGGCATCATGGCCATCGACTCGATGATCCCCGTCGGTCGTGGCCAGCGGGAGCTCATCATCGGCGACCGCCAGACGGGCAAGACTGCCGTCGCCGTCGACGCGATCATCAACCAGAAGGGCAACGACGTCGTCTGCATCTACGTCGCGGTCGGCCAGAAGGCCTCCACCGTGGCGGGCGTCGTCCAGACCCTCGAGGAGTACGGAGCGATGGACTACACCATCGTCGTCTCCGCGGCCGCTTCCGAACCGGCTCCTCTGCAGTACATCGCTCCGATGGCGGGCTGCGCCATGGGCGAGCACTTCATGTACACGGGCGCCGACGGCAAGCCCGCGAGCAAGGACAACCCGGGCCGCGCGGTCCTGGTCGTGTACGACGACCTCTCCAAGCAGGCCGTGGCCTACCGCGAGATGTCGCTGAACCTCCGCCGTCCGCCGGGCCGCGAGGCGTACCCGGGCGACGTCTTCTACCTGCACAGCCGTCTGTTGGAGCGCGCCGTCAAGATGAACGACGAGCTGGGCGCCGGTTCGCTCACGGCCCTGCCGATCATCGAGACGCAGGCCGGCGACGTGTCGGCCTACATCCCGACCAACGTCATCTCGATCACGGACGGCCAGATCTTCCTGCAGGCCGACCTGTTCTACCAGGGCGTTCGCCCCGCCATCAACGTCGGCATCTCGGTGTCGCGCGTCGGCGGCAACGCGCAGATCAAGGCGATGAAGCAGGTCGCCGGTTCCCTGCGCCTCGACCTCGCGTCCTACCGCGAGATGGCTGCGTTCGCCCAGTTCGGCTCCGACCTGGACAAGGCCACGCAGAACACGCTGAACCGCGGCGCCCGCTTGGTCGAACTGCTCAAGCAGGGCCGCTACGTCCCGATGCCGGTCGAGCGCCAGGTACTGGCGATCTTCGCCGGGACGAAGGGCTACCTCGACGAGGTCCCGGTCGCAAGCGTGCTGGCCTTCCGCGACGGGTTCCTCGACTTCGTCGAGAGCGCCTATCCGGAGATCGGCGCGACGATCGCCGCGGAGAAGCTCATCTCCCCGGACACAGAGGCCAAGCTGCGCGCCGCGCTCGACGAGTTCTCGGCCAGCCGCCCGGCCGAAGGATAAGCGGACAAGAAGATGCCCAACCTTCGCGACATCAAGAACCGGATCACCTCGACGGCTTCGACGAGGCAGATCACGCGCACCATGGAGATGGTCGCCACGGCGAAGATCCGCAGGGCCCAGGACCGCATCGAGTCGGCGC
>Ga0209540_10003276_pt1 | contig 11096 bp, 7 predicted proteins | sample BarGraIncu01121A_FD_184501 | JGI IMG/M metagenome (GOLD analysis project Ga0209540, IMG submission 184501) | Arctic peat soil microbial communities from Barrow, Alaska - Barrow Graham LP Incubations 011-21A (SPAdes) (version 2) | ecosystem: Environmental > Terrestrial > Soil > Wetlands > Peat... | reverse complement strand
GCTGGCATGCGCGATCAGCAGGCGCACCGGCCGGCCCGCGGCGAACCGCTCGGCGCGTTTCACGAGGCCGCGCAGCGAGGCGGCAAAGCCGACGTGGGTCCCAGCTTTCGCCGACTTGCCGTCGTCCCCGACGGTAAGGATCGGGTGGAGACCGAACAGGTTCGCCATCCGGGCCTGCGCGGGCGACACGCGGCCTCCCCGCACGATCATGTCGAGCGAGGCGAGCGACGCGAACAGTTTGACCTCGCGGCTGGTTTTCGCGGCGACCGCGACGAGGTCGTCGAGTCCGAGGCCGGCGGCGATCGCCTCGCCCACCGCCTCGGCGACCAGGCCCAGCGAGACCGATACCTGCTTCGTGTCCACAACGCGGATGCGGCGTGGGTCCACCTGTTTTGCGGCGGCGGCGGCGGCCTGGTACGTGCCGGACACTCCCGAGGACAGGTTGACCGAGATCACCGCCTCGTGGGTTTCGAGCAGGCGCTGGAACGTGGAGCGGAACTCGCCGACCGCGGGTTGTGAAGTCTTGGGCATCGCGGGCGAGGATGCGAGGCGTTGGTAGAACTGCGGAGGCGTGATGTCCACGCCGTCGGTGAACGTCTCTTCGCCGAAGCTGACCGTGAGCGGCACGCGCACGAGTCCGATGGCGTGGGACGTGGCTTCCGAGAGGTCGCAGGAGGAATCGGTGACGACCGCCACCGTGGCCTCGCGGGCGGCGAGCTGCTGCAGCACCATGTCGTCGATCTTGGTGCGCTCGACGGTGCCGAACTCGGCGAGCCGGGTGAACAGCTTCTGCGGCTCGTTGGTGTGCAGGTGGACGCGCAGGCGTGAGCCTCCTCCGGCCACGACGAGGGAACCGCCCAGCGGCTCCACCGCGCGCGCGACCGCCTTGCGGTCGAGCTGGTTGCCGGACAGCAGCCCTTCCGAGCAGAACCGGTAGGCAAGGTCCAGGTCGGCGTGCGCCGCGGCGAACGGCGTCGGCTGCGCGAGCGACAGGCCGGCGCGCCGCCAGCTCGCCGCGTTGCGGTCGCGCATGAGCGTCGAGACCCCTTCGAGGAAGTACACGAACCCCTGCCCGCCCGCGTCCACGACCCCGTGCTTGGCCAGCACCGCCAGCTGCTTGGGCGTGTTGGCCAGCGCCTCGCGCGCCTGCACGAGGGCCCTAGAGAGCAGCTCGCCGAAGTCGTGGATTCTGGCGGTCGGTTCCTCGAGCCCCGCAGCCCACGCCTTCACGACCGAGAGGATCGTCCCGTCCACCGGCTGCGACAGCGCCTGTTGCGCCGAGTCGGCGCCGCGCCGTGCGGCGGCGGCGAACTCTCGCGTGGTGACGCTGACCCGGGATCCGATCGCCTCGGCCATCCCGTGGAGGAACTGCGCGAAGATCGCCCCCGAGTTGCCGCGCGCCCCGTCGAGCGCGGCGTCCGCCGCCGTGCGGGCGGTCTGGCCGACCGTCAGCTCGTTGGGCGTCGTGAGCGCGGCGGCGGCGGCCCGCAACGTCGAGGCGAGGTTCGCCCCCGTATCCGCGTCCGGGACGGGGAAGACGTTGATGCGGTTGAGGGTTTCCTCCTCGCGTGCGACGGCGAGGGCGCCCGCCCTCAGAGCGCGCGCCAACCGCGGTCCGGTCAGGATCTGGACCATCGGAGCCCCCCCGGGGCGAGTACAGGGCGGAGCTGGGGCGAGCACCTCAAGGCGCTACTCCTCCTCGTCCTCGTCATTCTTCCCCGCCGTCATTGCCTCGAAATCGTCCTCGGAGAGGAACGAGGCCGGGTCGTCGTTGCCGCACACCGGGCACATCGCCTCGACCACCTTGCCTTCGGCCCATTCGAACACGTAGGTCGGGGTCTCGCACTCCATGCAGATCAAGTACTCGGGCGCCGCCATGAACTCATCGTATACCACCGGGCGGCCCCGGGATATCGGAACCGGCCTTGCGGCTGCTACCATCGGGCGGTGGGCGTGCTCGGACGACTGTACGACCTCACCTGGAGACGGGTGCGGCACCTCGGCGCTGTGGTGCTGCTCGGGCAAGCCATCACCGTGCGCCTGTTCACGCCGCCGTGGAGCGTGCGGGACATGGTGCGCCAGCTTGACGTCATGGGCGTCAAGTCCACGAACCTGGCCTCGGTGATTGCGCTGTTCACCGGCATGGTGCTGTCGTTGCAGACCGCATATACCCTGGCGGCGTTCGGCGCCAAGCTCTACATCGGGGAGGTGGTCGGCCTGTCGCTCGTGCGCGAGCTCGGGCCCGTCCTCACGGCGCTCATGGTCGGCGGGAGGGTCGGCGCAGGGATCACCGCGGAACTCGGCAGCATGACCGTGAGCGAGCAGGTGGAGGCGATGCGTTCGCTGGGGGCCGACCCGCTGCGCAAGCTCGTCGTCCCGCGCATGGTGGCGCTCCTGATCGGCCTCCCCCTGCTGGTGGTGCTCGCCGACGTCATGGGGATCTTCGGAGGCCTCCTGATCTCGACCTGGGAACTCGGCCTGACGCCCAGCTTTTACTTCGGCCACACGTTGCGGTTGATGACCTACGGCGACTTCTTCTCCGGACTCGGCAAGTCGGTGTTCTTCGCGTTCGCAATCGGGTTGATCGCGTCGTACAACGGTTTGGGCGCCCGCGGCGGCGCGGACGGCGTCGGCAAGGCCACCACCGACACGGTTGTCGGCGTGGCGATCACGGTCCTGGTGCTCGACTTCTTCCTCACGAAGCTCTTCCTGGCGCTATGAGCGAGAGATCTCCCCGCACGCTCTCGGTTCGGCAGATCCGGAAGGCGTTCGGGTCGCACCAGGTCCTCGACGGTGTCAGCCTCGACGTCGCGCCCGGCGAGACCGTCGTCGTCCTCGGCGGCTCGGGTGAAGGGAAGTCTGTTTTCCTCAAGCACATCAACGGCTTGTTGCGGCCCGACAGCGGCGAGGTCGAGGTGCTGGGATGCCCGGTGTCGCACCTGGATGAGGATGCCCTCGTGGAGCTGCGCCGGCGGGTGAGCTACATCTTCCAGCAGGGGGCGCTCTTCGACTCGCTGACGGTCGGGGAGAACGTGGCGTTCCCCCTGCAGGAACACACCCGGCTCGACGATGTCGAGGTCGCAGCGCGGGTCGAAGCGCTGCTCGACCGCGTCGGGCTCGGGGGGGCCGAGCGGCTCTCGCCGGCGGAGCTGTCGGGAGGGATGCGCAAGCGGGTGGCGCTCGCGAGGGGCCTCGCGCTCGATCCTGAGGTCATCCTCTACGACGAGCCGACCGCCGGGCTCGACCCGTTGGCCGGCCTGGCGATCGTTGCGCTGATCAAGGAGGTGACGCGGACCACGGGCGCGACCTCCCTGGTGGTGACCCACGACCTCGCGGTGGCCAGGGAACTCGCCGACCGGGTGGCGTTCCTCGCCCGGGGGACGTTCGCGTTCACCGGGGCGCTTGCCGAGGCTGCGCGCCAGGAGGGGACCGTGGGGGCGTTCGTACGGGCTGGAGGAGTGCATGGTTGAAGCTGATCGTCGCCGCAAGCTGAAGGTCGGTCTGTTCACGACGGCTCTGCTGATCGTGCTCGGTCTCATCATCGTCATGCTCGGCAAGAAGCAGGGCCTGTTCCAGAGCCACGTCAGGTACGAGGCGCGCTTCGAGCACGTCGGCGGGCTGATCCCGGGCGCGGCGGTGTGGCTCAACGGCGTCGTGGTCGGATCCGTCGACAACGTGGAGCTGCCGTCCGATCCCAACCAGCCGGAGATTACGGTCGTGCTGCGGATCAACGCCCGCCTGGCCGAGCGCGTCCGGGCCGATTCGCGGGTGCGCATCCGCACGCTGGGCCTGTTGGGCGACCGCTACCTGGAGATCTCCTCCGGCAGCGTCTCGCAGCCGGTGCTGCCCCCCGGGAGCGTGATCCCGAGCGAGGAGCCGACCGACGTCTCCGCGGTGCTCTCGCGCGGCGGCGACGCGATGACCAACGTCCTCGCGATCTCGACCTCGCTGCGGAAGATCCTGGAGCGCGTCGAGCGCGGCGAGGGGGTCCTGGGCGAGCTCACCGTGAACCCCGAGAGCGGGCGCCAGGTCGTGAACCGGCTGAGCTCGGTTCTCGAGCAGACCGACGGAATCCTGAAGGACTTGCGGGAGGGGAAGGGTACCCTCGGCCGGCTCATCGCGGACCCCAAGCTCGCGAGCCAGCTGGTCGACGACCTCGCGGGGATGGCCCATGCGGGACGCGCGGTCGGCGAGGCGCTCGCGCGGGACCTCGCGCGTGACGACTCGGTGGCTGCGGGCCTGCTGAAGGACCCGCAGGGGCGCCAGCGGCTGCAGCGCGCCCTCGACAGCATCGCCGAGGCCGGGACGGCGGCGGCCGCCGCCGGCAAGGAGCTCACCGAAGGCAAGGGCGTTCTGCCGCGCCTCCTCAGCGACGACGAGTATGCCCGCTCGTTCCTCGCCAACCTCGCGGAGCTCACCTACTCGATGCGCCAGGTGGCGGACAAGCTCGACCACGGCCAGGGCAGCGCCTCGCGGCTGATCAACGATCCGACGCTCGTGAACGATCTCGAGAACGTGGTGCGCGGGGTGCAGGACTCGAAGCTCACAACGTGGTTCATCCGCAACCGCCGTGCCGCCGGGGAGCGGGCCGCGGCCAGGCCGACCGGAGCCCTGGGCCCCGAAGGTGTGCCGACGCCGAAGCCGAAGGAGTGAGCGATGGGGACGATCCTGGTCACCGGAGGGGCCGGTTTCATCGGCTCGGGCGTCGTCGCGGCGCTGCTGGATCGCGGGTCCGACGTGGTCTGTCTCGACGACTTCAACGACTACTACGACCCCGCCTTCAAACGCGCCAACCTCGAGCCGGCCCGAGGCAACCGGCGCTTTCGCCTCGTCGAGGGGGACATCCGCGACGCCGCGCTGGTCGAGGACACGTACCGCCGGTTCGGCGTCGCGGCGACCGTGCACCTGGCGGCGCGGGCCGGCGTGCGCCCGTCGATCCGGCAGCCCAGGTTGTACCAGGAGGTCAACGGCACCGGAACGCTCAACCTCCTCGACGCGGCCCGCCGGACCGGCGCCGACACCTTCATCTTCGGGTCGACCTCGTCGGTGTACGGGATCAACTCCAAGGTGCCGTTCGCCGAGGAGGACCCCATCACCTGCCCGGTGTCCCCGTATGCCGCCACCAAGCGGGGCGCCGAGCTGATGGCGTTCACCTACCATCACCTCTACGGCCTGGCGGTGACCTGCCTGCGTTTCTTCACGGTCTACGGCCCGCGACAGCGCCCCGAGATGGCGATCTGCCTGTTCGCCGACAAGCTCTCGCATGGGCAGAGCGTGCCGCGCTACGGCGACGGTTCGACCGCCCGCGACTACACGTACGTCGACGACATCGTGGCCGGGACGCTCGCGGCGCTCGACGCGGCCGCAAGTTTCGAGATCGTGAACCTCGGCGGCTCGCGGACGACGACCCTCGCGCGGCTGATCGAGCTGGTTGCGGCGGCGCTCGGGGTCGAGCCGCGGGTCGAGGAACTGCCGCTGCAGCCCGGCGACGTGCCGATCACCTTCGCCGATGTGCGCAAGGCCAAGCGCCTGTGGGGGTGGGAGCCGCGCGTCCCGATCAAGGCAGGGATCGAACGCTTCGTCGAGTGGTTCCGAGCCAACCGCCTCCGGTAGGGCGTGCGCCGGCGATGGTGCGGCGGCGCCGGCCTGCGGCACCCGCTTCGACGGCCCAGGCCCGCCGGCGGTCTTCACTCCCGTCGGCGCGTCGTGCATGATGTGGCCGTGCTTACCCCTCGCGTCGGGTCGTCCTTCATCGTTGCGACCAGACTGGCGCTCGATTGGGGAAGGCTGCGGCCGGATGGTTCCAATGCGTGAGGTGGCCCCGACCGGTGCGGGCGGCTGGGGTCGCTGGTCGATCCTGGTGGTGATCGGTTTCGGCCTGGTCGTGGGTGGCGCGCCGCTGCTGGTCGGGCCGCCGGGCGGGGACGACGCGTACTACCACGCGATGCGCGCCCAACAGCACGCGCACTGCTGGCTCGGCGGCGTGGCGCTGCCGCGCTGGTACCCGGATCTCAACGCCGGCCTGGGCGGCCCCGAGGCGCGTGCCTATCCCCTGGTTCCACTCTCGCTCCACGCCGCGCTTGCCCTGGCGGCCAACGACGGCGTCGCCGCGACCTCACTGGCGACGGTGCTCATCGCCGTCCTCGCGGGGTGCACGATGCTGCGGATGGGTCTCCGGCGGGGTGTGCGGCCGGGGTGGGCGGCGGTTGCCGCAGTGGCCTGGTCGGCCAGCCCCTACCTGGTGATCGCCCTCCACGAGCGGGTTTCGCTCGCCGAGGGGTGGGGCCTCGCGATCCTTCCGTGGGTGCTGGACGCCTCGTTGCCGCCGCGGCCGGCGTCTCGGAGGGAGACGGCCGAGGCGGCGCTCGCCTGGGCCGTACTCCTCGCCACCCAGTTGCCGCTGAGCGTGATGGCGTGCGCTGTGGTTGCGGCGTTTCAGCTGGCGAGGCCGGAGCGTGGACGTCTCGCACGGGTGATCGCTGCGGGTGTGCTGGGAGCGGGGCTGTCGGCGATCTCGTGGCTGCCGAACGTCGCCGCGCTCGACCGCACCGCGTCCGAGCTGCACACGGAAGGCGCGTTCAACTTCGCGGGTCACTTCGTTCCCGGTGGTCTCGCCGGCGACCCGCTGCTCGGACGCCAGCTGCTGCTCGCCCTGGCGGGGGCGGTGGCTGCGGGGCTGACGCTGGCCGGGTTCGACCGCGGCGCGGCGCGTGGGCTGGGGGTCGCGGCGGTCGCGGCGGGCCTCATGGTGACGCCGCTCGCAGCCCCCTTGTACCGTGACCTGCCGGGCCTGGCATTGCTGCAGTTCCCGTGGCGGTGGATCGGGGTGGCGGCGTGCCTGGCGACGCTCGCGGCGCTGGGATCGGTACGGCGAGGGTTGCGCACCGTGGCGATCGGCCTGCTCCTGCTCCCGCTCGCCGGGGTGAGCTGGACGCGCTGGCGGCTGGCTCCCGGGGCGCCGCTGCGCCCCGGCGACTCCGGCGGCGCCGTGGCCCGCGCCGCGGTCCGCTACGGCGTGCCGCCGATCCTGCCATCTTTTCCGGCCTACCTGCCGCGCGGGGTCGACCTTCCGGAGGCGCTCGCCGCCGCAGCCCGCGCCCGCGAGCTGGTGACGGCGGTCGGGCGCCCCTCGCCCGACCGCTTCGAGTTCCGCTGCGACCCCTCTGCCGGCGGTGCCGTGAGCCTCCCGCTGCTGGCCGCCGACGGCTGGGATGTGACCGTGGACGGGCGGCGCGTCGGGTGGGCGAACGGGAGCGGGCTGATCACGATCGGGGTCGCGCCCGGAGCGCATCGTGTCGTGGCCCGTCAGACGCTGTTGCCGGAAGACGTCGCCGGCATCGCCCTGTCGCTCGCCGGCGTCGCCGGGCTGGTTCTCCTGGCGTGGAGGCGGCGGCCGGGTCCGCCCGCGCCGGGCGCCGCTGCGGACGAAACCGGACCGGTTCCGCGCCGGCCTACCTCGTGGTGACGGGGGGGACGAAAACAATGGCGCCGGGTACCGCGATCGCCGGGTGCAGGCGGAGGAGTCCCGCCAGGCGCTCGAGGGGCTGGGCTGTGGCGATGCCGGGCGTGGCGACGATCGCGACCGGGGTCCGCGACCCGAGTAACCGCCGCGCCAGGGCCTCGACCTCATCGCTCCGGGGGGCATCGGCGCGAGGGTCGTACCACCCCGGGTGGCGCGCCGCTTCGGCCGGCACGTTGACGAGGGTGTAGTGGCCGGCCGACGTCCCCAGGTGGTACGTGATGCCGAGGCGCCAATAGCCGCCGATGACCACGGTCCCGCCCTGAGGCAGCGCCTGCCGCAGACACGCCGCGATGCGCTGCTCGCCGCTGGGCGGCGCCGTCGCCCACGCGACCTGGGCACGGGCCGACGTCACGGCGGCGCCGCATGTCAGCGCCAGCACCGCCAGCGCGGCGGGGCGCGACCTGGCGGCGGCGGCGCCGGCCAGCAGCGCCAGCGGCACGAGCGCCAGCACCTCGCCGCGGCCCAAGTAGAACGCGGGAACGCCGGCGGCGGCCAGCGCCCCGAGCATCACGGGAGGCAGCGCCGCCCCGATCGCCGTTCGCCAGGCACCGCCGGCGCGGCAACCGGCGATGACGACCGCGGCCAGCGCGATCCCGGCGGCGGCTTCCAGCCACCCTGGGGACGAGGGCAGGTCGAGCGCCGTGGCGTACGCGCCGAGTGGCGACAGCAGCCGCACTGGCGCGGCGAGGCGCTCCGCCGGCGGCATCGCGCGCCAGGCGGCGGCCATCCAGGCGATCGCGGCGGGGGGTTGGTGCATCGCGATCGGCAGCCACGGGAGGTGGCTCGCCAGGCCGGCGCAGACGGCTGCCAGCGCCCGCGACCGCGCGGGGGTTTGCAGCGTGAGGGCGACAACCGCGAGGACGGCTGCCAGGAGCAGGCCGAGGCCGTGGCTCCAGCACGCGAGCGCCACGGCGGCGGCCAGGCCCACCGCCCCGCGCCGTTCGTGCGCCAGGGTCTCGATTCTCTCCCACGCCCAGGCGGCGGCCATGAACAGGAGGGCGTACGCCCTGCCCTCGCACGACCAGGCGACCGCCAGCGGATGGACGGCCAGGAGCGCGCCCGCCCACCATCCCGCCCGGGGCCCGAACGCCCGGCGCGCGGCGCGCGCGGCGAGGAGCACCGCGGCCGTCCCGGCGATCACGGACACGGCCCGGGCGGCCCACAGCGGGGGGACGCCGAGGTCCGCGACGAGCTTGACCAGGAGGTAGGGGAGCGGCGGCCCGGAATCGAGACGGAGTGCGGCGACCAACCCGCTGAGGCTCAACCGCCCGGCCCACGCTGTGAAGTACTCGTCGTGCCAGGGGTGGCGCAGCAGCGCGCCGCAGACCCGCGGCGCGAGCGCGGCGAGCGCGAGCCCGGCCCAGCGCCAACTCTCCCCTGGCGGACGTGACACGGCGCCAGTCTCGTCCGGGCGAGGGCAACCGTCAAGGCGCGAGTATCATGTCAGGCCGTTGTGCCGCCGCGCCGGAGGTGAGCATGCGCCGTCTCGCGTCGATCCTCGTGCTGTCTGCAGCCCCGCTCCTCGCCGGTCAGAAGGCGTTGACGGTCGAACGCATCTGCGCGGACCCGCCGCTCGACGGCGTGCTGCCGGCCGAGGTGCAGTGGTTCCCCGGCGGAACCCGCTTCTCGTTCATCGCGAAACGGGGCTCGGCGGCGGACGCCCCGGCCTCGTTGTGGGCCGAGGATGCAGCCTCCGGCACGCGCCGCGAGCTTCTGGACGACGTAACTCTCCCCTCGTTCGGCGAAGGCAAGGACGCGGTCAAGCCTCGCCTTGCCGGATATCGCCTGGCGCCCGGCGGCGAGGCCGTCCTGCTCGCCGGCGGCGGCGACCTCTTCCTCGCGGCCCTGGCGGGCAAGCAGGTGCGGCGCCTCACCGCGACTCCCGGCGAGGAGGAACTCGCCGAGTACTCGCCCGACGGCAAATGGGTGTCGTTCGTGCGCGACAACGACGTCTTCGTGATCGAGCTCGCGACCGGCGCCGAGGCGCGCCTCACCGACACAGGTTCGGCCGACCGGCGCAACGGCAAGCTCGACTGGGTCTACGAGGAGGAACTGGCTGGGCGCAAGCCGATCGGCTACGCCTGGTCGCCCGACTCGCGGTGGATCGCCTACTTGACGCTCGACGACGCGAAGGTGCCGCGCTACCCGATCGAGGACCGCACGCGGGTCCATCCGAAGACGACCTGGCAGCACTACCCGCAACCGGGCGACCCGAACCCGGTCGTCGGGGTGTCGGTCGTTCAGGTCGAGGGTGTCAGGGGTGCGCGCACTCGCCGCGACCGGGTCTGGAGCGGCGGAAACGCCGAGTACGTGCCGCGGTTCGGCTGGACCCCGGACAGCCGGGCGGTGTGGTACGAACTGCTCGACCGCCCGCAGCGGCGGCTCGAGATGGTGCGCGAGGACGTCGCGACCGGCGCGGCCGCCATGCTGTTCGTCGAGCGCGACGCCGCATGGATCAACCTCCACGACGAGCAGCGCTTCCTCTCGGACGGCCGGCTGCTGTGGAGCACCGAAGCCGGCGGCTATCGGCATCTCGTGATGTACGCGGCCGACGGAACGCCGCACCCGATCACGAGCGGTCCCTGGGAGGTCACCTCGGTCGACGGGGTGGACGAGGCGACGGGATGGATCTACTTCACCGCCACCGAGGCCGGTCCCCTCGATCGCCAGCTCTACCGCGTGCGGCCGGACGGCCGCGGATTCGCCCGCCTGAGCCGGGAGGCCGGCACCCACTCCGCCGATGTCGCGCCGGGCGGGGCGTTCATCCTCGACACCTTCTCAACCATTTCGCGTCCTCCCGAGATGCGGATGTTGGCGGGCGACGGCCGCGTCTTGCGGACCGTACAGCCCGTCCAAGCGGCGCAGCTCGCTGACTTCGCCATGGGGACCACCGAGTTCCTGACCGTACAGGGTGGGGATGGGACGACCCTGCACGCGTCGCTGCTCGAGCCCGCCGGGTTCGACGCGACAAGGAAGTACCCGGTCGTGGTCTACGTGTACGGGGGGCCGCATGCGCAGGTCGTGCGCGACGCCTGGGGCAAGCAGACCGAGCTGTTCCACCAGTTCCTCGCGAGCCGCGGCTTCCTGGTCTTCTCGCTCGACAACCGCGGCTCCGCGGCGCGCGGGCGCGAGTTCGAGCGCGCATTGCTCGGCCGCTTCGGCAAGGTCGAGCTCGAGGACCAGCTCGCGGGGGTCGCGTTCCTGAAGACCTTGCCGTACGTGGACGCCTCGCGGATCGGGATCTGGGGGTGGTCGTACGGCGGGTTCATGACCTGTTACGCGCTCACCAACGCCCCCGGCGTCTTCACGGCCGGTGCGGCTGTGGCGCCGGTGACCGACTGGCGCCTGTACGACTCGATCTACACCGAGCGCTACCTCGGATTGCCGGCCGAGAACGAGGGCGGCTACGCCGCTTCCTCGCCGGTGAACCAGGCCGGGGACCTCGCGGGCGCGCTGCTCCTGGTCCATGGCACCGGCGACGACAACGTGCACTGGGGGAACACCCTCGAGTTCGTGGACCGGCTCTACAAGGCCGGCAAGCCCTACGACCTGCAGCTCTACCCGAACAAGGCCC
>Ga0209540_10003275_pt1 | contig 11096 bp, 11 predicted proteins | sample BarGraIncu01121A_FD_184501 | JGI IMG/M metagenome (GOLD analysis project Ga0209540, IMG submission 184501) | Arctic peat soil microbial communities from Barrow, Alaska - Barrow Graham LP Incubations 011-21A (SPAdes) (version 2) | ecosystem: Environmental > Terrestrial > Soil > Wetlands > Peat... | reverse complement strand
CGGGCAGGCTGGATTTTTGCTCGTCAGTCATTACCGCCTATCCCTTGCTTGCGGCAAAGTCTTCCATGATTTCAAAAAAATCCATGCTTCCTCTCTTCCGCTGCGAAAATTGTAATTTAAAAAAAAGTATTTTTCAAGCTATTGGCGAATAAAAGTTAAAAAAAACAGATCACTTTTCCGGCGGAATGTCCGTCTCCCGGATAAAACCCTGCAGGTGGTAAACAGCCAGTTTTTTTATGACGCCGAGGCAGGAGAGCCCGGCGGTCAATCGCGGAGAAATGATCTTGAATATGCCGTCTTCCGGAACGATCCGGAAAGACAGATCAGGAAAGATTTCGCTTAAGGTCAGGAGCATGTCTTCGGCGTTTTCCCTGACGGCAAAAGCCCCGGCCTGCACAAAGCATTCCCGGCTGCTGCCCGGAGCTGCCTCGCCGCCTGCTAAGATTCCACCCCAGCGCAAGACGCGGAGATTTACCTGGGCAGTCCCTTTCTCGGTCATTTCCAGCCGTTGGGCCGCCTGCAGGGAGAGATCGATGATGCGGTCTTTCAAAAAGGGACCCCGGTCATTGATCCGCACCAGCACCTTTTTGTTGTTTTCCAGGTTTTCCACCTCCACCAGCGTGTGGAAAGGCAGGTTCTGGTGGGCGGCGGTCAGCTTGTGCATGTCATAGATCTCACCGTCAGCCGTGCCCTTGCCGTGGAAATCATCACCGTACCAGGAGGCGACTCCGGTCTGGAAAATGCTCTGGCTGTCCGCCGGTGCCGGCAGAGGAGCGGTCAGGGGTTGGTCACGGATATCCAGGCGCTGGACGCAGGCGGCAAAAACCAGCAGCTGAGCGCAGGCAGCCGCGCGCAGGAACGTTTTCATGTACGGCATTATAACAGAAAGGCCCGCTGAAAAACAGGCACGTCCCACCACTCCCACCTTGGTGTTTTTTTCGCATTGTTGTATAATATCTTAACAAAGGAGCGGAAAATGAGCATAGACGATCTATTGAAAATAAGCGTGGAAAGGTATGCTTCGGATCTGCATCTCAAGGTCGGCAACCACCCGGTGGTCAGGATCAACGGCGTGTTGCACCCGTTGGTCGAGCTGAAGCGCTTGATGCCCGAAGACACGATCGCCATGGCGTTCGCCATGATGAACAGCGAGCAAAAGGAGAAATTCAAGCGCGAACATGAGATTGACATGGCCTACAGCATTCCCGGCCTGGGCCGATTCCGCTGCAATGTTTTTTACCAGAGGGGGGCGGTGGGCATGGTGTTGAGGGTTATTCCCACCCAGATCAAGAGCATTTCCGACCTGAACCTGCCGCTGGTCCTCGAAAAGATCTCCCAGGAAATGCGCGGCTTGATCCTGGTCACCGGGACCACCGGCAGCGGCAAATCCACCTCCCTGGCTGCCATGATCGACTACATCAACATCCACCGCAACGAGCACATTGTCACCATTGAGGACCCGATCGAGTACCTGCACCGCGACAAGAAGAGCATCATCAACCAGCGGGAAGTGGGTTCCGACACCAACGATTTCTCCAAGGCCTTGCGCAGCGCCCTGCGCCAGGACCCGGACGTGATCCTGGTCGGCGAAATGCGCGACCTGGAAACCATCGAGACGGCGCTGCTGGCCGCGGAAACCGGCCATCTCGTCCTTTCCACCCTTCACACCCTGGACGCCCCGGAAACGGTCAATCGCATCATTTCCATGTTCCCGCCCCATCACCAAAAACAGATCCGCATCCAGCTGGCTGCGGTGCTCAAGGCCATCATCTCCATGAGGCTGCTGCCTCGCAGCGACGACAAAGGCCGGGTGCCGGCCGTGGAAATCCTCATCACCACGCCCTTCATCCAGGACTGCATCGTGACCCAGGAAAAAACAAAGATGATCAAGGAAGCCATTTCCCAGGGGATTTCCCAGTACGGCATGCAGACCTTTGACCAGTCCCTGTATTCCCTGTACTTGAAAAATTTAATTTCCTTCGATGAAGCCCTGAAATGGGCCAGCAATCCCGATGAGTTTAAGCTTAAAAAACTCGGTGTTCAAAGCGCCAAGGACATGTCCATGGAGGAAATGGAAAAACGGATGTCCGAGATCGGCGGCAGCAACCAACCAGAAAAGCTGCCGGAAGACCTGAACCCGGATCACCACCTGCTGGCAATCGACTGATGTTCAGCAACAGTGAAATCCGCAGCATTTTCTATGATTTTTTTATAAAAAAAGACCATCAAAGGGTTCTGTCCTCGCCCCTGGTCCCGGCCAAGGACCCCAGCCTGCTGTTCACCAATGCCGGCATGAACCAGTTCAAGGGCGTTTTCCTGCAGGAAGAAAAGAGGGAATACCGCCGCGCGGTCAGCATCCAGAAATGCATGCGCGTATCGGGCAAGCACAACGACTTCGACGAAGTCGGCAAGACCGACTTTCACCACACATTTTTTGAAATGCTCGGAAATTTTTCCTTCGGGGACTATTTCAAGGAAAAGGCCATCGCCTACGCCTGGGAACTGCTGACCGTGAATTTCCACCTGCCTCCCGAACGGCTGCGGGTGACCGTTTTTCAGGACGATGACGAAGCCTGGCGCATCTGGCGGGACGAGATAGGCGTACCGGCGCAAAAGATCCATCGCCTGGGTGAGAAAGACAATTTCTGGCAGATGGGCGAAACCGGCCCCTGCGGTCCCTGTTCCGAGATCCATTTTGACCGCGGCCCGGAGTTCGGCCCCGCGGAATTCGTCGACGGCAACCGTCGTTTTGTCGAGATCTGGAATCTGGTGTTCATGCAATACAGCCGCGACAAGAGCGGCAGCCTGCTGCCCCTGCCCGCCCCGTCCATCGATACCGGCATGGGCATGGAACGGCTAGCAGCAATCCTGCAGGGGGTAGCCAGCAACTACCAGACCGACCTTTTCCAGCCGATCATCGAGAGCATCGCCGAGCTGGCCGGAGTCGACAGCAAGGATCCTGCCCGGCAGGTGGACCTGCATGTCGTGGCCGATCATATCCGCGCCCTGACTTTCCTCATCGCCGACGGCATCATGCCGGCCAATGACGGCCGCGGCTACGTTCTGCGCCGTCTCCTGCGCCGGGCTGTCAAGCACGGAAAATCCCTGAACTTGCAGGGGAATTTTTTGCACCGGCTCAGCGGGCGGGTCAGCGAAGTGATGAAGCCGTTCTATCCGGAACTCGAACAGAACCGGGATTTCATCAGCAAGGTGATCGCCGGGGAAGAGGACCGCTTCAACCGCACCCTGGTCAACGGCTTGAAAATCTTTGACGACCTGCTACAGGACGCAATCGAGAAAAAGCAGCCGCTGCTTTCCGGGCAAGACCTGTTCCGGCTTTCCGACACCTACGGTTTTCCCCTGGATTTCGCCCGGGACTTGGCCATGGAAAAAGGCGTGGGCATCGATTCCGACGCCTTCCAGCGCGAATTGAAAAGCCAGAAAGACCGTTCCCGGCTCAGCCTGCAGCAAAAACGCAAGGAGATCAGCGCCCTGAAAAACATCGACCTCTGGCCAAGCGAATTCGTGGGCTATGAAGAGCTTCAGGCCGAGGCCCGTTTGCTGGCGATCTATATAGATGGAAATGAAGCCGAGCGCATCGGTGAAAATGAAAAAGGCATTTTGGTTTTTGACCGTACACCGTTCTATGCCGAGAGCGGCGGTCAGGTCGGCGACAGCGGTTGCGGGAAAAACAACGAGGCCTTCTTCTCGGTTGCGGATACCAAGAAAGCGCCCTCAGGGGCGATCCTGCATGAAGCGCGGATTCAGCAAGGCAGCCTGCGGGTCAAGGACACGGTCCGGCTGGAAGTGGATGCGGCCCGGCGCCAGCAGGTCTCCATCCACCATTCCGCCACCCACCTGCTGCACGCCGCTTTACGTGAAGTACTGGGCCTGCACGTCAAGCAATCGGGTTCGCGGGTCGGGCCGGACAAGCTGCGCTTCGATTTCACCCACTTCAGCGCCCTGAGCGCCGATGAATTGGAAAAAGTCGAACGCACCATCAACGAAAAGATCAGGGAAAATATCCCTGTTGCCCGGCAAACGCAAAGTTATGAAGAAGCCATCGGCACCGGGGCCATGGCCATATTCGAAGAAAAATACGGCGACACCGTGCGCGTGGTTTCCATGGGCAATTTTTCCCGGGAACTGTGCGGCGGCACGCACCTGCAAACCAGCGGCGAGATCGGTTTTTTCAAGATCACCGGTGAAAGTTCGATATCTTCGGGCATGCGCAGGATCGAAGCCGTGGCCGGAGAAGCGGCTTATCTCCACATTCAGAAAAACCTGGCTGTTCTGGACCAGGTTCTTGCTCATTTCAGCCAGAAAGCCGAGGGATTGCTGACTTTCCTGAAAAAATTGGAGGCCCGCTCACGGGAAACCGAAAAACAGCTCAAAAAAGGGATGCCCGCCCCGGGGGCGGATATTGACGTTTTGCTCAAAAATGCCAGGCAGATCGACCAGGTCCAGGCCGTGATCGCGCCCCTGGCCGCCAGGGACCGCCAGCAGCTCATCGACCTTGCCGACGAGATCAAGAACAGGATCCGGGGCATTGCCGTCCTGTATGCCAATTGCGACGGCAAGTCCCACATCGTGGTTTCGGTATTCAAGGACTTGACAGAGAAATTCAATGCGAATATAATAATTAAAAAGGTCGCGCCCATGATCAACGGCAAAGGAGGCGGCAGAAACGATTTTGCCCAGGCGGGCGGTGAAATGATCGCCGACCTGGAGGGGCTGAAGGACAAGATCAGCCGCATTATTACCGGTAACAATGAAGCATAAAATAACTATTTTCTGCGGCGCCTGGCTCATCGGCTCCAGCCTTTTTGCCGGACTGATCGCCCGCCAGGACAAGAACGGCCACGTTGTCCTTTCCAACACCCTGGATAGGGATACGACCAGGAATGGCAACATCATATTTCTTCCCCCGGCCCGCAGCAATGCCGTTCCGCTGCCCTACAAAGAAAAGATCCAATCCTTGACCCAGAAGCACCAGCTGCGCGAGGACCTGGTCCTGGCCGTGGCCAAGGCCGAATCGAGTTTCAACCCATTCGCCGTTTCCCCCAAGGGCGCGGTAGGGATCATGCAGCTGATGAAAGACACGGCCCGGCAATACGGCGTGATCAACCGCTACAACGCCAGCGAGAACTTGGAAGCCGGGGTGAAGCACTTGAAATATCTCTATGAAAAATACAAGGGCAACATCCCCCTGACCCTGGCCGCCTACAATGCCGGGGAGGAAGCCGTCAGCAAATACAATGGTGTCCCCCCCTACTCTGAAACCAAGCAGTATATCCGCCGCGTGATGTCGCTGATGGGCATGAGTTCCATGTTTTCATCTCCGGCCCATGTGAAAACAAAGATTTACAAATACATCACCCCGGCAGGCAAAACCATCATCACCGATACGTTGCCGTCCAACATCACGGGAAGCATAGAGATCATCAATTAGGTACGCAATTTGCCCCAAAGCAACCCCGATCAATTGAAAGGTCTTGGCAAAAGCGTTTTTTTGGGAGGCGGGGTTTCCGGGGTCCTCTCCATTTTCCCAGGCGTAAACCTGCTCAACCTGTTTTTCATGCTTTGGATCGCGCTGGGGGCCGGGTTGACCATCTATTTGCTCGGCAAGAAAAATCGCCAACTCAGAAAAAGCGACTCCCTGCTGGCCGGAGCCCTGAGCGGCCTGATCGGCGGCGGTGTTTTCGCGATTCTCAGCCTGGTGACCATTATCGGCGTGACCCAGGAGCAACTGGACCTCATGGTCGAAAGAGCGAGGTCTCTGGCGCCGTTTTTACGTGACGATGCGGTTTCCACGATGGCCAGCAGCCAATTCAAAACCATCATGATCATCAGTGTCGTTCTTTTCGTTCTGGCCTCAATCTTCGCCGGGGCAATCGCCGGCCTGGTCGCCAGGAAAATATTCCACCCTCCGTCCGGGAGCACCAATGAATAAAGTGCATGTCATCGTCAATCCGTTTTCCGCCCGCGGCCAGACCGAAAAAAGATGGGAAATGATCAAAGCAGCCCTCCGTTCGCACTTCCGGGAGTTCAAGTACATCTTCACCGAAAAGCCACGCCAGGCCACGGATATCGCCCGGGAGCTGCTCCAGCAGGGGTTCGACCTGCTCATCGGCGTCGGCGGCGACGGCACCTTGAATGAGATCAGCAGTGGATTTTTCAACGCCCAATCCGGCCTGCCTATCAATGGCGACGCGGCCGTGGGCATCATTCCTTCCGGAACCGGCTCGGATTTCATCCGCTTCATGAAAGTGCCCAGGGAATTCGAGAAATCGGCTGCGCGCATCAAGAATTCCACGAATAAAAAAATCGATATCGGAAAAATAACTTATGGCGGCGACTCTGGGAAAAACAAAACGCAATATTTCATCAATGTAGCCGATTTCGGCCTGGGGGCGGAGGTGATCCGCAAGATATCCGGCATCAACGCTACCAGCCGCGGCGCCTTTACTTATTATCGTGGCCTGCTCTCTACCATGATGAGTTACCGCAGCAAAAAAGTCAGTCTGACTCTGGACGACAAGCAGCAGCTGCAAGGGGAATACCTGATCGGCGCCGTGGCCAACGGGCGGATCTTCGGAGGCGGCATGGTCATCGCCCCGCAGGCGGAACCCGATGACGGTTATTTCGACTTGGTGCTCATCGAATCCATGAAAAAGCTCGAAATTTTGGCAAATTCCCGCCTCCTCTATTCCGGAACCATCGCCAAAAATCCCAAGGTCCATATCCTGAGAGCCCGCAACATAAAAGTGGAATCCCCCGATGAAGTCCACATCGAATACGACGGCGAAGTGGGTGAAAAACTGCCTGCGGAGTTTTCCATAGTCGAAAAGGCTCTGAATCTCAGGATCTAAAGGCCATGCGCCCATGTCATTCATGAAAATAACAAGGGCCGCCAGCTTCATGGCCGTCCGCACCTGCAGCAAAACCACAGCCTTTAAATACGGTGAGATCACCGATCTCGCCACTTTGGAGGTGGCCGATGAACCAGTCCATTAACAAGATCAAGGATTCACTGCTCGCCGGGCAACCGATCGTGCAGATCGTCTCCTTTGAGGAAAAACGGATCGAAAGCCTCCTGAAGAAGCTCTGCCAGCAAACCCTGAAAAATCAGAACATCTATGCCTGGGACAGCCACAACGGCCTTACCCGCAATGAATCTGCAGTCCCCGGCTGCATGGAACCGGGGCCGGCACTGGACCACGCCCTGAAAACGAGTGAGCCGGCATTTTTTCTCTTCAAGGACTTGAACTCGCGGCTGCACGACTGCCCCGACCTCACCCGCAAGATCCGTGAATGCTACCTGCAGTTCAAGAACGCCAAAAAATTCCTTTTTCTCCTTTCTCCCGACGATTACCTGCCGGCCAGCCTGAAAAAAGAGGTCGACATTATCCATTTCGAACTCCCCGATTACGAAGAACTGGAAAATCTCTGTGCAAAATTTCTGGAATCCATGGAAAAGGCGGGAGTCCAGATCCAGCTCAGCGAAGAGGAAAAAAGAAACTTTGTCGTGGCCGTGCAGGGCCTGACGCTCGATGAAGCGTACAAAGCTTACATGAAGGCGTTCCAGGGACAACCGCGCATCCAGATCGGTTTGATCGAAAAGATCCACCTGGAAAAAAAGCAGCTGATCCTGAAAGAAAACGTGCTGGAGTATTTCACCCATGCCTTGACGCTGGCGGATATGGGCGGGCTGGACAAGCTGAAGGACTGGCTGTTGAAAAGGACAAAAGCTTTTTCCAAGGAAGCGCGCGAATTCGGCTTGGACAAGCCAAAAGGCATCCTGACCATGGGCGTCACCGGCTGCGGCAAGAGCCTGGCCTCAAAGATCATCGCCACGCTGTGGAACCTGCCCCTGTTCCGCATGGACATGAACCTGGTCTATTCCGGCATCGCCGGTGCGCCGGAAGAGGTGTTCGCCCGTTCCCTCAAAACCATGGACTCGGTGGCCCCGGCCGTGCTCTGGATCGATGAGATCGAAAGCGGCATCAGCGACAAGCAATCCGACGGTTCCTCCTCGCGCATCCTGGGTTATTTCCTCACCTGGATGCAGGAGCACACCTCGGAAATATTCATCGCCGCCACGGCCAACCGCATCGATCTTCTGCCTGCCGAACTGCTGCGCAGAGGCCGCTTCGACCAGATTTTTTTCATTGACCTGCCCACGCGCAGGGAGCGGGAGGAGATCTTTAAAATCCACTTGACCAAGCGCGACAACGATCTGAGCAAATTCAACATCCCCCAATTGGCGCAGATCACCAAGAACTGGTCGGGGTCTGAGATCGAGCAAGTGATCATTTCCGGCATGTATGAGGCGTTCGCCGAAAGCCGCAAGTTGAGCGAAGACGACCTTTTCGTCATATTCGGCAACTCGGTGCCGTTGGCCACCACCATGGAAGAACAGATCAAGAAGGTCAGGAGCTGGGCCCACAACCGCGCCGTGCGTGCCTCCTCTGATAAGGAATATTGATCGCAGCCAACTCACCCCAACCCCTCTCTTGCCAAGAGAGGGGCAATTTCTCACTTCCCCTTCTCTTCGCAAGAGAAGGGGCCAAGGGGATGAGTTTTAGCATGAGGTTCTGAGCACATGACCCTTCCTCCCCTTTTCGCCGCCGACGTCATGCTGGGCCGGACGGCCAGATGGCTGCGCCTGCTCGGCTTCGACACCTTTTACGACAACCGGGCCGGAGATGATGCTTTAAAACAGCTTTGCCTTCAGGAAGACCGCGTCCTGCTGACCAAAGACGTGGCGCTGCACCAGGCCATGCCCGCCGGGGCCAGCCGCCTGGTCGAAGCCGTATATCCCCGCCAGCAACTGGAAGAGATCATGACTGTTTTCCGTCTGGACCGCTTCTCCCTGCCGCCGCGTTGTACCGTGTGCAACGGCGGACTGGCGGCGATCGACAAAGCGCTGGTCAGGGACCTGGTCCCAGCCTACGTCTTCCGCACCCAGAGCACCTTCCAGCGTTGCGGCCAATGCCAGAAGATCTACTGGCGAGGAACCCATTTTGGCAAGATAACCAAGTTTATCGAAAATATCAGGAAAGTTTCTGGTTGATCAGTGTGGCCTGGTAGGCGGCGCCGAAGCCATTGTCGATGTTGACCACCGAAATGCCGCCGGCGCAGGAATTGAGCATGGAGAGCAGGGCCGACAGGCCGCCGAAATTGCTGCCGTAGCCGACCGAGGTCGGGACGGCGATGATCGGCGTGGAGGTCAGCCCGGCCACGACCGAGGGCAGTGCGCCTTCCATGCCGGCCACGGCGATGATCACCGTGTAGCCGTTCAATTTTTGTTTCAGGCTCAGGACCCTGGCCAGGCAGGCGACGCCCACGTCGTACTCCTTTTCCGTGCGGTTTCCCAGGTACAGGGAAGAGACGTACGCCTCTTCCGCGACTTTTTCGTCTGAGGCCCCGGCCGACAGGATCAGTATTTTCCCCTTGTTCGCCGCCTTGGGCTGGCGCTCCGTAGTGATGATGCGGGCAGCGGCATGGAAGCGCAGGTCGGGGAAATCGCTTTTCAGTTCATGGAACCGTTCCGCATCGATGCGGGTGATCAGCATGTCCTCGCCCACTTCAATAAATTTTCTGATGATATGGCGCAATTGTTCCACGCTCTTGCCCTGCCCGAAGATGACCTCGGGAATGCCCCGGCGCAATTTGCGGTGAAAATCGAGCTTGAGGTGCTGCTCGTCGCTGAAGGGGAAGTTTTGCAAAAAAAGGAGCAATTCCCTTTCGGAAAGCTCCCCGGCCTTAAACGCCTTGATCTTCCGGCGTATGAGTTGCTTCATGGCTTGGCGGCGGTTTTTGCGGGCGGTTCTCCCCGTGCTCCTGGCCGCGGTTTTTTGCCTCGCGCCACTTGCGCTGCCTTTGAAACAGCGGGTGCGGGCGGTAAGGGAACTTTACCTGCTGGGGATCCACGCCGATGATGTTCTGCCAATGGTTGTTGCCCAGCCCCTCGCGGAAGGCCAGGTCCAGGTAGGGCACATCGTCGGGGTTGAATCCCATAACGTGCGTGGCCAGCGCGTCGGCGGCCACCGCGTCCTCGGAAGCGATGGCAAAGCCGTGAAACACCGGGCTGCCCTTGATGGGCCCCTTGCCCTCCATACCATACAGGCCGTCGATCAGCACCAGAGACGGCGGGATCTGTTTCAGCAGGGCGACAAAATTGCGGTTGGCCATTTGCAGCAGTTGAAAGTACTTGTCGCTCTGGAAAAAATTGATCCGTTTCATCTCCTGGGCCGATGCTCCGAAAAGGAGCACGCGTTGATCAGGCCTGACGAACCCGACCAGGTTGGGAATGGAGAGAGAAACCGGGAAAATATTGTGCGTCTTGGGCGGGACCACCGAGATCAGGTAATCGGCCGGGAAGCGGCAAAAATTCACTTCCTGGGGCCCGCTGATGGTCTCGATCTTGAGGATCTGGTCGTGAGGCAGTTCATCCAGATCACACAATTGCGCGCCATGCAGCTCAACTTCCTTGTATTTGAACTTGTAGAAAATATCCCAGGTGGTCTTGGAAGAAAAATAAGCCCCGTCGGAACCTTCGACCACCGTGATCTGGGTGATGCCGTACTTTTCCCGCAGATAATGGATCAGGGATTCCACGGTCTCGTAATGGGTATTGGCGTAGATCTCCTTGGAACCCGAGAGGTTGATCTTGATGGCCACCCGGTCGCCGGGCCGGATCGCCAAAAACGGCGCGATGGTGTCCATGAGCTTCTTGACGAACTCGTTCTGCTTGGTTTCCTTGATCAGGACAATCTCTTTGCGCTTCATTTTTTTAAAAGATCCGCAACAGCCACGGCGTCGAAAACCGCGGCCGCAGAATCTATATCACTCAGGGGTCACCTGTCCTTTAGGATCGGCAAATTACTCGAATATTTTGAAGGCGATCTCGAATGTTCCCTTGGCCTGACCGCTCTGGTTGTTGTCTTTCAATTCTATGGCCAGCGTATAGTCTCCCGCCGGCAGGGGGGTGGTCTTGTCTTTGTCTTTTTTGACAAATTCAATGGGCTGATAAAAATAAGGATTGCCCAATTTCAGTTCCGCAAATTTGGCCACGCGCTCCTTACCGCTGC
>Ga0209540_10003274_pt1 | contig 11098 bp, 9 predicted proteins | sample BarGraIncu01121A_FD_184501 | JGI IMG/M metagenome (GOLD analysis project Ga0209540, IMG submission 184501) | Arctic peat soil microbial communities from Barrow, Alaska - Barrow Graham LP Incubations 011-21A (SPAdes) (version 2) | ecosystem: Environmental > Terrestrial > Soil > Wetlands > Peat... | reverse complement strand
GAGGCGACCGAGTGACGCCATGGCGTTCACGTGGTCGACGAGACGGGTACCACAGCTTCCGATAGCGCTCGAGAGTCCCGCGTCGGTTTCTGTGCCATTTGTGCAATAGCCTGTGTCACCGAGGTCGCGAATGGTCTTCCAGGTCTCTGGAACGCCCGACACCTGCATGGCTTTGATCGCTGGGATGTTACGCGAGAGGTCGATCGCCGTGCGAATGGGGATATTCCCCTTGAATCCACCGTCAGCGTTGTTTGGCTTATAACCATTGAAGTTCGTCGCTGTGTCGGCGAGAATTGAGCCAGCTCCCCAGTTTGCCTTGCCATCAGGTTGTTTTTGGAATAGCTGAGCGTAGACAAGTGGCTTGATCGATGATCCTGGCGGGATGTAGGAAACTGCGGCGTTATTCTCGCCAAATCCCGGAGCCTTATAATCTTTACTACCCATGAGGGCAATTAATTGGCCCGTTTGGGTATCTTCGACGGCTGCGGCACCATTTTCGAACCCGGCGTATGCTGGACAGTTGCCGCCGCACTCATAATGCGCAAGATTGCCGTTGAACATCTGATTCATGGAATCTTCTAGCTTAGCCTGCACGTCGAGGTCGAGGGTGGTGGTGACAGTCAAGCCGCCATTACCCACAACCGATTTGCCGAGTTGTTGCTCGAGTTGGTCTTTGACCATCAGGACGAAGTGCGGGGCCTGCATGTTGTCGTATTGCTCGGTAGGCGGCTTGAGTGTATCAAGAATCGGAACCTTTTTTGCTTCATCGGCTTGAGCCTGCGTGATATATTTCATCTCGACCATGTTGTCGAGGACTTTTTGTTGTCGCTCGATGAGTGCGTCGTGGCCATCAGTAAGATAGGGATTGTAGATACTCGGATTGTTTGGGATAGCCGCGAGAAGCGCAGATTCGGCGAGAGTAAGGTCTTTTGAGGCCTTGCCAAAATAGGTTTGCGCGGCTGATTCAACACCATTGCGACGGCCGCCATATGGCGATTCGTTAAGGTAAAGCGTCAAGATCTGATCTTTGTTATACATACGCTCGACTTCAATCGAGAGGATCATTTCTTTGATCTTTCGCGGGATGCCAGCTAGCCCGCGCTCTTGAGCCTGATCAGCAAAGAACACCTGCTTAACTAGCTGTTGCGTAAGAGTCGATCCACCCTGGGTGTTATTACCCTGGGCGTTTGATAATAGAGCGCGCACGGTGCCCGAAAAGCTTATACCACCGTGATTATAAAAGTCTTTGTCTTCGATCGCGACAGTGGCCTGTTTCATATAGGTGTTGATCTGCTCACTCTTGACGACGAGCGTGTAGTTGCCGGTTCCCTTATCTTCCCAGAGGAGTTTTCCGTTGCGGTCGAGGTATTTTGTGACGGTCGTCTGGACGCGCTTGTCGATCTCTCCTGGGCGAATTGCGTCGAGGTCTTTTCGGTAATACGCGAATAGGGCACCGATCAGTAGTGCAAGGAGTAAGAGAAAGACAGCAATCAGTTTGAGTGCGAGTTTGAGGCCGTCTTTTGAGAACCAGAACTTAGCCAGTCGTTTCGGATTGAGGACATAGAGAATGCGTTTTAGGGGGTGCTTGGGAAGAGTCGCAAGGTATTCGGCACGCTTTCGCGCCTTAATTTCCCGCTTTGAACGGTGATTATTGACGAGATTTGAGTAGACGCTAATATTGCGTTTTTTGCGGTGCGTTGACCCAGCAACCTTTTTCTTTGCTGAACGAAATGCCCCCGAAACACCTATTCGCTTGTTGTTGTGTGCCACGTTCCCTATTTTCCCATAAGCAATATTGCCCTAATTGTAGCACTCCACGACCCATGCGTGCAATTTTTGTGATAAAATTACCTCTAGAATACCAACTAACATAGGAGTCAAGATGACGCTATCCGAAGAACTGTCCTGGCGCGGCTTCGTTAACCAAACGACGTTCGCCGACATTAACGATTTAGACAGGAACCAGCGGACATTTTACTATGGTGTTGATCCGAGTGGGGCTAGTATGCACATCGGTAATTTGGCTGGCGTAATGCTCGTCAAGCATCTCATCAACCACGGCTTCAAGGCGATTGTGCTAGTAGGTGGCGCAACTGGTCTCGTCGGGGATCCCAAAGAAGATGTAGAACGCGACCTCAAGACCCTTGACGAGATTTCAGCGAACAAAGAGGGGATTGCCAATGATTTTCGTCGTGTACTTGGCGAATCACCGTTTGAGCTCGTCGATAATTACGACTGGTTCAAAGATATCGGGTACCTGGCCTTTCTCCGCGACGTCGGCAAGTATTTCTCCATGACGCAACTTCTCGACCGCGAGTTTATCAAAGCCCGGATTGGTGAAGACAAAGTCGGAATTAGCTACGCTGAGTTTAGCTATGGGCTCATCCAGGGTTACGACTTCCTGCATCTCTACCGAGAAAAAGGCGCGACACTGCAGATCGGTGGTTCAGATCAATGGGGCAATATGCTCTCGGGTGCACAGATGGTCAAAAAGCTTGATGATGGTGAAGCGCATGTCCTCACCGTACCCCTCGTGCTCGATAAGTCGACCGGTAAAAAATTCGGTAAAAGCGAAGGTAATGGCATATGGCTGGATCCTGAGCGTACGAGCCCGTACAAGTTCTACCAGTTCTGGCTGAATACCGACGACGCGACCGCAGAAGATTTGGTCAAAATATACACCCTACTCGACAAAGACACGATTGACGCACTTATCACTGATCATCGATCAAACCCCGGTGAGCGTGCTCTTCAGAAAACTCTTGCAAGGGAGGCAACCGACCTTGTTCATGGTCGTGAGCGACGTGAATCCGTCGAACGCGTCACGGGCGTGCTGTTCGGAAACGCTGACATCCATAGCCTCAATGAAAGCGACCTTGATGCGCTTGCCACCGAAATTCCGACTGTTGTCCCGCAGGGCGTCATCACCGCACTTGTTGAGAGTGGTCTTGCCTCAAGTAATGGCGAAGCCCGCCGCTTGATGGATGGCGGTGCTATCTCTGTTAACGGTGAAAAAGTCGGCGATGACCGAGAAGTCTCTGCGCCCGGCCTGATCAAAAAGGGCAAAAATAACTTTATTCTTGTGAAGTAGGGGGTAATGATGAAGAAGTTGATTGCATTTGACTTAGATAATACACTTGCAGAGTCAAAATCCCAGATTGCGGATGTAACTGCCTTGGGCCTCGGCCGACTGCTTGAGAAGTATGATGTTTGTATTATATCTGGCGGAAGATTTGAGCAATTCGTGAAGCAAGTAGTCTCTCGCCTTGAGGTTTCGGATGAGTCCCTGGCTCGCCTCCATATTATGCCAACATGCGGGACGCGCTATTATCGTTATGACGCCATAGAGCGTGAGTGGAGGATAATTTACCACAACGACCTTACGGACGATCAAAAGATACGTATTCGCGACGCATTTGAACGAGGCGCGAAGGAGCTTGGTCTTTGGGAAGACGAGCCGTGCGGTGAAATTATCGAAGACCGAGATTCACAGATTACCTATTCGGCACTCGGTCAGGATATTGCAGAGATGCTTGGCGAAGAAGGTCTCAAACGAAAGTACGCGTGGGATCCTGATATGAAGAAGCGCAATCAATTGCGTGATCTGATTGCTCCTGAGCTTGATGATGTTGAGGTGCGAGTGGGCGGTATCACGAGTATCGATGTGACGCTTCCGGGCGTTGACAAGGCATACGGCATGAGAAAACTTATTGAAACACTCGGTATCTCAAAGGACGAGATTCTCTTCATCGGCGACATGCTCCAAGAGGGCGGTAATGACTACCCGGTCAAGGCGATTGGGGTTGATACGATTGAAGTTCGTAACTTCCAGGACACGCCGTTTGTAATTGAAGGTATCCTCGGCGTATCCGAATAGTTTTTGCTACACTACTTATAGATGAATCTCGCGACATCACTAGACAAAATCAAGGGAGTGGGGCCGAAGACGGCGGAACAACTCGCAAAAGCGGGCCTGACGACGGTCGGTGAACTTCTGATGTTTTTGCCCCGCAAACATGAGGATTTTACGGGTGTAGCCCAGATTTCGGATATCCAGCCGGGAAAGGCGACGATAAAAGCCCGTTGTGAGTCGATATCGACACGGATGGTGCGACGAGGCTTGAGGCTGACAACGGCGGTATTGACGGACGGAACCGGCAAGCTCAACGCTGTGTGGTTCAATCAGCCATATCGCACGCAACAGCTGAGCGGAAGCGATGAAGAGTTTTATTTTTCGGGCGAGTTTGAGTTTCAATACAATCGCTATCAGTTGACGAACCCAAGTGCGGAGCTCGTAAAAGAGCTGCCGGTGAATAGCGACCGTCTCTTGCCCGTCTACCACGCTCGCTACGGCCTCAAGAGCCAGGTGGTGCGTAAGATACTGGTCGAGCTGCGACCTCTGGTCACGGTGCTTCCTGAAACGCTTCCGGAGTCGGTTATCCATTCAAATAGCCTCATGTCGCGCAGTGATGCGATACTTGCGATGCATTTTCCGAATATGATTGAAGATACCGTGAAAGCTCGGGAGCGTCTGGGATTTGAGGAATTATTCGAGATGCTTCTCGCGAGTCAGCTCAATAAGCAAGAAAATGCCAAGCTCGACGGGATCGAGATACCGTTCCGCCAAGAGGCGGTGAAGTCGTTTGTTGCGAAACTGCCGTTTGCGCTCACCGGTGCTCAGCGCCGTACCGCCTGGCAAATTATTCAGGACTTTGAATCGAAAATGCCGATGAATCGTCTGCTCCAAGGTGACGTGGGATCGGGAAAGACGGTCGTCGCTGGTCTGGCTGCTTATCAAGTCGCGGTTCATGGGCTGCAATCAGCGGTGATGGCACCGACAGAGATCCTCGCCTCGCAGCACGCGACGACGCTCGCGACACTACTAGAGCCATTTGGACTCACGGTCGGTTTACTGATCGGGAGCGTGAAAGGTAAGGCACGCACCGAACTGTACGCCAGGATCGCGGATGGGTCGGTGGACGTCGTCGTTGGTACGCACGCCCTCATCCAGGATGCGGTTACATTCCATAAGCTTGGATTTGTCGTGATCGACGAACAACATCGATTTGGCGTCGAACAGCGCCAGCGATTACTCGATAAAGCTCATCAGATGCCCCATCTACTCGCCATGACGGCGACGCCGATCCCACGCAGCCTCGCGCTCACACTCTATGGAGAGCTTGAAGTGAGCGTGCTCGATGAGAAGCCAGCCAATCGCAAACCGATCAAAACCAAGATCACGTCACCTATATCCGCAAAAACTGTGTACGCGGCGATTGATAAAGAGATAGAAGCTGGGCGACAGGCCTATGTAGTCTGCAGCCTCATCGATGATAACCCCGATAATGACATCAAAAGCGTCCAGTCGGAATACAAGAAACTCAAGAATTCTATATTTGGCCACCGTCGGATCGGACTTTTGCACGGAAAGCTGAAACCAGCCGAAAAAGATGAAGTGATGAGTGATTTCAAAGATCGCAAGTACGATATACTCGTGAGCACCACGGTGGTCGAAGTCGGCGTCGACGTGCCAAATGCGACGGTGATGCTCATCGAAAATGCCGAGCAGTTCGGACTGAGCCAGCTTCATCAGTTGCGTGGTCGCGTCGGACGAAGTGATCAGCAGAGCTATTGTTATCTCATGATGGGGACGACAAACAAGCCGACCGAGCGTCTGAGAGAAGTTGAAAAATCGAATGATGGATTCTATCTCGCCGAGGTAGATATGAAACTTCGTGGTCCAGGTGAGATCTATGGCAAAGCCCAGCACGGCGCGCTCAATCTCCAGATTGCGACACTGGCCGACACAAAATTAATCGAACGAGCCATGTCGGCTGCAAAAGCGTTTGTGGTTAGTGGCGAAGATTTGCTAGACTATAAAGAGCTTGCGGACCACGTCCGCTATTATCAACGGCTGACAACATTGAACTAAGGAGAATACACGTGTATAGCGGAACGACGTTTCGTCCAAAATCCGGGAATATGATAGGCGTGCACCAAAAAATTGACCGAGTGGCACGTCGGCATCTTCGTCAGCTCCCCGGCAAAGATCGACATTTTCCTGGCACCCGAGATATTCTCCATTTCGAAGGCAATAATGGCCCGGACGGTATCAAGCGGAAGAGCCCAAGTACAGATGAACCGTGGCATTTTATAGACCCGAATGATCCCACTGATCGCGAACTGATCACTATGATTCTCGACCATCAGATAAATCTGACAGCAGCGCTCAAGAAGCGTGATATGACGCGCGCGGCTTACGAGGCGGCGTGGCTCAGCCATGCGATCACCGATGGACTCACGCCAGCGCACCATTACCGTTTGAGCGACCACATTGAGAAGTTATGGGGCAAGCCAAAAGAAGAACGATTGACGATCGTCCAAAAGAACTTCATTAAAGGTGAAGGTGCGCGTGACACGATGAGTCGCAACTGGAAATATTGGGGTGCAAAAGGTATTTTTATCACCCATATCATGTTCGAATTTGGTGTTGCAACAGCGGTCCAATCAACTCGATTCACCGACTCGGGCCCGAGCTATGAATGGCTGAGCGGGGCGGAAAAGAAAGGCCTGACTGGCGTGTTCGAAGAGGCCATGCATGAGATCTATGCGCTCGACATGTATCACGAATACTGGAAGAGTGGATGGACCCCAAAGCTTGCGCGCGAGACGCGACAGGCACTGCTGCCCATCATTATTCGCACGGTGACCTATGCATGGTATGAAGCGCAGCAACAGGCGGAACGTTCATGAATATTCGTGTCATAGCGGGTAAATTTGGCGGTCGCACGCTTGCGTGTCCTCCCGGAAATCGCACACATCCGATGGGCGAGCGAATCCGTAACGCAATCTTTAACTCACTGGGCTCGTCCCTTGAGGGTGCCCACGTGCTCGACGCATTTGCGGGTACCGGTTCAGTTGGGATCGAGGCGCTAAGCCGCGGTGCAGTGTCGGCGACATTTATCGAGAGTGATCGGGTGGCGCAGCGTGTGCTGAGCGAAAACCTCGATTCACTTAGGGTTCGTAATACCGCGCAGGTTATTGCGACTACGGTGTCGAATTGGCTCGATACGACCTCAAGTACGTACGATATTATCTTCGCGGATCCGCCATACCACGATACGCAAGCTGCGGCCGTCGCTCGGCTCGCAACTCGCCTAGCTCCCGGAGGTGTGTTTATATTGTCGTGGCCAGCTCAGCAAGACACGCCAATTTTCGACGGACTCGAGCGCATATCTGAGAAGGTTTATGCCGACGCAAAGATCGCGGTGTACCAGGCAGAACCGACCGAAAAAAGAGGCTAATTATGATATTGATCACACGTGGCGCTTATGCTAGACTACTGGTAGGAAGAGGCGAGAGACCGAATCTCAAAACGTTTTGTTGTGGTGGACAATCGTAGTTATAGCTTTAGTTTTCTCGCCCTCTTCCGCCGAGAATTTTTTCGTCCCGAGAGGGATTTTTTAATTTGTTTCAGCGATTTCTTGCAGGCGACGATGGGGTAGTCTTTCGACCGCATTCGCGCATGGCTCAGAAAGCATAAGCTTTGCACTATCGGTCATGATGCCGTTCAAAACGCACCCCCTCTTTCCTAATAGAATGCACTTAAGCTCTCTGCACCTCTCATGCTGTGCCTCAATAGGGGTTAAATCTGATACGTCGCCCTTTGTCGAAAGCTCTATCGTTTCCATTATTCCTCCCTTTCCTAAAAAATAAGCCCCCGTTGGGGGCTAGTTTCATATTGTTGCTATTTTTTTCCGCATCTTTTTGAATTATAGCGTAAGCTGAATAAAATGCAAATTTTTGGTGCGGATGACTGGACTTGAACCAGCACGCCTTGCGGCATTAGCTCCTAAGGCTAACGTGTATACCAATTTCACCACATCCGCGACCTCTCGAGTATACCAAAGTGCAGGAGATATGTGAATTTGTGTGTTGCTTATGCTATCATAAAGTTAATGATGAAAGGGGTTAACGACCAATGAGTAAAGTAACTACTTACTTACGTGGGCATCTTTTAGGTGAGGTTTCTGTCAATCCGACCGATCGAAAGACGCTTTCGACCGATAATGGCGTGCTCGAACTTGAGCCGGAGCTCGTCATATATCCTCGCAATACGAACGATATTCGCAAAATCGCGCGATTTTCGTGGCAATTAGCCGAAAAAGGTCATATCATGCCGATCGCAGCGCGTGGAAATGGCCAGGATACCACTGGTTCGTCACTCACGAAGGGTGTTTCTGTCGATATGTCTCGGCACATGACGCGGGTCTATGAATACGACTCAAAGCAACGACTCGCGCGACTTCAGCCAGGCGCATCGTGCCGTTCGGTTACAGAAGCGCTCACCCTCCAAGGTGCGGCGATTATGCCATTTTTCGATATTCCTGAGGCTACAGCAGGCGGTGCGGTCGCGAATTACACATCTGGTCCATTTGCGGGCAAGTACGGTTCGGTCGCAAGTGCGGTGGACAAAATTGAAGTTGTGCTCGCAAATGGCGACGTATTACAGACCGGACGAATTTCAAAAAAAGAACTTGAACGCAAAAAAGGCCTCCAGGGTCTCGAAGGTGATGTCTACCGGGGCATTGACGGGCTTATCGATGATAATCGAGCTGTGCTTGACCTGATCGCGCCAGAAGACGCCAGCGGCTATGGTGGGATCGCCTACGTCAAGGACAAAAGCGGCTCATTTGATCTCACGCCGCTGATTATTGGCTCGCAGGGCACCCTCGCGATCATTTCGGAGATGATCCTCAAAGCTGAGTTTCATAGCCTCCACACTGACGTTGCAGTACTTGTGTTTGATAGCGTCGAAAAAGCGCATGATACGATCGATGAACTTGAGAAATTACAGCCGGCGTACATCGAGTATTACGATGCGAGATTATTTGAGACTGCCATCAAAGCCGGGCGAACCTATCCATTTCTCGCCGATACGGCAGCAGTAAAAACAGTGTTGATCGTCGGGTTCGATGATTTCGGTGATCGCCACCGCGAAAAAGCACTCAAAAAAGCCGCTAAGATCGCTCGGTCCGCTGGCGCAAATTGCATGACAGGCGAAGGTGTTAGGGCGCTCGATCTCGAGGCGGCTCGCGATGTCGTGCGCTATACTCATGAGTCTGATTCCGGCACGACTGCGTCACCCGAGATATTTGGTCGTTTCTTCGTCCCGAAGGTGCGCTTTGAAGACTTCACGAATGCCCTTGCTGAGCTTGAAAAGCGTCTCCACTGCGAATTGCCGATCACTGGCTACTGCCTCAGTGGCAGTTATGCGGTACATCCAGAGATATCACTCGGCAAAACCGAAGGCAAACAGCGCCTTCTCAAACTGCTCGATGAGCTATCGAAAGTCGTCACCGAACATGGGGGAAGTTTCATCACTGATGGTGGTGAAGGTCGGCTGAAAGCTCGCTTCGCTTCGCAGGTGCGTGATCCATCCGTTAACCAACTCTACGCTGACATCAAAAAAGTATTTGACCCCTACGGCATTCTCGCGCCAGGCGTGAAGTTCGATACGGACATTAAGTCTCTGATCAGTCTATTGAAATAAACCCGTCGGGCTTCGAAAGGTAGTAGATGCGATTTCACAAACGTTTTTATGATTACGTCACAACATTCGAGGGCACCAAGCGATGGCGAAAAATTTTCATTGGACGGAGGTATATCGCTAGCATAATCGGATGTGTTTTTTTGCTTTCGATGGCATTATTGTTATTCTTTGTTAACAACTCGGGGAATCTAGTCAACTATCCGGTGGGTGTAGTCGCGATTATTCTTGCAGTAATACTCTTCAGGTTTTCCAGGACATATCGGCGCAAGTCTCTGCAAACACTTGAAGCCGCCACTCCGGAAGCACAGCCTATCAATCCCTTTAATATCGCTCATCCTTCTACGCGTGGTATGTTTGGCGTACCAACTGTGGTTTCAGACGACGAGAGAGTTGTCGCTCCGACACCACCGATTACAATGCGTGGCATGGATGCAATTTCGAGGCCTAGTATAACTGGTGGCGAGACGAACGACCAGTCAGTCAATACATTCATCTGCACAGATCATCAAATCATTTGTGCGATGATAGGTTATGAAGACATTCCCGAGGGAATTGATAGGGGATTTACGAATTCGTCGGATGATATTATAAGAAATTTTCAGTTCACCTACTTCCATAAGGACGTGTGGCAGAATATTGCCGACAATGCGCTCAAGCCGGGGCTCGTCGATTTTATTGCTCACCATTTCTCCTACGCTTTTCCCTATAGCAGCATTACGAGCATCAAACCCGCAACCCATGAGCTATTGAATCACTGCCTAGACATCCAGCTCGTGGACGGGCAGACTTTTAGCTATACATTCATGAATCCGAAAGACCGCGTCGCTATCCTTGAACAGCTGAAGGGCTGTGTCAATGTTGTTGAAGGGTAAAAAATAAGCTTTCTTGATTTTCGCCCCACCCTACAATTCCGAATCATTCCGAAATTGCAGGGTGAGGCCCGAGCCCCAGAGTCGTTGTTCACGACTAATTGCTTAATCCTGGGTGGCTGATGAACAGACCACCGACAAACAGGCCAACGGCGCAAGCGGCACCGTTCACAGTAGCGGGGTGAACATTTCCCAGGAACCAGAGCGCGATGGCCACCATCACGCACAAGATGACCCACATGATGATCTCCGCGTAGCCCGCAATTACCTCGGAGGACCTATCGGGCCACTTCCTGAATCGCGCATTCCACAGCATGACGGCGAGCCAACTGATACCCAACGCCACAAGCGACAGGGCGATGCCAATAACGGCATAGGACACTAGGCCCCACACAAACCTTAAAGCAGACCATAACGAATCGTTCATGGGGCTCCGATATTAGAGGCGCGAACTCTGTGAGTCCAGCGCACGGCTTGCACGGCGGACGCCATGCATGATTTATGTTATATCACAAAATAAAAACCCAAGCAAAAGCCTGGATTCATATTTTGGTGCGGATAAGAGGACTTGAACCTCCACGTTCTTGCGAACACTAGCACCTGAAGCTAGCGCGTCTACCAATTCCGCCACATCCGCGTATCTCTGTAGCTAATTCATTTTATCTTCTCACTGACG
>Ga0209540_10003273_pt1 | contig 11100 bp, 11 predicted proteins | sample BarGraIncu01121A_FD_184501 | JGI IMG/M metagenome (GOLD analysis project Ga0209540, IMG submission 184501) | Arctic peat soil microbial communities from Barrow, Alaska - Barrow Graham LP Incubations 011-21A (SPAdes) (version 2) | ecosystem: Environmental > Terrestrial > Soil > Wetlands > Peat... | reverse complement strand
CATCTCGGTGGAGTTGATTGACCTGCGAACCATTTACCCCATTGACAAAGCAACAATAGCCGAATCAATAAAAAAGACGGGAAAGTTTATCATTGTAGCCGAAGCCCCCGAATCGTTCGGAGTAGGTGCCGAACTGATGGCCATTGCCAACGAAGAAGCATTTTTGTATCTGGAAGCACCGCCCAAGCGGGTGATGGGCTTTGATACCATTGTTCCCATGGCAAAAGGTGAACCTTTTTATCTGATTACTCCCGATCGCATTTTTTATGAAATAGAACGCACCGTCAAATTTTAAAATTCAACAGCATGAGATATATTTTTAATTTTCCCGATATTGGCGAAGGACTTGAAGAAGGCACCATTCTGGAGTGGTACGTAAGCAAAGGTCAGCTTATAAAAGCCGGACAACCACTGGTCAATATGGAAACGGATAAAGTGGTCACAGATATTCCATCGCCCAGAGCAGGAATCATCGTTGAAATGTTTGGCGAAGTAGGCGAAATCGTTCATGTCGGAAAACCGTTGGTAGAGATAGAAACAGAAGCGGAAGGGGCTGTTGAAACAACAACGGAAACACCTAAAACGATGCTTATTGAAGAAGGTGCTGCTGTGATGGGGACTATGGAACTGGCAGGTGACAATGCAGCCCTTCCGGCCAGCGACGAAGGCGCTACAAAAGGTACGGAGCAGGAAGAATCGGTTACAAGAAAGGCACTAGCCACTCCGCTGGCACGCGCTATGGCCAGAGAAATGAAAGTGGATATCAACAAAGTGACCGGAACAGGTCCGTCGGGCAGAGTAACCAAAGAAGATATTCAGAGCTATAGTCCGGCAAGTCACCCAAGTGAAATAGTGGAACATCCAGAATCGCCACTCCCGACAGTTACCGGCGACTTAACCACCTACGAACCGCTTTCGCAAATAAGAAAAGCGATAGCTAAGAATATGCTGAACTCTAAACAGAGCACAGCCCACATGACTCTTTTTGAGGAAGTGGAAATCTCGGAACTAATGCGTATCAGAGAAAAGCTCAAAAAGACCTTTGCCGATAAAAATGTGAAGCTAACCTATCTGCCTTTTGTGGTGAAAGCTACCGTGCAGGCATTAAAGCAACACCGCCCGTTGAATTCGCAGATGGATCTTGAGCACGACCGGATGGTTTATAAGAATCGCTACAACATTGCCATAGCAGTGGATACGCCCGAAGGATTGGTAGTGCCGGTTATCAAAGATGCCGACAAACTTTCTATCCTTCAAATAGCACAAAAGATAGCCGAATTGTCCGACAAAGCCCGCGACCGGAAACTGACCATGGACGATATGAAGGATGGAACATTTACCATTACCAATTATGGTTCTATCGGGGGTATTTTCGCCACTCCGGTAATAAACTACCCACAGGCAGGTATTTTGGGTATTGGCAGACTGTTGAAAACACCCATAGTAAAAGATGATCAGATTGTGATAGGCAATATATTGCCCTTATCGCTTTCGCTCGATCACCGTATTGTCGACGGTGGTGATGCATCCCGATTCATTAACCGACTGAGAGAATATCTTTCCGATCCGGCTATTATGCTGATAGAATAATGCCTTCATTTTTTCATAGACTAACATTTAATCTATAGAATTATGGTTAACGCAAAAGATTATTATCTACCGGATATTCAATTGCTCGACAAGAGCACAAATCAATATCTGACATGGATACCTGATAAAACTTACATTGTACTCGGGGCTTCAAACAATGCAGAAGAATCCTTGCACATGGAAAATGTCATTGAAGATAAAGTCTGCATCTTGAAACGTCCTTCGGGAGGTCAAACGGTTATACTTACTCCGAACAATATCATGATTTCAGCAGTATTTTTCGATCAGGAAAAGCTACATCCTAAAGACATATTTAAGCACATCAATAAGCTGATAATATCAGCCATCGAAAAAACAGGTATTCGCAATTTGTCAGCAATGGGAATATCGGATATAGCCATTGGTGGTAAAAAGATTCTCGGATCAGCCATCTACCGAAACAAAGAGGCTTTATTATATCATGCAGTTCTCAATTTAGGAGAGCCGGCATCTACCTTTGAGCGATACCTGAAGCATCCGTCCAAAGAACCTGATTACCGAAGGGGACGGTCACACTCGGACTTTGTGACATCGCTCAAAGAAAAAGGATATGCCAATAGTGCCCATCATATGGAAAATATGTTGTCATTATCATTCGAAGGTATGTTTTATTTATAATAATTATGAGCGACTCAAACACTAAATTAATCAGGAATACGCCCACACGTATTCCTGATTCTGATATAAAATATCTGCTCGACTCGCGTGTGGCAGAATACAACCGGCTGGATTTTATTCACTCTGACCCCATCCAGATTCCACATCGCTTTGTTCGCAAAGAAGATATTGAAATTGCAGGCTTCCTCACGGCTACCATCTCCTGGGGACAGCGCAAAAGTATTATCAACAATGCCAACAAATTGATGGATCTTATGGATAACTCGCCATATGATTTTCTGATGTATACAGGCAGTAAATCTTCGTCCGACGAATATCCCGAATGGGAAGATATCCGGAACTTTGTACACCGGACCTTCAATGGTAACGACTGCTTGTTTTTTCTGAAATCATTGCAGAATATATATACCCGACATGGCGGGTTGGAGACTGTTTTCACAAAAGGCTACCGAGCATCTGGTACCGCATTTGGAGCATTACAACATTTTCGCGAAACATTTCTGTCTGTTCCGCACGAAAACAGGGTGCGCAAACATATATCCGACGTAACTGCAAATTCATCTGCCAAACGCCTGAATATGTTCCTACGCTGGATGGTTCGAAACGACGAGCAGGAAGTAGACTTTGGCTTATGGGAAAATATACCCGCTTCGGCTCTAATGCTTCCACTCGATGTGCATACGGGCGACGTGGCGCGTGCCTACGGACTACTAAATCGAAAACAAAATGACTGGAAAGCCGTGGAAGAAATTACAGCCATCCTCCGCACCTTCGATTCTGTCGACCCAATTAAATACGACTTTGCTCTTTTCGGGATTGGTGTCTTTGAAGGAAAAAACATGCTCCTTTAGTAGACATCTGAACACACAAAAAAATAGCAGATAAAAATAAGACTACACAATAGCAGATAAAACTAATATTTTAAGCAGTGATAATGTAGTTTTTTATACCACAAAAATCCTTAGAAAATCGAACAAACTTTCACAAATATTTATCTGGGAAAAAATCCCTGATGGAGCAATCCATCACTTTTGCGATCTCATTTAATATAGAAATATTATATTTTGCACGCTGGTTTGGATTTTCGACAGCACCTATAAAACCTCTGGAAACATCAATTCTATCAGCTAGTTCAGCCTGAGAAATGCCTTTTTGTAGTCGCATTTTTCTCACCTTATCAATAACAAACTGTTCTATTTTTTTTTCCACAATACAAGAATCTTAATATACACAAAGAAAAAATAATTTAGATAATATTTTACATATACATGTATATGTGTTATCTTTGCGAATGAAATTATAGGTGCATATTTTTTAGCGTTATAGTATAAACTCTTAAAAATACACTTGCCTTTAGAATTGGATTACATTTATATTTACAATCTGTATTTTATCTATCATCCATTATTACGAAAAATAATTTAGCAAATAGAAGAGCATGTTAAGAATCTGATTACTTCCAATTCTTATTTTTGGAAGCATAGTCAACATTATATTTTTTTCCAATCAAGTTTTTTTTATTTTAAAGAAATGCAAAGTTATGGAATACACTTTTGAGATCATTAATGACGATAAGATTATTAAAGTTAAGGTTTTTGGCGAACTAACACCTAAAGAAACAGCTTTAATGGGTAAAAATATCCGAATTAAAGCAAAAGAGTTAAACTATAAAATACTTTTTGATCTTACGGAGGCAGATAATAAGGTTTCTATATCCGAAGCTTATTTTTGGTTTGCAGACCATTATGACGAAATAGATCTTAAATTACGCTATATTCCCACCGCTCATGTAACGCATGAAAGAGACAAATCTTTTTTTAGATTCTTTGAGACGACTTGTTATAATAAAAATATTAGAGTAAGAATGTTTATGGAGCATAAAGAGGCGTTAGAATGGCTTAGACCATTATAAATTAACTGGATTAATCACGATCTAAGAATCACTTCCTTCAACAACACAGCTCATATAATAATAAAGCAAATCAAAAGCCCGGTGTTTATACCTGTTTATGCTAAGAAAATTGATACATTTGCATACACATCTAGAATTATTCATTACTGTGATAGATCAGCCCTATAAGTTAAAATACAAACCATTCTTATTAAAAGAATAGCCAAAAATAAAATTGCAAAGTGACAACCACCGACATAAACATACGCGAAATCAAGTACCAGACAGAAGATTACAATCAGGAACTGAAACTCAGAGACCAGGTATTACGCAAACCCCTTGGGTTAAGCCTGTACGATGAGAACCTGAAGGCTGAAAAAGATGATTTTCATATCGGAGCATACGCAAATGATCATCTTATAGGGGTACTTATTCTCACAAAACAGAACGAAAAAGAGATAAAAATGCGGCAGTTGGCAGTAAGCGAACAGTGGAGATCGATAAAAGCCGGTACTGCATTGGTACGCAATGCCGAACAATATGCCAAAAATGAGGGTTATGAAATCGTGTTGCTGCATGCCCGCAAAACAGCTAGGGAGTTTTACATGAAACTAGGCTATGAATCAGTTGGCGAAGAGTTTTTAGAAATAAATATTCCGCACTATTGCATGCGGAAAAGCCTTATTTAGTACAAAAAACAAAATTCCCGACCCATCCGGGCATTCACATTAAATTTCACACACAATGATGATACTTAAAGAACTTTATTCCCCTGTTTTTTACAACCAGCTGGCCGACAATTTGAAAGCTGTTGATAAAAACTTTGATAAACAAGCTTTTCTAAAAGAAATATTCACCCCCGACTTTGAACAAAAGGAACTTAAAGAACGAATGCGGCATACCACACTGACATTACACCAGTTTCTTCCTCCCTACTTTGGTGACGCTGTACAAATCATTGAATTACTTATGGCAGAATACCGGAGAAATAATTTTAATGGAAACGCTCTGCCGTTTATGATTCTGCCCGATTACATAGAGCTATATGGAATTAATGAATTGGACACTTCAATAAAAGCACTGGAATCGATCACCCAATTTATAAGTTGTGAATTTGCCGTTCGTCCGTTCATTCTAAAATATGGCAACACCATGCTCGATCAAATGACCCGATGGTCCGGGCACGAAAACTGGAAAGTGCGCCGACTAGCCAGCGAAGGCTCCCGACCACGACTACCCTGGGCTATGGCACTGCCCATGCTGAAAAAAGACCCCGCTCCTATCCTACCGTTGCTTGAAAATCTAAAAAACGATCCCAACGAATGGGTCAGACGGAGCGTTGCCAATAACCTGAACGACATTGCCAAAGATCACCCTGATTTGCTATGTGACATTGCTCAACGCTGGAAAGGCACGAGCAAAGAAACGGACTGGATAGTAAAACACGGATGCCGCACCTTGCTGAAACAAGGCAATGCAGCTATATTAAAACTGTATGGACTCGATCACACCGACATTGTGCTGACCAACTTATGGGTTGCTCCCGAAGTAAAAACCGGCGACAAGCTCACTTTTTCATTTGAGGTAGAGAACCGGCAGGCCCGACAACAAGTTATACGCCTTGAGTATGGTTTATACTACCGAAAAGCAAACGGGAAGCTTGCCCGAAAAGTTTTCAAAATAAGCGAAAGAACCTATCAACCGTTCGAACAGGTATCCATCAGCCGCGCACAGTCATTCAAACTCATCACTACCCGCAAGTTTTACATAGGCGAGCATAGTCTGTCAATTATCGTAAACGGAAATGAAACAGAAACAAGAACATTTTATCTAACGGATTGAACTTAAAAATAGAAAAACCGGCTGAACCTCTTCAAGGAAGTTCAGCCGGTTTTATATATTACTACGTCTATTTAGATTATAGACAATGTATCAGATCAAAACTCAAACTTCAAAGTAGCGCCAACCTGAGCCGGTTTGCCTTGCTGTCCGTAGTTTCCTCCCGAATAAAAATAAAATACATTATAGCGTGTGTCAAAGAGGTTTTTAGTCCACAGTTCTAAACCAAAAGCCCCTTTAGTTACGCCGATCTTGGCATTGACCAACGAATAAAAGTCTTGTGATACATCGTTACCTTCGGTCCAGTATATTTTACCAATACCGGTATACTGAACGGTTGCCATGACATGGTCAATAAAAGCATGTTTAAATGAATGCTCATACGTTCCACTCAAATTCAGTGTGTTTTGTGGGGCATAAGGCACATATTTACCCTTATAATCAACCGGAGTATAAACAGCTTGTCCGGTTGAACTGTATGTTTTCAGGGTATCTTTGTAGTTAGTAAAAGTTGCTTTTGCATAACCATAACTCAGGGTCGCACTAAAGCCACTTCCAAGGTTTGCATCAAATGACAACTCAAATCCTTTACTTTCAGCCTGTCCTGCATTTGTTATAACACGTCCGCTGGTACTTGAGAATATTTTTGCTAATTGCAAATCATCCAGCTTGCTGTAAAAAACCGAAAGGGTGGATTTCAACCGATCATTAAACGCCAGACATTGTGCACCGGCTTCATAGTTCCAGCTAAACTCAGGTTTATACAAAGTTGTCTTCCGAATATCCGGATTCAGCACGCTCACCGGAGGCAAAGCATTAGTCAGCAAGTCTGAGAACATCTGCACATTAAATCCACCCGCTTTGTAACCACGCGAAGCAGTAGCATATACAAACTGACGATCGTTCCACTCGTATTTCAAAGAGAGTTTTGGCAATAATTCGGTAAACGAAACCGATTCATTTCCGTTGAACATAGCAGTAGCTACCTGATCTACGTAGGTATTATAATCAAGATTTACATCCTCATAATCCAGTCTCAAACCAGCAGTTACCGACAAACCTTTAACTAGAATATTATTCAGAGTCGATTGATGAAAAAGTGCGGCGCCTTTATTATCGGTATTAAAGAAACCTGGAATCGTCAGGTGGTAGTTTTTCATATTAAGCGGACTGTTGATGTCCAGCTTCTGCAAGAAACCCGTTGCACCAAAGCTCCATTGATAATCACCCTTAGTATTCGATTTCAAGATCAGTTCTTCATTAAATACGTTTTGCTTTTGAATTTGTTCCAATGCCATTTTATCGCTTGCCGAATAATCTAAGTCCATCTTCATATCATCTTTGAAATACTGATGGGAAGTAATGGAAGTCAGCGTCCAGCTTTTGGCTTTATATTGCAACGAAAAACTGTTGGTAAGCATATTCCGGTTATATGAAGCCGGATCGTTGAAATTAGGTTGAGCAACTTTGTTTGTAGTCAGATCGTAAGCCCCGTAAGGAAATGCATTTTGATCAACATGGTCAAAGTTTAGGGCATATTGTGCCGTCCATGCAGGCGAAATGTTCCATTCAAGCTTTAAACGTCCGCCGGCAGAAGTCTCTTTGTCTGCCGATTTATGCGTATACTGATTGGTAAAGAAACCATCGTCATGATTATAATAACCGCTAACAGCATATCCGAACTTATTGGAGAGCTTAGCATAATGAGCAAGCTTAGCATTGACCAAGCCGTAATTGCCGGTACCTACCTCCACTTTAGTGCCCTGATAACTGAGCGGAGACAGGGTGTAAATATTGATAATTCCGCTTTCGGCATTGCGCCCGTAAAGTGTGCCCTGTGCACCACGCAACACCTCTATCTGACGAATGTCATAAAAGTCAAAGTCGAAAGTCGTTTTTTCAAAATACGGGACATTATCGACATACAAACCGATCGATTGGCCGCTATTGCGCGAACCGATACCACGAATATACGAAGTAGTTGACATGGCAGAACCATAATCGGGAATAAAGAAATTGGGAACAATGCCGCTCAAATCCCTTACACTCGTGATTTGTGCTGCATTTATTTTAGAAGTTGTCAGTACTGTCGACGAAACTGGAGTCTGACGGGGCGAAGTTTCCTTCAATGAACTTACAACAACTTCATCGAGTTTCACAACATGTGTTGTATCAACCTTCTCTTCTGCCACACAAACAAGAGTGAGTGAAGCAAAAGAGATTAGAATAAAAAGTTTATTCATTTTTCTTTCAATTTTTATAATTTACAGGATTAAACTTGCATCAAATAAAAAAGACGCAAATAGTATTCAGACAGCAAAACGCCATTTGAACATAAAAACTTAATTCAATAGAATTATTTATGAAAGAAAAGCAGGAGGAGGACGCGAGAAGTCAACAAAACTCAGACCATCCGATGTAGAAAAACCGGATTGGCCACTGATAATAATTGTTTTCTCAATGAAATGAGGAAAGGAATATTCTGCAGCCGAAACAGGTTCAGCGCTAATTTGAAAACTATAAGTTGAATGTTGGTAAGTAGTTGAATTTTGATGTTCGTAAGTATAAACCTGCGCTGCTATCGGAGCTTGGGAGTTACCGGAATGTTCGGCACGGAAACCGGGAGTAAACAGGCACAGAACGAACCCTATCACCATAAAAAGCTCAGGGATAAAAGTGGCCAACAAACCGTTCTGAAACATCAACATAATAAACAATTATAAACTATGAATTATTAATTATGAATTACTGTGAGCCTCTCATGGGACTCGAACCCGCGACCTATTCATTACGAATGAATTGCTCTACCAACTGAGCTAAAGAGGCTTATAACAAAGAACCACCGTAAATAAGCGGCTGTCTGTAATCAGATGCAAATATACGCTATTTTTATTTTTCTAAAACGTTTTTTTCAAATTTAATCGTTTTTAATTCATCAATTAAAATTGTACTTTTGCATCTTCAGCTTAATCAAGCAGTTCAACGATTAGGCAATCACGTATTTCCAATGTCCGACACATATAAAACCATCATCTCTGAAGCCGAAGGCCTGTACAAAGAAAAAGGCAGCAAATTCCTTTCATTTGCCATGCCAGTATCTACCGCAGATCAGGCTAAAGAGATTGTAAAAGAATATCGCAAAAAATATTATGATGCACGCCATGTGTGCTATGCCTACATGATTGGGGCTGAGCGTACTGATTTTCGGGCAAACGATGACGGCGAGCCCTCGGGCACAGCCGGACGACCTATTTTAGGGCAAATAAATTCGCGGGAGCTAACCAACGTTTTGGTAATTGTAATACGCTATTTCGGAGGTATTTTGCTCGGCACAGGCGGATTAGTAGTGGCATACAAAGAAGTTACAGCCGATGCACTTGATCGGACCGAGATCATTGAAAAAACGGTAGACATCCGTATTTCCATCAGCTTTGATTACGTACTAATGAACGATGTAATGCGGGTCATTAAAGATGTCAATGCTCAAATTACAGCGCAAACCTACGTCAACCAGTGCATGATGCAGCTTTCCATTCGGAAACAGGACGCTGAGCTCCTAAGCTCCAAGCTGAAAAAGATATTGGGATTAGTTATTGAAGAATAATGGCAATAAACGACTAAAGATGTCTGTAATTCAAACGGAATAAAAGTATGATTCGATGATTCAAAATAATCGCGCATTACTGTTGTTTTATTCGAAATAAAACGACTATCTTTGTAAGCGAAAATGAAAACGAGAAACTTTAAATATTTTTTCGAACAAAGCAACTCACAGCAAAATTGTTGCATAGAAAGGTTGCCCCTAAGAAATTCTAAAAAACCAATGTAAATCTGTCGCGGATTTGTGTTGGTTTTTTTGTTTCTTGAAAAAGAATCGTCCCTCTACCTTTAAAGGAAAGTAAGAGCGTGTAAATAATGATATTTGAACATTTAGAATAACATTTATAACCTAATTAAAGCTCCGTTGGGAGTTTCAAGTCATATTTATGAGCAACAACAGTTTAGTATCTATTTCCGATTATAGCAAAGAAGAAATTCTAGCTATTCTCGAGTCGGCCGCCAGTTTCGAAGCCAATCCCAACCGGAAGACATTGGAAGGAAAGGTAATTGCGACCTTGTTTTTCGAACCTTCAACCCGCACCCGCCTGAGTTTCGAAACGGCGGTTATTCGTCAGGGCGGTTCAGTCATCGGTTTCTCGGATGCTGCCACAAGCAGCTCGTCGAAAGGCGAAACATTAAACGATACCATTCACATGGTAAGCTGTTATGCCGATGCCATTGTAATGCGCCACCCGCTCGAAGGAGCTGCACGATATGCGGCAGAAGTATCGCCCGTACCCATTGTAAATGCTGGCGATGGAGCCAATCAGCATCCTTCGCAAACTTTACTCGACCTGTATTCCATTATGAAAACGCAGGGAACATTGGAAAACCAGACCATTTGCCTGGTAGGCGATTTGAAATACGGACGCACCGTGCATTCGCTCATCATGGCTATGTCACACTTTCATCCGACTTTCAAATTTATAGCACCGGACGAATTAAAAATGCCCGACGAGTATAAAGTGTTCTGTCGGAAAAACAATATTCCTTTTACCGAGGTGAGCGAACTAACAGATAATTTCAACGATGCCGACATCCTGTATATGACCCGTGTTCAGAAAGAGCGCTTTCAGGATTTAATGGAATACGAACAGGTAAAAAACGTATACACCCTAAAAAATGCGATGCTCGAAAACACAAAACCGAACCTTCGCATACTTCATCCACTACCCCGTGTTACAGAAATTGATCCCGATGTGGACGTTAACGAAAAGGCATATTATTTTCGTCAGGCTCAGAATGGACTGTATGTACGTCAGGCAATTATAAGTAAAGTATTGAATCTGTGCTGAGAAGCGTAATTGTGTATCATTTTATATCAATAAATTTGTATGTCAACAAAAGAATTAAAAGTAGCAGCACTTCGCAACGGAACAGTGATTGACCATATTCCGGCGGATAAATTATATAAAGTCGTTTCTATCTTGCATCTGGAAACCTGTGAGCATCAAATTACCATCGGTAACAACCTGGACAGTGCCAAAGTAGGCAAAAAAGGAATCATCAAAATATCTGATCGC
>Ga0209540_10003269_pt1 | contig 11104 bp, 9 predicted proteins | sample BarGraIncu01121A_FD_184501 | JGI IMG/M metagenome (GOLD analysis project Ga0209540, IMG submission 184501) | Arctic peat soil microbial communities from Barrow, Alaska - Barrow Graham LP Incubations 011-21A (SPAdes) (version 2) | ecosystem: Environmental > Terrestrial > Soil > Wetlands > Peat... | reverse complement strand
ATGTAGGTTTTTATTTCCAATACCTCCTGGTTTAGACAACCAAATTGTAATGATACTTGCGAAAGTTCCGGCAACAAGGATCAACAAAAACACACCAGCAGAATAAGTACCTGTATTATTTTTTATTACAATAAATAAAAATATTGCAATAAAAAATATAGCCACAGTCAAAATTACTTTTGCTATTACTGCCATAATTCTTGATTTTAATTTATTTCAAAATATATTCTTTTAATCGTATAAAGAATAATAGTCAATTAGGAGATTATTTTTCACCGTTAGTATCTTATGTGGTATGGATCACCATGCAATTTAAAAATAAAATCTGTTGCAAATTTGTATATTACAATTAATTAAAGTTTAAATACCTAAAATTGTAAACCCAAAGGTGTCTACAAAATATACAGGTGAAAAAGATTAATAATAAGAGATTGTAACAAAAACAGTTTCAATTCTGGGACCTGTAAAATTAGTTAGATTTATTCCAAGTGTAAATAATATATTGAATTAATCCTCTGGATTAAAGTATTTTTTTGAATCTCCAGAATTAAAACAAAATTGAATCGTACTTTTAAAGATATATTTCATTTATCAATTAAATTCATAATATTATCTTTTAATGAAAAAATCATTTTTTACACTCGTATGCACTGTTTTGATTTTAAGCAGCGCCCCTCTGATCGCTCAATCAAACTACAAGGTTGGAAATAAAATCCATGTAGAAGGTGATGGAGGTTGGGACTATCTAAATGTTGATGAAGTCAATGGCATAATATTCGTGTCGCATGGAACCGTTGCACAAGCTATAGACATCAAAACCGGAAAGTTGCTTGGGACAATTCCTGATACAAAAGGTATTCATGGAATTGCTATTGCAAATGATCTGAATAAAGGGTTTACCAGCAATGGCCGTGATTCATCTGTAACTATCTTTAATCTCAAAACTTTCGAAGTAATTACAAAAATTTTTGTGACTGGCCGGAATCCCGATGCAATCTTATATGATCCCTTTTCGCAAAAGGTTTTTACCTTCAACGGAGGAGGCAACAATTCAACAGTTATTGATGCTAAGGAAAATAAAGTAATAGGTACTATAGCTCTTGATGGGAAACCTGAATTTTCCACTTCTGATGGTAAAGGGAAAGTTTTTGTAAATATCGAAGATAAAAGTGTTATTAATGTCATTAATTCAATGACCCTAAAAGTAGAACAACATTGGCCCATTGCCCCTGGAGAAGAACCTAGCGGTTTAGCCCTTGATAATCAGACTCATCGTCTCTTCAGTGTTTGTGCAAATAAACTTATGGTGGTCACCGATGCTGAGACCGGCAAAATTGTCACGACGCTACCTATTGGAGATCGTTGCGATGGTGTCGCATTTGATCCCCAAAATAAACGTGCATATGCCTCGAACGGGGAAGGCTCTATAACTGTTGTTCAGGAAGAGAACGGTAATAGCTTTAAAGTCCTTGAAACTATTACAACACAACCTGGAGCAAAAACTATTGCGATCAACAAGACTTCTCACCATCTGTATCTGACAACTGCAGAATATGAGACAGTACCTACTGCTACTAACCGCCGTCCACCTGTAAAACCAAACTCTTTTGTTATACTGGATATAGAAACATTAAAATAATTTCTATTTATTTCAAGGATTGGTGATTTATGAAACAAAATATATTTTCATAGATCACCAATTTACATTTTTGATTTTACCACTGAAAATTTAAACCAGAGACAACTGTCTCCATTTTAGAAAAAGTTGATCTTCTAAGGAGTTTCTCTAATCATTGAACCTATATAATTAATTAAGTGAAGTAATCCTGTCATTAATATAAAATGACATGAGTAATTAACCAAAAGGAAGTCAAAACATCAAACCAATTCGCATTGTCAAACCATGTGGGTTAACATCTAAGTTATTAAAAGACATGTGAAAACCTTTAAATCCCAAAACAATTATTGAAGTGATTTTTTTGGTTATACGAATATAGCAACCTGTTCCAGAAAAAACATATAAGCCCTTCTCTGAGACTCTAAAGGGGTTACCGGGCTTAAAATAATCTTCTTTTTTATAAGTAACAAATGATATTCCTGTTGACAAATTAATAAAGGGACAAATCCTCTTATATTCTTTCAAATTCATTTTAAAGTCCAGATAAAATGGAAAGAACTTTAAATCAGATAACCTCCAGCCATTATCAATGTGAAGAGGTGAGTAGGAGAATTCTGTACCCAAACCAAGATAAACTTTATTAGATATCCGGCAACTAACAGTAGCACTCACACCAGTAAAATTATTCCCATGCGAACTCCTCATAAATTCGTAGGAAGGTTGGAAGACAATTTTATTAAAGCAGCTTGAATCACTATTTTTAAGTTCAGACTCTTTAACTGAAGAAAAATATTCAGGTGAACTTCTAATTTCCGGAACTTCGGAAAATAAGAAATCAGGAATAAACAAGAACGCAATTATAAAACGAATACCCATAAATAACTTATTAGTCTTAGTACAAATAATCCAGATCTAAATAAAATCCATAATTCCCGTCTCTGTTGTTTAATGCTTTTCCATAATCAAGAGCAACTATAAAATTATGGTTAACAATAAATCTAACTCCTGCACCGACTGATTGATGTAATTTTTCAATACCGGGTTGATAATCAAATCCTTTTGTATCTACTGTTTTATCAATACTTACCTTTTTTGTTATCATCCCCATATCCGTGAATAAATTAAAAGCAATGCCAAGATTTTTTTTAAATATTATCGTGTTAATTGGAATATATCGGAATTCTAAATTTCCGAGTGCGAATCCTTCTCCCTGTAATCTCTCATTTAAAATCCCCCTTATTGTTTTAACACCTCCAAGTGCTTCCTGAACCTGAAACGAACTGATATAGTAGGGAAACATATAAAAAGGCATTTTGCCATTTAATTTAGTCTGGTAAGCAATTCTGTATGCAAATACCAATTTGGGATGCAATGCAAAGTATTGTCTGTGTGTCAGAGCAATCTGAGTATATTCGTAAGGATTGTTGATGAATTCTGGTGCTATTACAAAAATCGCTTCATCCCAAATACCTTTTGATGGAACAACCTCATTATCCCGCGTATCATATATTAAGCCGGTTTTAAAATATGATGTAATTCCACCTTTGATCTGTGAAACAGGTATTATGCCGTTTGCAACATATTTTTCAAAAAGTGTTGGTTTGTTTTTAAAGGAGTGGGATGGTGAAATATTTATGTTAAAGTACCCAAACCCGAGATCCCAATTTAATTCAGGAATGAAGAACCTTCCATGAACATCTATTAAAATTGAAGTGCTAATCTTTTTAATATTATAATAGGAACGGGAAATAAATTGTTGGGTTGAAGGATCTTCGTAATTTTGAAAGTAAAGCGCATTATAGCCATTAAACCCATAAAATTGCTGAAACCTGGTTTCAATTGTAGATAAATCTGCGATTATCCTCAGTCCTGCTGGCAGCAGATATTTTGAATCAAAAAACAAATACCCGACATGACCGCCTCTGGTAGTGATTGAGCTCTGTAAATAAAGATAGTGTTTGTACTCCGGATAAATTGAACTATCTCCGTAATAATAAATACTTGCCAATGCACCAATTTGAATACCTCTATCTGTATGATAAACAAAAGAAGGTAAAATTGCAAAGTCCCAGCCTTTTATAGTTTTTTGATCAGAATTCAGGCCTTGTCCATTCAATAATATGTCATTGGGAATGCTGATTATCAGAATGAAAATGACTAAGGCTCGATGCAGTGTTTGCAAATATAATTTCAAATTGATTAATTATATTAAAGTAACAGTCTGTTTATTCTTCAAAAAGTAAAAATATTCAAAATTATGATTACTTCAGTAGGCCTTAAGATATTTGTTTTCAAAAGGTTTCACAATTTCCTACCACTAAATTAAACCGCGAACTTGCCTTCAAGAGTAGCAGACAATTTTGAGTAATCGGATATCAATAAATAGCATAATGACCTATTATTTAATAAGTTATTTTAGCAAGATATTTTTTTCTGACACTTTTATTCCGTTCTATAATTGCAAACTTTCGGGCAAAAAAATCAATTTTCTCCTGTCCTCCCAATTTTCTCCATAATGATATGTTAATATTACGCTTATTATTACATTTCAAGGAGCAATTTTAAATAGGATGAAGAAAACCTTTATTGTCATAGTTTTAGTTTTATTAAATGTTTTAAATCTGTTTGCCCAGAAACCGGGCTCAGGCAATGTTTCTGGTATTATAATTGAAAAATCATCAGGCAAACCGCTGGAGTTTGCAACAGTTGTCATCCGAAACAATGTGGACAGTACCCTTTCTCAGGGAACTGTAACTGGGAAGAAGGGCGAGTTTATATTTAATAACCTGATTTTTGGGGAATACAGAATAATTTACAGTTTTATCGGTTTCGAAAAGGTTGAGACACCGGTTTTTTCAATAACTGCAAAGAAAAGTAAATTAGATCTCGGCAAATTATATATCTCTGAATCAATGGCACAGCTGGGAGATGTTTCAGTTGTCGCACAACGATCTACATTTGTCAATTCAATCGATCGGAGAACCTTCAATGTCGGTCAGGATGTTATGAGCAAGACCGGTTCCGTGAGTGAGTTACTACAAAATGTACCATCGGTTCAGGTTGATATTGATGGCAACGTAAGTCTCAGAGGATCAGATAATGTTATGTTCCTGATAAATGGCAAACCATCGTCTCTGATGGGAACAAACAGGGCTGCAGTTCTTCAGCAGATGCCAGCAAGTTCAATAGAAAAGATTGAAGTCATTACCAACCCTTCAGCTAAATACAAACCTGACGGGACATCAGGTATTATAAATATTGTCCTTAAAAAAGATAAAAATCTTGGTTTAAACGGACAAACATCAATAAACATTGGAAACGACAATCGTTATAATGCCAATTTTTCAGTCAACTATAATCCGGGGAAAATAAATATTTTCGGAAGTTACAGCATCCGGCAGGACGAACGGTTAAGATATTCCGACGATAACCGTACACACTACATCTCAGGCATAGATACAATTAATTATACTCATGTTAACTCACGGGATTTGTCCAGACCACTATCACATATTATTCAGGCAGGGGCAGACTATAAAATTAATGGCCATAATAGCATAGGTGTGACAACCAATTACAATTACAGGAGTTTTATCCGTCATTCGACCGACGTAAATCTATGGCAATCTACTGATCTGACAGTAACCAGAGACTATGATCGCATGCGTCGTGATCCTGAATTTGAAAAAGATCTCGAAATGTCTGGCAATTATGTTCATTCATTTGCTAAAGTAGGTCACGAGATAACAGTTGATTACACTACTTCCTTCTCAAATGAACAGGAAGATAACCATTTTTCTGATATCTACAGAACTCCGGTCATATCTCCAACCTTCGATAATACTCTTATCAAACAGGGTGATAACGAATCACAGTTTTCTGTTGAATATGTAAACCCGATTTCAGATAAAATTAAAGTAGAAAGCGGCTATATTCTTGAATCGAGAACGAGTGATATGGATTACTTTGGAGAATATTTTGATCCTGGTACTGACTTATGGGTAAAAGATGTTACGAAATCAAATCACTTTATCTATAAAGAAAACATTCATGTTTTGTATGGAACATATGAACAGGAAATTGGAAAACTCGGTATCCTCGGAGGAATTAGAGCCGAGCAGGCATTTCTGAATGCTAACCAGGTGACTTCCGACACAGTGACTAAAAACAGATATTTCAGGATTTACCCATCTCTGCATCTCACATATCAGCTTAATGAATTGCATGAGTTGCAGCTTAATTACAGCCACCGGATCCGTCGTCCGGAAGGGGATGATATAAACCCCTTTCCTGAATATGCCGACCCATATAATCTGCGCCAGGGAAATCCCCACCTCAAACCGGCAGATGTTCATTCAGTGGAATTTGGCTACCAGTATAAAAAGAACAGCACTACATTCTTATCTACTATCTATTACCGTTACACCTATAACGGTATGACTGACATAACCCGATATATAAATGATAATGTAAAGTTAACCACAAAGGAAAACCTTACAAAAAGCGGGTCAGCCGGTTTGGAATTGGTTCTTGCAAAAACATTTGGCAATATTGGAAATATAAACCTGAGTACCAACACCTTCTATAACAGAATAGATGCTTCGGGCCTGGGTTACAGTAAAAACAAATCTATTATTACCTGGAGTGCTAATCTGAGCGCCGGTATAAACCTCGCAAAAAGTTCTGTTATTCAGGTCACCTCCAGTTATGTAGGTGAAAACCTTACTCCGCAGGGAAGGCAGTTGCCTACATTTGTGATCAATTCGGGGTTCAGACAGGAGTTTTTAAACAGGAAACTGGTATTAATTGCAACTGTTTCGGATATATTCAATTCTCTAAGGAGCAGCAGCATAATAGATACTCCGCAGTTGTATGAAAAAATTATCAGGAGGCGCAGTGCCAGGATCATCTACGCCGGTATTATGTATACCTTTGGTAACCAGAAGAAGAAAAAGAAAGATATAGAGTTCGATAATAGACTATAATAAATGAAGATCCTGATTATTGAGGATGAGAAAGACCTGGTTGAAACAATGAAGAACTATCTTGGTTCAGAAGGTTTTCTTTGCGAGAAAGCTACCTCATGGTTCGAAGCTGAAGATTCATTGTCAGTCTATAATTATGATATTATAATCCTCGATCTGACGCTGCCGGGCGGTGATGGCCTCGATCTGATAAAACTAATTAAGGAAAGGAACAAAGATGCGGGACTGTTGATCGTTTCGGCAAAAAACTCGATCGACGATAAAATCAAAGGACTCGATATGGGAGCGGACGATTATATTTCCAAACCTTTTCACCTGGCTGAATTAAACTCACGGATAAAATCCCTTGCAAGAAGGAGACATTATGAAGGCTCTAATGAAATTGTTTTTAACGAGATAAAAATAAATGTAGAATCCAATGAGGTTTCAGTGAATGGAGAAAAACTGGATCTCACAAAAAAGGAGTATGATATACTGCTTTATTTCATGGTAAACAGAAATGAATTAATTACACGCGAATCGATAGCTGAACATGCCTGGGGAGACAGCATTTCCTATGCAGATAATTTCGATTTCGTCTACAGTCATATCAAGAACCTGAGGAAAAAAATAGGGCTAAAAAAAGGAAAAAACTATCTTCATAATTTCTACGGCATTGGCTATAAATTTTCAGATTGATGAAACTTCTTAAAAAAACAAGCAGGACATACCTCATCATTTCTGCCTCAGCTTTCATTGTTGCCGGATTGATAATATATTTTGTCCTTTCCTTCATTTTAGAGGAGGAGCTGAATGAAAATTTGAGGTCAGATATCAAAAGTATTTCCAGAACTATTGAGAAGGATAAATCCATCCCACATTATTATCCGTTTGTTGAAGTGAAAAAAGTCTCCGGGCAATCACCCGGAACTATCAGGGTTATCGATACTCTGATTTTCGACAAAAAAGAAAAAGAGGAAATTCCCTTTAGACAAATTAGTTCTGTAAAATCCATTCAGGGAGATACATATCTAATCGTAGTAAGAGATGCTCTGATAGAAAAAAGTGATCTGTTGATGATTATCGGAGTCGCCATAGGTTTGGTTTTTGTTCTTCTTAATATCACTCTCTACTTAATTAATAGGAAGCTTTCACTGGAAATATGGAAGCCATTTTACAATACTCTTGACAGGCTCAAAAAATTCTCGCCCGATGACCCGGTTTTTAATCTTACTGAGGAAAGCAAAATTGATGAATTCACTGAAATGAGAAATACGCTAGAAAGCCTGACTTCAAAAGTAATATCAGATTACCAGTCTTTAAAACGATTCAGTGAAGATGCATCCCACGAAATTCAAACTCCTCTCGCAGTTATTCAATCGAAACTGGAGACTCTAGTGCAATATCCCGACCTGACAAATGATCAGGCTGAATTAATAAAATCTGCCTATACTTCAGTTCAACGGATTTCAAAACTTACACAGACTTTATTGCTTCTTACCAAAATAGCCAATTATCAGTTTCCCGAAAAGGTACAGGTAAACCTGACTGACCTTCTTGAAGAGAAAGTGAATCTGTTTGAAGATCATATTAAAAGTAAATCTTTGATTATTGAAAAGGAGATTGAACCAGGATTCTTTTTGGAAACCAATTTCTTTCTGGCAGAATCAATGTTAATGAATCTCATTGGAAATGCTGTTAAGCATTCAGGTAAAAACGGAATTATAAATATCAGGCTTTTGAAAAACAGTCTTGAAATTTCAAATTCCGGATCACCTCTGTCAGTTTCTTCAGAGAAACTTTTTGAAAGATTTTACAAAATTGATAAATCAACCGGGTCTCACGGGTTGGGATTGGCCATTGTAAAAGAGATCTGTAAACTTTACAAATGGGAAGTAACGTATTTATATCTAAATGATCAACATAAGTTTACAGTTAAATTTTGAATTTTCTTTGAGTCTTTGTGTTTTCGTGCCTTAATGGAAATTAAGATCTTTTATGAGTGGACTTAATATAGAAATACCAGTTTTTTACAGAATTGGTCCATACTTTGGTCAAGTAAACTAAAAATAACTTTATATGAAGAACATTTTTATTCTCTTAGTCGTATTTTCTATTTCATTGGTTCCTGCATTCAGTCAGAAAAATGTACCGGAAAATGTCAAGAAAGAATTTGCTAAAAAATATCCGTCTGCACAATCGGTAAAATGGGACAGTGAGGAAGCAAATGAATGGGAAACTGAATTTAAAATTAACGGAAATGAGATGTCTGCAAGTTTTGACAATAAAGGAGTCTGGCTGGAAACTGAAACAGAAATAAGTGCAAAAGATCTGCCTGCTGCTATAAGAAATAGCCTTGCAAAGGATTTTGCCGGATTCAAAACCGGTGAGGTATCAGCCAATGAAACTCCGCTAATGAAAGGTTATGAGGTGGCACTTAAAAAAGGAGAAACAACACTTGAAGTTGTTTTTGACAATTCAGGAAAGGTGATTAAAAAAACAGAAGAGAAGAAAGAAAAAGAAGACAAAAAATAAGAAAGAGTAATTGTATATTCATTCCTTTTCCCGATCAGATTAATTTTTGGGTGTCGGGATTTTTTATAAGAATGTTATAAAGGTTTATCATTGTGTAGAATAATAGCATGTTTTCAAAATTCATTATTTATTGAAACACCTGAATAATACAATTTACCTATGTGCGTGCATTGCTCCCTTTATCACTAAAACTCTTTCATTGCCAGGGCTGGGAATTAATTATTATCTTTATTCTGATTATATAAAATAAAAAATAAATGGAAGAAAAATTAATAATCGATTTTACGCCAACCGGACTAATTCCTACTAAAAGCCTTACGCCATACGTACCAATAGGTGTTTCAGAAATAATTGAAGATATTCACTCTGCATGGGAACTTGGAATTACAAAAGTACATTTGCATGCCAGAGACGGCCAAACTGGAAATCCTACTTTTAAGAAAGAAGTTTTTGCTTCAATAATTGAAGGGGTAAGAAAATTTGCTCCATTTTTAGTTATTTGTGTTTCACTTAGTGGGAGGACATTCAATAAATTTGAGGATCGTTCTGAGGCTCTGGAATTGGAAGGCTTTTTAAAACCAGATATGGGAAGTCTGACTCTTAGTTCACTTAATTTCAATCAGATTGCCAGCATTAACTCACCGGAAATGATTCAGAATTTAGCAACTAAAATGAAAAATCTTGGAATAGTTCCTGAGCTGGAAGCATTTGATGCAGGCATGATTAATTATGCAAAATATCTTATAAAGAAAAAATTATTAGATCCTCCATATTATTTTAATCTTTTATTAGGGAATATCGCCTGCGCCCAGGCTGATATTTTGCATGCAGGAATTATGATCCGCGATTTGCCGGAAAACTCAATCTGGAGTCTGGCTGGAATAGGAGACCAACAATTAATGATGAATTCAGTTTCAATTGCAATAGGTGGGGGAGTGAGAGTTGGACTTGAAGACAATATCTGGTATACCTCATCAAGAACAACTTTAGCAAGAAATATTGATCTTCTTAAAAGAATTCATATTCTGGCAGAAGCAAATGAAAGAAAAATAATGACATCTGAAGAATTCAGGCAAATAATGAATCTGGAAATTGGCAATGGCAGGTATGGTCGTGCAATAAATAAAAACTGAAATAAAATGAATCCAGGAATACGAAAAAAAACAGAGGTCTCATTATTAAAAAAAATACTGGTCAAGGTTCGATATGGTTTAACTCTGCATGGCATTAGATATATGTTAATAAGGATTGGAATTGAGTTTAGTCCATATTATTTATTTCAGGAGGGAATAAACTTCACTGATATACCTGAGATTAAAGGCATAAATACAGATTATTCATGTGAATTGCTCAAACCGGAGGATATGAAGACAGTTGGAGCAATTAATTATGCCGGATTATCTGAAGAGAAATTGCTTAAATTTTTAGAGGCTGGAGAAGAGTGCTTGGGGATAAAACATAACGATGAAATTGTTGCCTTTATGTGGATAAATTATACTGAATTAAACTATAAGTCCACAATTATTCATTTAAAAAGAGATGAAGCATATCTATGGTTTATGTATACCAGGGAGTCTTACAGGGGAAAAAATTTAGCTCCGTATTTACGATTCAAGAGTTATAATATGCTTAAAGAAATGGGGAGAAATAAATTATACAGCATAAGTGATTATTTTAATTCCCCTGCAGTAATATTTAAAAAGAAACTTAACGCTAAAAAATTAAAACTTATATTATTTGTTCAATTATTCCATAAACTACCCCATAGTTTCACTTTGAAATTATATAAAGATTAGAGCTACAGTCAATCGAAAAACTACATTCTCACTCTTCCACAATTAAAAGATCCCATGGTTTAAGGGTTATGCTATCACCTTTCTTTAATTGTTTATTTGTCAGAAGATCTGTCCCATTTGCATAACCAGAAACAAAAGATTGTTCCATATTTGAATAGTTCAGAAAATAACGAATAGGTTTTACGACAACG
>Ga0209540_10003268_pt1 | contig 11106 bp, 7 predicted proteins | sample BarGraIncu01121A_FD_184501 | JGI IMG/M metagenome (GOLD analysis project Ga0209540, IMG submission 184501) | Arctic peat soil microbial communities from Barrow, Alaska - Barrow Graham LP Incubations 011-21A (SPAdes) (version 2) | ecosystem: Environmental > Terrestrial > Soil > Wetlands > Peat... | reverse complement strand
TTCAGGGACCAACCTCCCTGCGCAGATCGATATTTATTCTACTGAAGGCAACTCATATGAGTTCCTTTTCATCACCAAAGGCGGAGGATCGGCAAACAAGTCATTCCTTTACCAGCAGACAAAATCGATGCTCAATGAGGAATCTCTCATAAAGTTTGTGAAGGAAAAGATAAAAGATCTTGGAACATCTGCCTGTCCTCCATATCATCTTGCACTTGTTATTGGCGGAACATCGGCTGAGGCGACTCTCAAAGCAGTAAAGGAGGCATCGGCAGGGTATCTCGATCATCTCCCGACAATGGGGAATGAGAGCGGAAGGGCTTTCCGCGATATTGAATGGGAGAAGAAGATTGAAAATATTTGCCACGAGTACGGAGTAGGTGCTCAGTTCGGAGGAAAATATTTCGTTCATGATGTGCGGGTGATACGAATGCCGCGGCATGCTGCATCGTGCCCTGTAGGACTTGGAGTAAGCTGCAGCGCCGACCGGAACCTGAAGGCTAAGATCACTCCCGAAGGGATCTTTATTGAAGAGCTTGAGAGAAATCCGGCCCGCTTCCTTCCGGCCAAGGCTCCTGAGCTGGAGAAACCTGTCGAAGTCGACCTTGACCGGCCTATGAATGAAGTGCTTGCCCAGTTGACAAAATATCCTGTAAAAACAAGACTAAACCTTAAAGGCATTCTGATAGTGGCCCGCGATATTGCTCATGCACAGATAAAAAAGATAATTGATGAAGGGAAGCCTATGCCGGATTACTTCAAGGATCACCCGATCTATTACGCCGGCCCTGCCAAGACGCCTGAAGGGATGCCTTCAGGAAGCTTTGGTCCGACGACAGCCGGCAGAATGGATACATATGTTGAGCTTTTCCAGAGCCTGGGCGGTTCACTGATCATGGTTGCCAAGGGAAACAGGAACAGGGCTGTTATAGATTCATGCAAAAAGCATGGAGGATTTTACCTGGGGTCAATCGGAGGTCCGGCAGCGATACTTGCCGCAGAAAATATCAAATCGGTCGAGATGATCGATTTCGAGGATCTCGGCATGGAGGCAATCAGGAAGATCCGCGTCGAGAACATGGCGGCATTTATCATCACCGACGACAAGGGGAATGATTTCTTTGACGAATACAATAAATGATTTTCTTAACTGCCTCTCCCTGTCAAGCTCATTAAGTATCTATCATTCCGAACGAAGTGAGGAATCTCTCAAAACTAGTCGGACACCAAATATTTTTTTTATCTTCAAACATTCATTAAACAGCTATGAAAAGATTCCTTCTCTGGTTTATTCCCGGTCTGGCAGCAGGTGTTTTGCTGATGCTTGGAGGAGGGAAAGTCATTGAAAGAACATCCACAAATAAATATTGCATTTCATGCCACATTCATCCTGCTGCAGATGCTTCATGGAAGAGATCAGTTCATTATGAAACTGCGTCGGGCTACAGGGTCGCTTGCGTTGATTGCCATCTTCCCCCGAAGGGGAATGGATACCTGTGGGCAAAAGGCAAGACAGGGCTGCGCGATCTATGGAACTACCGGACAAAAGACTCGGCTTCATTCAACTGGGAAGAGAGGAGGCGGCTCGAAACAGCCCGCGGCTATGTATATGAAAGCAGCTGCATAAAATGTCACGAAAACCTATTCCCCCTGAAGCTTTCAAAGGCTGGCGAAGATGCACATCTTTATTACAAACAGGCAAAGAAAACCCCTGATCTCAGCTGCATCAACTGCCATCTGAATGCAGGTCATTACATAGCCGGTTACACTCACGGAAGCAACAAAACATTCGGAAGTGTTTCATCGGCTCCAAGGGAAATTTATAAGGAAGCTGCAAAAGTGACCGGTTTCGGATCCTTCACCGAGCAGATCCCAAATTCATCAGTCACATTCAGGATGATGGCAATACCTGGCGGAAGCTATAAAATGGGCAGCACAGACGGGGAACCATTCAGGAAGTCAGATGAGGGTCCTGTGAGAGAAGTTGAAATATCTCCGTTCTACATGGCACAGGTCGAGGTAACATGGGATGAATACCTGGCGTTCTATCAGCAGACAGCAGCCGAGGGAAGGAGCACCGATACTGAAGGTCTGAGATCGAAGAAATCAATGGCTACGGATGCAATCTCCGGAGCAACTCCGCCATACGGACAGCCTGACCAGGGATGGGGACTGGGACAGCGGCCCGCAATATCATTCACCTTTCATGCAGCCGAAACCTATTGTAAATGGCTTTCTTCGGTGACAGGCAGGAAATACCGGCTGCCAACGGAAGCTGAATGGGAATATGCCTGCAGGGCAGGAACTGGAACACCATATTTCTTCCCGGGTGATCCGCTTAAATTCGAGAAGAAAGGCATCAGGGCAAAACTCTCAAAAAATGACACTACAGTGATCAACTCATATGTTATTTTTTCCGGCAACAGCCATTCAAGAACACAAACACCGGATATGGTCAGGCCAAATAATTTCGGGCTGAAAAACATGTCAGGAAATATTGCGGAATTCTGCTCCGACTGGTACCAGCCAGATGCTTATGGACAATATCCCTCAGGTATACTGAAAGATCCAAAAGGGCCGGAGACTGGTGAAGAACATGTGGTACGGGGAGGCTCTTATCTCGATTTGGCAGGAAGTGTCAGAAGTGCAGCAAGAAGCTTTACGCGGAGTGCCGACTGGCTGAAGACCGACCCGCAGATACCCAAGAGCATGTGGTGGTATTCCGATTGCTTCAATGTAGGCTTCAGGGTGATCTGCGAATTTGACGAGAACTCAGGAAAACTGTAAATTTATAACTTCTTATAAACTGACCATATATGAAAAAATCAAGCATTTCGAGGCGTAATTTTTTAGGCAAAGCTGCAACGGTAGGGGCAGCAGGAATTGTTGTTCCCTCATTAATAACAGGTTGTTCACGCGATACCAAATCGAGAAAAGTTGTCCCGGCTGTATCATGGGTTGACCAGGCCCCTGACGGACCGGTTCTCAAAGCGGGACTTATAGGATGCGGAGGCCGGGGCAAGGGAGCTGCCGTACAGTTCATTAAAGCTGGCCCGAATCTCCAGATCACTGCACTCGGCGATATTTTCAAAGATCGTCTGGAAGATGCCAGGGCAACAATTAAAAAAGAGGGACAGGAGATCGCTGACGATAAGTGCTTTATTGGATTTGATGCATATCAGAAAGTCATTGATTCAGGCATCGACGTTGTTATTCTTGCTACACCTCCATTTTTCCGCCCTGAACATTTCTCAGTTGCCGTGGCAGCAAGAAAGCATGTTTTCTTGGAAAAACCGGTATGCGTAGATCCGGTAGGAGCAAGATCGGTGATGGCAACCGCAAATAAAGCAAAAGAGCTTGAACTCTGCGTCGTTACCGGAACTCAGCGCCGCCATCAGCGCGATTACAATGCAGCCTGGACAAAAATACAGGAAGGCATGATAGGCGACATAGTATCAGCTGAATGTTACTGGAACCAGAACCAGCTCTGGTACAGGGACCCTGTAAAAGAGTGGTCGGAGATGGAATATATGATCCGCGACTGGGTCAACTGGTCGTGGCTCTCCGGTGACCATATCGTTGAGCAGCACGTTCATAATATCGACGTTATAAACTGGTTCACGGGCTCGCATCCCGTTAAGGCAGTCTCATTCGGATCGCGCCAGCGCCGCAAGACAGGCGACCAATTCGACAGTTTCAGCACCGACTTTATATACGAAGACGGAATGCACCTGCACAGCATGTGCCGCCAGATAAACGGATGCGCAAATGACGTATCGGAAATCGTTCATGGCTCCGATGGCTGGGTGTATACAGCCGACCGCAACCACTGCGAAATATATGACAAGAAGGGCAATGTAAAATGGCAGTATGGTGAATATGTTCCCGATAAGGACGGGATGCCTACACATAACGTAAAAGTCGGCGCCTACAACCAGGAGCATATCGACCTGGTGACTGCGATCAGGAACAATAAACCGATCAACGAAGCTGAAACAACAGCCGTCTCGACGCTTACCGCAATTATGGGAAGGATATCGGCATATACTGGAAAGATGGTTACCTGGGATGAGATGCTGAACTCAGACCTTAAGCTTGGTCCGAAGATATTCGCACTTGGTCCGGTTGACATTCCGAAGGAAGTTCCGGTACCGGGAGAAGGAGATAAACCTGCAAAATAAACCTATTCAACATGAACAACTCACGAAGAGATTTCATAAGGAAAACTGCCTTTGCGGGAGCTGCGATGATGGCTGCTCCTTCAGTTTTCGGATCTGAGGCTGCAAGAAAAAGGCAGAAAGCAACTGATGCAATTACTCCCTTCAAGCTGAAATATGCCCCGTCGTTCGGAATGTTCAAGGAACATGCCGGGACAGATCTTGTAGAAAATATCAAGTTCTGCAACGACATGGGCTTCAGGGCGATGTTCGACAACGACATTATGAAGCGTCCCGTCGACGACCAGATGAAAATTGTAAATGAGATAAACAGGCTCGGAATGGATCTCGGGCCATTTGTCCTTTATGCCGATTTTTCGGTAACCTCATTTGTGCTCAACAAGCCGGAAGTGAAGGAGATGCTCATTAAAAGGATGAATGATGGTGCTGAATTCGTAAAGAGAACCGGAATTAAATGGGCGCTTATGGTGCCGGGAAGATACGATGACAGGCTCCAGCGGGATTATCAGACGGCCAATGTAGTTGATAATCTGAGATACTGCTGCGATATTGCCGAGCAGGCCGGATTCATAATAGTGCTTGAACCACTAAATACCATTCACGATCATCCGGGACTATTCCTCAATGGCATTCCACAGGCTTATGCCATTTGCAGGGCAGTGAACAGGCCTTCGTGCAAGATAGTCGACGACATTTACCATCAGCAGATCACCGAAGGAAACCTGATACCGAACATAGAGACTGCCTGGAGCGAGATTGCCGCATTTCACCTGGGCGATAATCCGGGGCGCAAGGAACCGACGACTGGCGAGATAAACTTCAAAAACATATTCAAATATATCTACAGCCGCAAATATGAGGGAGTCCTCTGCATGGAGCATGGCATAAGCAACAAATCGAAAGAGGGTGAAGAGCGAGTGATACAGGCATACCGTGAGTGCGATAGCTTTGAAGTATGAAAAGAAAAATATTGATTTTTTATTCAATCCTGATCCTGATAGGATTATTCAGTGCCGGATGCAAAAAAAGCGAAAAACTTCTGGCAGGAGGATTTACAGAAGGCAATGAAAAGGGATTAATGCTCTATGAGCTTAACACCCAAAACGGAAACCTCAGTCTAATATCGGAAACAGATGCAGGAGCAAATCCTTCGTTCTTCTGTTATTCAAAGAACAGGGATTTTATATATGCAATTAATGAGGTTCCGGATTTTTCCGGATTGGCGGCAGGCGGACTTACAACTCTGAAATATGACCCGGCAAGCGGTAAGATCGGGAAACAAAGCGAGCTGCCGGTGCCATTCGGAGGGCCATGCCATATCTCCTTGTCAGACGATGGCGGATTCCTTTTAATTGCAAGCTATTCCAGCAGCTCTGTTGCTGTCGTGAAGCTTGGAACCGATGGTATTCCCGCAGAAGTGAGTGATACGATAGTCTATAGTGCAGTTGCGCCTGTGGTTTCGCACCCCCACATGATAGCACAGGATCCGTTTGCCAGGCATGTTTATCTTACTGACCTGGGTCTTGACAGGGTTATGATCTATGATCTTGACAGGCAGAAAGGTAAGCTTGTGCCGGTACCGAATGGTGAAATTAAAGTCCCGCAGGGTTCAGGTCCACGCCATTTTGTATTTAGCCCTGCCGGAACCAGAATGTATCTCATAAATGAGCAGGGATCAACCGTTATGGTGTTTGATGTCGACAAAGGTGGTATTCTGAAGCTTCTTCAGACGTTGCCTGCCACGAGTGAGGGATATAATGGGAAAAATGCATGTGCCGAAATACTTATCGGTGAAGGGGGCGGGTTCCTCTATGGTTCGAATCGCGGCGAGAACTCAATAGTCGTTTTCAGGATTGGCCTTGACGGGTTGCTTACTGTTGCAGGCCATTCAACCTGCGGAGGAGACTGGCCAAGGAATTTTGTTATTGATCCTTCGGGAAAATTCCTGCTGTCGGGGAACCAGAAGTCAGGAGACATTTCAGTATTCAGGATAAACTTAAAAACCGGAATACCTGAAGGCCCGGTATTCAAAGCAACCATGAAAGCACCGGCATACCTCGAGTTTTTTAAATGATATCATTCAGTATGAATCGCGATAAGCTTATATCAGGATTAAAGGATCGCAACGAAAAGGAATGGGATATCGTCATCATCGGAGGCGGAGCAACGGGACTCGGCATTGCAGTGGATGCAGTCACCAGAGGATACGATACGCTTTTGCTTGAGCAGGCCGACTTTGCCAAGGCTACATCGTCAAGGAGCACCAAGCTGGTTCATGGCGGTGTCCGCTATCTTGCACAGGGCGACGTTCTTCTCGTGGCCGAAGCTCTGCACGAGCGGGGATGGATGCTTAAGAATGCTCCGCACCTGACTGCCAACCAGGAGTTTGTGATACCGGTTTATACATTGTGGGATGTCATCTTTTATAGCGTGGGGCTCAAATTCTATGATCTCCTGTCGGGAAGGCTCTCGCTGGGAAGATCACATTTCATCGGGAAAACAAAAACGATGGCACGCCTGCCTCTTCTTAAAAGCGAAAGGCTGAAGGGAGGTATCGTTTACCACGACGGCCAGTTCGATGACTCGAGAATGGCTGTCACTATGGCACAGTCATGTACTGCAAACGGAGCAATCGTTCTCAATTATTTCAGGGTCGGGAACCTGCTGAAGGATGAAAAAGGAAAGGTAACCGGCGTGAAGGCCAGGGATATGGTGTCCGGGTCGGAATACGACATCGCGGCAAACCTGGTGATCAATGCAACAGGAGTCTTTGCAGACGAGATCCACAGGATGGATGACCCGGCATCGAAGCCGACAATAAGGCCGAGCCAGGGTGTTCATATCGTACTCGACAGCTCATTTCTTCAGAGCAATTCTGCGATAATGATCCCGAAAACAGACGACGGGAGAGTCCTCTTTGCTATCCCATGGTATGGGAAAGTTGTTGCCGGCACTACCGATACACCCCTCGATACGATTAGCCTGGAACCAAAAGCTCTCGATACAGAGATCGATTTTATACTTGGAACTGCAGGCAAATACCTCACCAGGCAGCCATCGCGGGCAGATGTCCAATGCATCTATGCCGGTCTTAGGCCGCTGGCGGCTGATCCCGATAATCCACAATCGACAAAAGAAGTTTCGAGGAGACATAAGATCACCCTTTCTCCATCAGGACTGCTTTCAATAGTCGGTGGTAAATGGACCTCATACAGAATAATGGCTGAGGAGACGATCGATAGGGGAATAAAGGCAGGAATGCTTCCTCCTGCAAAATGCAGGACAAAAAACTTTCCCTTCTATCACAATGCAACACTGCTTAATGATGACCGGCTGAAGATTTATGGCGACAGGGCATGGGAGATAGAAAAAATAATTGCAGATGATCCTACCTCAGGGAGGCAGCTTCACCCCGGACTTCCATATACAAAAGCCGAAATAATCTGGATCTGCAGGAACGAGATGCCGGTTAAGCTCGAAGATGTGCTCGCAAGAAGAACGCGGTCGCTGCTTCTCGATACGCGTGCAAGCCTTGAAATTGCTCACATAGTCGCTGAAATAATGGCGGCAGAACTGGGTCGCAATGAAAAATGGATTGAAGAGCAGGAAACTGAATATAAAAAGATAACGGTGAATTATCTTTGAATAGTAAAAGCTTTTAAGTGTAATTAATGGTAAACAACAGATGATTTTATAATATTTACCCTCATCCCGGCCCCCGCCGAAGCGGGGCAGGCTTTCCCCCAGGGGGGAAGGTGTTTCATTTAAGCTTTCCCCCTTGGGGGAAACGGGAAAGGGGGTCAACAGGTATATTTAAATAAAACAGGCAATATGAAAAAATTCATTCTGGCGCTTGACCAGGGAACAACCAGCTCGAGGGCAATAGTATTTGATCATAACGGCCTGCCGGTAGCGTCGGCACAGAAGGAGTTCAGGCAGATATTCCCAAAACCCGGATGGGTGGAGCATGATCCGGGGGAGATATGGTCGACCCAGGCGGGCGTGGCTCTTGAGGCAATAACTAAAGCGGGACTTGAAAGCACAAACATATCTGCCATCGGTATAACCAACCAGCGTGAGACAACAGTAGTGTGGAACAGGAAAACAGGGAAGCCTGTTCATAACGCGATAGTGTGGCAGGACAGAAGGACAGCAGCCTTCTGCGACCAGCTTAAGAAAGATGGAAAGGCTAAAAAGATACTTGAGAAGACAGGACTTATAATTGACGCGTATTTCTCCGCCACCAAGGTAAAATGGATACTCGACAATGTTAAAGGTGCCCGCCAACTGGCAAACAAGGGGGAGCTTGCATTCGGTACTGTCGATTCGTGGCTGGTATGGAATCTCACAAAAGGGAAGCTTCACTTAACAGACGTGTCAAATGCATCGCGGACTATGCTTTTCAACATACATACCCTTAAATGGGATAATGAACTGCTGAAGATATTTGATATCCCGGCAACAATGCTTCCTGAAGTAAGATCGTCGAGTGAAGTCTACGGAAAAACAACAGGTCTCTTTTCATCATCCATACCTATTGCTGGTATTGCCGGCGACCAGCAAGCAGCGCTTTTCGGACAGATGTGCGTAGACCCCGGAATGGTCAAGAACACATATGGAACGGGCTGCTTCATGATGATGAATATAGGAACAAAACCCATTGCCTCAAAGAGCAGGCTTCTGACAACAGTCGCCTGGAAGATTGGCAATAAGACAACCTATGCCCTTGAGGGGAGCATCTTCATTGGCGGGGCTGTAGTTCAATGGCTGCGCGACAGTCTCGGCATTATAAAGAAATCGGCCGACGTGGAGAAGCTTGTTGCAAAGGTTAAAGACAGCGAGGGTGTATACTTTGTACCGGCTTTTGCAGGGCTTGGAGCCCCTTACTGGAACCAGCATGCACGCGGAACAATTACCGGCCTTACCCGTGGTTCAACATCGGCACACATTGCACGTGCTGCACTCGACAGCATCGCTTATCAGACTCTTGAGGTGCTGCTCGCGATGAAAAAAGATTCGGGAATTGATATAAAAGAGTTGAGGGTCGATGGAGGAGCAACGGTCAATAATAACCTTATGCAGTTCCAGTCGGATCTCCTTCAGACAAAGGTGGTGCGTCCGAAAATAACCGAAACAACGGCTCTGGGAGCTGCATACCTTGCAGGACTGGCATCAGGATACTGGGCAGATCTGAAGGAGATCAGGAAGCAGTGGCAGGTTGATAAGACTTTTTCTCCCGGCATTGCAGAAAAGGAGACGAGAGTGCTGGTGAAGGGATGGAAAAGGGCTGTGAAAGCTGCGGAGGCATGGGCAGAAGAAAGTAAAAAGTAAAAGTAATCATAAAGGAAAAGATCCCCTCCTGGGAGGGGGCAGGGGTGGGTTGTAATAGTTAATAATCAAAAACTAATCACCAATACAATATGAACCAGTTTTTTGCAGAATTTTTCGGAACCGCCATGATCCTCTGTTTTGGTAACGGTGTTGTTGCCAATGTAACTCTGGCAAAGACAAAAGGAAACAACAGCGGCTGGATAGTCATCTCCTTCGGGTGGGCGATTGGAGTATTTACCGGAGTGTTGTTGGCAGCTCCTATAAGCGGAGCCCATCTTAATCCTGCAGTGACCCTGGCGCTCGTTCTTGCCGGAAAGTTTTCAGCTTCACTGATGCCGCTCTACATCTCGGCGCAGCTGCTCGGGGCAATGTTCGGATCTACGCTTGCATGGCTGGCATACAAAAAGCATTTCGATGCCACTGAGGATGCGGATGTAAAGCTCGCGGTATTCTGTACAACGCCGAACATAAGAAGCTATTGGTTTAATGTGGTGACCGAGGTGATCGGCACCTATATACTTGCCCTGGCCGTCCTCTACATGGCTCAGCCAGAAGTGGGACTTGGAGCGCTTAACGCATTGCCGGTTGCACTGGTAGTGCTTGGCATCGGCCTGGCACTCGGAGGTCCGACAGGGTATGCAATAAACCCCGCAAGGGATCTTGGTCCGCGCATAATGCATTTTATTCTGCCAATCCACGGCAAGAGGGACAGCGACTGGAAGTACTCATGGGTGCCGATAGTCGGGCCGATGGCTGGAGCAGCGCTGGCTGCCCTGATGTTTGTTTTGTTAAAAAAAATATAACACGATGGATAGTAAAATCATTCTGGTAATCAGCCTTTCCTTCCTGATCAACCTGATAACAACACTTTCGTATTCGGTGAGGATCGTGGGAATAAGAACCGGCAGGATAGCAGTCTCCTTTGCATTGTTCAACATTCTTGTGCTGATCTCAAGGACGGCAAACGGATTCCAGGCTCCCCTGCTTGCAAATACCATTGAGACGAACATCAATTCTGGAGCCGGTCCCGACCTGCTGAATTTCAGGCTGATAATTTTATCATGTACAGTTGCCTCCATTATTGGAGGGCTGCTGATTCCCACTTTTCAGAGAATATTGTCGATTGCTGTTGAAAGGTTCAGCGTTTACAAGTCGGTGCCGAAGGTTCTCTTTCACGGATTCACCAAGACCGGGGCCACATCGATAAAGGATAGCATTGTCATCCCGAGCCCCAGGAACCTTACATCGCTCAATTTTAAGTCGGATTTTCCAGTGAAGGTTTTTATAATGAACGTTGTGGCGGTAGCTATTGTCACCATTGGAGTGTTGTCGGCCCTGTATGCTGGCTATTTTACACCTGAGTACAGGAGCACAGCGAGTAACTTGTCAGCCATTATAAATGGGATGGCTACAATACTGATGTTTGTCTTTATCGACCCTTTCCTGTCGGTGATGACCGACGAAGTGGTCCTGGGAAAAGCGAGGGAGAGTCTCTTCAGGAAGTACATAGTTTACATGGTAATAGCAAGAGTTGCCGGCACGCTCATAGCGCAGGTCATGTTCCTACCTGCAGCGAAGCTGATATCGATAGTGGCGG
>Ga0209540_10003267_pt1 | contig 11109 bp, 14 predicted proteins | sample BarGraIncu01121A_FD_184501 | JGI IMG/M metagenome (GOLD analysis project Ga0209540, IMG submission 184501) | Arctic peat soil microbial communities from Barrow, Alaska - Barrow Graham LP Incubations 011-21A (SPAdes) (version 2) | ecosystem: Environmental > Terrestrial > Soil > Wetlands > Peat... | reverse complement strand
AGCACTGACCATTACAGCAATAGAATCTAATACAGCTACACTGATACTACCTGTTTCTACAATAGCTTTTATCATCTCGAATATCTGTTCCGCGGTTTGTGACTCCGGCGTAAGAAGTATTAAGTTGTCGAGATTTACACCCAGCTTTACCATCCACTGTGGGTCCAGTGTACGCTCTACATCTATATACAATACTTTCTTATCCGGAAACATTTTCTGTGCTTGCTGCACGATGTCGAGAGCAGTAGTAGTTTTTCCTCCGCCCTCTGCTCCGGAGAACTCGATGATACGGCCTATAGGTAAACCGCCGTACGTAACATAATTCAATCTCGGAGAACTAAAAGGAAGTCTAGGTACCTTTTCAAATACCATTCCCTTATTAATAATCTTTCCTTTGAATTTTGTGTTGATTTCAGCCATGACTTGGTCAAGTGTAGGCTGCGTCTTAGTTGTGGTTTGAGGCTTATCTGCCATTACTTGCGTCCTCCCTTTTGGAATTGTAGCATGAGGAGATAACAGTCCTGACAAGCGGCTATAATATTGCCCTTTTCATCTACTGAAAAATGATCTGGGTTCAATAGCTTGTCAGCACAGAAGATACAGTGCATGTCTAAGTTACTAGCCACGACGTGTCGCCTCCCCTGAAGGATCTCCTGCTACGATACCATATTCAGCAATCCTTCGTGTCATTACTTTCTTGACGGAATTAAGCATCTCGTACGCAGCCTCTACGCGAAGTTTTACTTTCTTGTATGCTCTATTGTACACGATGTTTACAATTGTCTCGTACTGCGCAGCAAGTTCCGCGGCCGTGTCTTTGTCCGCGACAGTGCCTTGTGCCTTTTCACGAACCCGATTAAATACTTCCTTTTGCAGTGCTTTCGACACGTCGTCCTTTATGCCTAGTGTTTCCTGCTCAGATGATACAAAATACAACAAGGCAGGAAGATTAAGCGTAAAGTCATCCAACTGCACATCAGACACAGGCGTCTGTTGATCTGTCAAAATAGTGTTTATACCTACCATGTAAGTATCAAGATCGGCACAAACATCTTGAACAACTGTCTGCACCATGCCGTCTACTTCATCGCTTATAGCACGTACTTTTTCGAATGTGCCTTTAATCTTGGGTAATTCGTGATCAGAGGTTAACGCAACCGTTATATCTGACATGCAAATTTCCTCCTCGCGTACTCTGCCATGAGCAATGCTTCAGCCATTCCGTCGTGATCTTTCCTACAACGAGAAGAAGCAAGTAGACTCACATTCGGAAACAGTCGTTTGCACACATCGATAGACAACTGCTTATCTGAATTAAGCCCAAACTCTTTCTTCCATTTCTGCGGCGAGATCATTTGATACGGAACGTTGAATCCTTCCATAACTCCGCGTATGTATCCGAAGCTCTGACCAAAGTTAAACTGTGATTGAGCAGACTGCCCGGGGAAGGCGTGTACTTGCTCTAAGCAGCATACACACTGTACCACCGGGCTGGCATTCATTGCTTTACACAGGACAACTAGTTCTGCATCGTCATACGGAGTCACGGTAACCTGACCAAGGTGGTTTATGTAGGCTATTCCGCCTGACTTACCTGGGTCGATACCAATGTACACCATACTTTACTCCTCTACTGGTTTAAGCGTGAGAATCGCCTTGTGCGCCATTGCAGCTACCTGTATAGCCTCACATGCTAAACAAGAAGCACACCGTTCTATGTCTATGAGCGCGTTATACTGCATGGAATAGGGCAAATCTTTCTTAACGCCCTCCCAGTACGTATTCAAGTACCTATTCACCAAGTTCAGTTCGTCTTGTGCTTCCTCAACTTCTTCTTTCAGAACACCATAAGACTCGTGAGCACTTGCATTGACAGGCCCGAATTTTTCTACTGCTCTGCCGTATTCCTCTGTTTTAAGTGTCTGCACACTTTCAAGTAGTCTTTTCATGTCTGCCCTGCCTTTCTACACGATGACTGGTAATCGCACCACCTACACGGTTTTGTTCCGTCGTACGCAGGCGGAGGTATTAACTTCGACACATACGTTTCACATAGTAGTATCTTGTCGGCCACTTCTTGTTTCATAGCTGCTGTAATATGCAGAAGCTGTGGGCAAGCAAGTTCACAAACATCTCTGTTCTCGTACACTACGAAAGCATACGACAGATCAAGTAGTGCGCAGTAGCAAGCGACCTGAATAATATGCTCATCATCTACGCCGCGCTTATTAGCATACTTGAAAGATATTTGATTCTTAAACTCGAACAAGAAATACTCTCCTGTCGAAATACGCTTTATGATTCCGTCACACATGAAAGAAACACAAAGATTTTTATCAAACAGTTTTGTTTCTGCTCCTCGACTTCCTACTACTTTAAGAGATAAGCAATTGCCTTCCGCTTGCTTCATGCTTACATAATCTGATACATCCATGTACTCCCAATCCATGCCCATGTCTTTCATCTTGAGAAGTACTTCCTGGATAGCTTCATGTCTGCGTGAACCTGTGTCAGCCATACCTATACCCATGTAGTCACTGCGCGAAGGATCCAATTCCTGTTCCGTACGAGTAAAGTACATTTGCCTCATGCACACGAAAGCTGAAGGCTTATAAAACTTCGACGGCTTACGCGCTGTCTCTGTGCTGTGACGTACAACTGCATGCTGAAGATCCGTTAAAAATGCAGTATGCACCGGCTGTTCATTCAGCGCCATATTGATTAAGTTGGACAGTTTGCGCCTACTAGTTGCCACTATTCTCACCCAGATTCTCATCCTGCAATAAAGCAATTACCTGTGTGATCTTACCCTTACTGCTGATTAATTTTATAGCCGCAGGATGACCATACCACAACTCAACAATCTCATCCTGAATGGAATTTATCTGTTCCTGAAGAATCGGAATGTCTACGCAGCACACGAAAGGTGCGAAGTTTTCACTGCCTGCGTAAGAAATAGTCTCGACACTAGAAGAACGTTTGCTGTTTATGCGTACTCCGTCCTTGGTGAATGTAAAGTACGCGCCATTCTTGTCGTAGGGCTCTATAAACAAGGACAGCCGATCTATAACAGCTTGCAGAAGCAGTTTCGGCAGCTTGCACATATGCGGGAAGTCCATGGACAAAAAACGCTTTACATTGTCTGCTGGAAACTTGTCTTTACCCTCGTGCTCAGGTCCGTGCAGAACGACATTAGGTGTTTCAAAGAGGAAGTAACCTTTGTCGCGATACAGCGCAATATCTTCCTGCATGAACAAGCCCAAAAGATCCATCATTTCAGACGACACAAGAATAGTATCCTCAACCAATTTACGGTTGTTGAAACAGATTACTGTTTCGTCTGTGCTTATGATCATATCACTTAGGTGGTAAGAGCAAAGGAAAGGAGAATCAATTGTCCGGCACACAGCAGCCTTATTGATAGACAGGATGTTCTTAATGTCTGTGAGCTTAAAAATCTCGGGCTCTTTGGACTTCTTGAACTTGTAGGAAGGAAACTCCACTACTCCGTCCTCGTCGGTACACATGGCAATACTATAATCGCCATTTCCTTTTACTTTAAGCACGCTGCCCTCTACCTGTAAAATAATAGAGGATGACGTTGTCTTAGCAATCAGCTTGGCAAATATCTCGATCGGAACGACAGCATGAAAATCGTCACCTACTACGTCATTGGATTTCACATACAGCGTGTTAGCAGAGTCTGTTGTCATAAGCGTAAGAACGCCTGCGGCCAACTGGATGTCAACGAGACCTGTAATGGGTAAGAGTTTGTTCTGGGAAGCACCTGCGGCGGATTTGGTTACCATTGTCTGAAGTTTCTGAGTGTCGATGGTCATTTTCATAAAATTATTTCTCCTCTCATTATTTAAGCAGCGAATACGTTTCGGAACGAAGTTGGCTGTCAGACTCAAATAGTCCTCTTACGCAACTTGTTCGAGTAGTGGCTCCACGAGACTTTATACCTCGTGCAGTCATGCAACTATGCTCCCCCTCTATTATGACCATAACGTTTGCGGAACCTGTAACCATCTGAAGTATTTCAGCGATGTCCATTCCGATTCGTTCCTGGAGCTGAAGTCTTTTTGCAACCATATCAGAAATCCGAGCAATCTTGCTCAAACCAATGACCTTACCATCCGGAATATACGCCACACTTACTGTCATATTGTACATGAGCGCAAGGTGATGTTCGCAGTAGCTAAAAATAGGAATATCCTTTACCACTACGAGATCTTTTGTTCCGATGTCAAAACTCTTGCTGAACATGTGCGCAATGTCTTCGTTGGTATACTCCATACCGGCAAACACTTCTTTGTACATCTTAGCAACACGTTTAGGTGTGTCAACGAGTCCTTCACGACATGGATCATCTCCTAGTGCCTCCAAGATCATACCCACAGCAACTTCAATCATGTCAGTATCTATTTTTCTACGCATTACACACCCCTCTTTCTTTTATTTTGTTCTCGTATCTTTGCCTTATCTGACATTATTTTGCGAACCTCCTCTGATACTTTATGCCCGCATCCGTTCTTGTTTCCTTTTAAGCGAGCACTAATTTTAGTTTTTGTGTCTTCGGTTGTTTCTCTTCCTAGATTCCACTGATTTCCTTTATTAGACGCACTACACGGATGAAGACTACCACATTTACCGTACATAGGACTCTCTTTACCTGTTTTAATAAGTCCTATCCTAACCGCGTGCATTGAGTTTTCCTTATAGGTACACCACTCTAAATTAGTGTCAAGATTGTTTGCCTTGACACCGTCTATGTGATTTACGCACGGTAAATTATTCGGATTTGGTATAAATGTCTCCGCCACTGCTCTATGTAAAGAATACCAGTTTCCTCCAAAATGTAAATATCCTTCACTATCAACAGGAAATGAATCAGGATAGTAATAACCATCTATTGCATACTTTTTCATCTTATCGTAATGTGACACAATTAGTCGACGTACTTGTCCTGATTCACTTACCTGCCAGCCGGGACACCCTTGACAATCTTTCCACATACAAACACCCTCCTACGGTTTTATTTAATTGTAATTGGTGTACGCAGAAAAGTCAAGTACGTTTTTTATACTCCTCGCATGTTAAGCGGATAGATAATCTTATGAAGTTGGATCTGTATATGCGCATTGGACTCAAATGTGTCCTTATTACGAATCATAAATTCAACCATGTCTTTCATCTGAATTTGACCCCATACCGGACTAAAATAGCACTTAATGCCTCTACCTAGTTTAGTATATACATCACGTGCGGCTGCAAGATCCACTAAACTACCTACGACAAACTTCACACAGTCTACACGAGTGAGAGCATAGATGTTAAAATTAGATAAACACATCTTTTCTTCCATGCCGCTAGTAGGACATTTATAGTCCACTGTAAAAAATAAATCGCTTGCGGGAAAATTAATGGAAGAACAATTCCAAAGACTGTACACAGCGTCTCGTATTGTTTCAATGTTAACACTTCCGTTTGTCTCGACGTTAACACTAAATCCGCTCTTAACAAGCGCGTAGAGTAACTGTGCAATGTCTCGGTGAATAAGAGGTTCTCCGCCCGTAACAGTTACAGACTTTACATGCTGATCTCTAGCCCAGGCAATAATGTCTGTAATACTTTCATCTTTTCCGTCATCAAACTTCTGGCTATAATCTGTGTCACAGTATCCACAGCGCAAATTACAACCGGCGAGGCGGATAAACGAACAGAGAACCCCTGTCCGCTTACCTTCACCCTCAATACTTAAGAATTTTTCTACTACACGCATCAATCTGACACCTTATATGTGGCAATATTGCCTTCGCTTTCCTGCACGGTTACTTTGTAACAAGACTCGATCTGGTTACAAATCCAGCGTGCAATATTCTCCGCTGTCGGATTGAAGTTGAATTGGTCATTAAGCAGCTTATGGTCCATCTTGGACATTACAAGCTCCTTGATTTTCTTGAAGTCGATAACCATTCCGTTCTCGTTCAACCAGTTAGACGAACAATACACAGTGATTATCCAGTTATGGCCGTGTACGGTTTCGCAGGGACTCTTATAATCGAGTTTTAAGAAATGTGCCCCAGCTACTTCCATTCTCTTTGAAACAAAATACATAGTTTTACCCTCTCTTATAGCGCAGGATCGACCGCGCCGTTAGCTGCAAATGCAGCCGCTCTGTCAATACATGTGCCGCAAGTTTCACAAGGCTGTTCGCCTCCCTCGTAGCAAGACCATGTAAGTTCGTACGGAACATTAAGACTCAGTCCGAGTTCTACAACCTGCGCCTTGTTAAGGTTGACAAGAGGAGCAACAAGAGTGACCTTACTATACGTTCCGATGCGAATAGCTTCATTCATTGCGTATGTAAATTCAGGACTGCAATCTGCATAAGCATTTCCAGCAGCGTCGTCTGCGTGCGCACCTAAATACAGTGAAACTTCCTTTTCAGGATACAAGGAGCCAGCAAGTGAAGAAACTGCGGATAGCATAAGACCATTACGGAAAGGAACATACGTACGAACCATTCCTTCGCCGTCTTTTGCTATTTGCTCTGCGTAACTTTCGTGCCGGATTGCTTCCGTGCTGTGAGCAAGCAAGGAACAATTGCTGTGAGAGAAGATCTGCGAAAGGTTCAGTTCATAATGCTTTACGCCGTAGAACTTAGCGATGTCGCGTGCTGCAATCAGTTCCTTTTGATGCTTCTGGCCGTAAAACACGGAAACAGTAGCTACATTCTCGAATCCAAAAGTAGCTACAGCAAGTCCAATACATGTGGTGGAATCTACGCCACCGCTGCTCAATACGAGAGCTTTCTTGTTTGTTTTTGTCATCTTCTTGTTCCTCCATCACTGCAAGCGCGATCAGCTGCTTGAAACATTCTCTGCTGTGCCATAGCACTAAAATCAATGTCCGGACTATAACTGTTAACAAAGGGATGAATGGCAATACCTCCACGCGGAGTGAATATGCCATATACCTCGATGTACAGCGGATTCATGAGTTTAATAAGATCATTCAGAATGATATTTACACAGTCCTCATGAAAGTCGCCATGATTACGAAAGCTGAATAAATACAGTTTGAGAGATTTACTCTCCACCATAAGTTCACGCGGAACGTAATTAATGACCATCGTAGCAAAATCGGGTTGACCTGTCTTTGGGCAAAGGCTGGTAAACTCGGGACAGTTGAATGAAACCATGTACAGACGAGTAGGATGCTTGTTAACAAACGTCTCCAACACTTCCGGTGCATAGTCCTGCGCGTACTTAGTATTCTGGTCGCCCAGAAGCGTTACGCCTTTTAATTCATCCTCTGTTCGACTTACTTCTTTCTTTTCTTTCTTTGTCATACCTTGTCTCCTTTTTATTTTTATTTCTAGGGTGGCTTTCAAAGGATCTACAAAACACCCTGGATCACTATTTATTGCTCCGTGCCAACCCCTGAAGCATCCGTCTAGTCATTCACCCTTAGCGCATGTAGTATCTATTATCGACTTGCATGCTATTAAGTAGACGCCCATAGTTTGTTAAAATAAAGAATGTCTTTGTATACTCGATGTCGAGTATACATAATTTCTGGACCACTGCAACAGGTACTGGATATTGAAGATGATACGCTGTTTGTAGTCGTGTTCGAGACCTTCCATTGTGTATCCGGCCTTTTCCACATAATCCTGTATAGCTTGCTGTGCATCTTTCGGCATCTTGCGAATATGATTAGGCGCATTCGGGCTCTTGCTACTTATAATAACAGAACCGTACTTAGACATTATACTACCGTTTGCGCCATTCATTATCCAGCTTGTGCTATCTGCACTGGTAAAAGGATACTGCTCCAACAAATGAAGAGAGGTCATACCGAAAGCATGTGTCTTTACTTTTGGGTTACTGCTTTTTTCGATGATCTTAAAACACTTATCGATAAACTTTTCCTTTTCTTTCGTAGGCTGATCATTCGCAGGAGAAATCCCTATATACGGAATGTGCTTTCCGTCAAAAGTTGATTCCAGCATGTTCTCAAGCCATTTGTAAGCCTCGCCCTGATGAAAGATCGGAAGAAGTTTGTCAGGACTCTTAAGACACTTGCGCATGTATAAGTAATTTCCCCAACTAATGGAAGGCGCGGCATCAAGCTCTGCGTTGGATTTGGGCTTACGAAACACTCCAGGAATCTTGTCAACCTGTGCGCAAATGTGTACATCATCGTCAATCGAATTAATAAACGAGATATAAGCATCTACATTGACTTCTGCGTTTTTAGTGTGTGCGGAAAATGCTCCAGAGTCTATAAACAAATGTCCGTTGTCTTTGTTCTCTACTCTGTTTCCGATCCAGCCACTTATTACGTTCCTATCAAGTAACTGTGAAGCAAGTCGATTTGCTCCATTACTGCGCAAGTATGCTTCTGCTGTCTTATTTAAGCTGCCCGCAAAATACAATTCGAATCCGGGTCTGGGCGGCGTCTTAGTGCCAAACACTGCTTTTACTGTTGACATGCGTCTCTCCTATCTCTGGCGGCGAAGTATTCATCTATTTCATACATAAGTGTTTCTCCGTTGTCTCCATCACCGCCCGTTTTCCAACGAAAATAATCATTACAAAACATGTAATCGTATTCACTTATAAAATTCATTAACTCAACAGATCTAGGATCGTGTGCAATGCCCTTTTCCCATCTGTCGTTGATGTCGACAGTGACTTCAATTAACATACCGTTGGGCATATTATCCTCCTACTCATCATCCTCGTTAACAAATTCTTCTGCGTCGTATGCAGCACCATACCATTTTTCTGTGATTTCAGCATCGCACTTCATCGGTACGGATATCTTTTCACTTGCTGCATGCACCATTAAATACGAAACCCTCTCTGCTGCAATAGTAGCAAATTCTTTAGGACACTCGCATATGATCTCATCGTGCACCTGCACCAGCATTTCGCATCCATACTTTTGACACAAGAAGTCATTACCGATAAGAAACATTGCCAACTTTGTCATGTCCGCAGCAGATCCTTGTATAATACTATTTACGCACTGTCTTTCGGCATCTGCTATTTTCATGCCGTTGTCGACTATGAGAATGCCTTCCTCTTTTGCTTTCTGAATAATAATACTTTTCTGTTTCCAACCGCGTGCCTGGTTTAACTGGAATGTGTAAGTAGCAATGGTGCGATCGTCTACGTATTTATCATCCATGGAAGCAATAGACTCGAAGTCAAGAGGATCGAAGTTGGCAGGTATTCCAAGCTGCTCTGTATAGTCGAAAGAGTACAAGGGAAGTCTAAGGTCCGGAAGTCTTCTCTTTCTGCCCCATGCCGTTGTTACGAAACCATCTCTGTGCGCATCACGTACTACTCCGTCCATCCACGCCTTAACCATAGGATACGTTTCAAAGAACTTATCAATGATCTTCTGCGCTTCCTTAGTAGTAATACCAAGTTGTTCCGCAATAGCAGCAGCACCACGACCGTACATAATACCTAATATGATACTCTTTACACTGTCTCTACGCTTCTTGCCGTCTGGGTTTTTTGTTCCGTCATGTCTTTCCTCTTTGCACTCATCGTAATCTACTTTATAGATCGACGAGGCAATCCAGGCGTAAATATCTTTACCATCACAGTACGCTTGAATAAGATTAAAGTCTCTACTCATGTGTGCAAGTGTACGAGGTTCCTGCTGCGAAAAGTCACAAGAAATGAGAACACAACCAGGAGAAGCAACAAACATTTTTCGAATCTCTTTGTTGTGCGAAGGAATATTCTGCATGTTCGGCTCGGAAGAAGAGAATCTACCTGTAGCTGCACCAAACTGATTAAAGTTACAATGTATTCTACCTGTGTTAGGATCTAATATCTTGGGCATCTTGTCAACATAAGTAGAAAGTAGTTTGGACGTTTCTTTATACGCAAGAACAGCCTTGGCTATTGGTAGGTTGAAAGAAGACAGTATTTTCTTTCCTGTGCCCCTGGGCTTCTTCTTGTCGTTGGATACGCAGCCTAAGATGTCATAAAACAGGATGGCCATTTGTGTAGGACTGTTTATGCTAATACGATCAGACAGCTTATGCCCAGGTGTACTGCGTTTGTAAGATTCTATCTTAACTTCGTAGGCTATTAAACAATCAAAAAATGCTTTCTCTCGCTCTACTAATTGCTCTCCATACTTAACACTAAGTTCTTGAGCATACACCAAATCGAGAGCTATTCCTTTATCTTCAATTGCCGCCACTACGGGAATTAAGGGCATCTCAACATTTCTAAATATGTTATAGGGACCCGGCAGGCATTCTTCGTTGAGCCACTGCTCTTGAAATTTAGCGAGCTCATATGTCTTTACAGGATCACCTGCTGCGTATAAATAACCCACATTGACAGGAACTTGCGTAAACGGGATTCCATCAAATAGTTTCTCGTATGACAAGGCTTCCGTATCTTGTGTGTCACAGTACTTCAAATGAAGTGCTTTAAGACCAGCGGGTTCGTTTTCGTTAAGACATTTTGCACCCAGGTATGTATCCCAGTGACAACGAATAAGAGCGTGTAGAGTGTGCTTAACTACTCTGAGATCAAACTTACCATTATGCACATACCAGCGCACGTCGGCTTGCTTACACATTTCCAAACACTCTCTAACAACTTCTACATCAACTTGATTCTTGACAAGAGCACCTGTAATATAACTTACGTGCCCTATCGGAATGTAGGCGGGTTTTTGCCCTGGAGTATACAGGCAAACCCCCGCTATTTTACATAACATTGGATTCAAAGAATCTGTTTCAGTGTCAATGGCACCATCGCCGTATGCGCATATTGCACTAAAATACTCCCGTACAGATGCTTCATCACGCAACAGAACATATTGATCAGCATACTTCCCCAGCTTGGTGGTCACAATTGCGGAAATAGTAGCAATTCTGTCATAAATGCCTGTACCACCTTTTATAGTGGGTAGAGACGTTTTAGCGGATTTAGCCTTTGAAACCACAGCCATGTCGGATTCTTTAGTGGCTCTAGGCGGTAATGATTCGAATAACTTTGCCACTTAGAATACCTCCGGCTTCCTCCCTGCTCTTGTTGGCCCTCTAAGGGGCGGTTCTGT
>Ga0209540_10003266_pt1 | contig 11111 bp, 13 predicted proteins | sample BarGraIncu01121A_FD_184501 | JGI IMG/M metagenome (GOLD analysis project Ga0209540, IMG submission 184501) | Arctic peat soil microbial communities from Barrow, Alaska - Barrow Graham LP Incubations 011-21A (SPAdes) (version 2) | ecosystem: Environmental > Terrestrial > Soil > Wetlands > Peat... | reverse complement strand
TTTTGGCCAGAAAGAGAAAAACCTCGGTGGCCAAAAGCGCTGCCACGCACAACCACAGAACCCAGTTTTTAAGTTTCATGGACAAGCTTGTTTTCCTCCTTCCACGCCCCGCCGTCAAACACGAAATGATGGCTTGTCGGGCCGCACCTCGCGGCGGCGTTGCCAATCGTGCATCACAGCCCGCCTTCGCCACGCTTTGGCGCGGCAGCCTTCACTCTTGCTTCGCCGCGCGCGAAGGCTGGTGCTGACTTTGGTTTCCCAGGAAAAACGAGTGAAAGCCCTTCCATCATCGCACGGTTGGCATTTCCACCTCATCCCGGCTCATTTGACCGCGAAAACCAGCCAATGCAGACCGATTTAAAGTAACCAACTTATTTCTTCAACCGGTAGAACTTGTTGCCGACCGGTGGCGAAACCGGAACCTGCCATTTATCTCCGACTTGCACCGGTGAAGTGGCCACGCTGGTCCAGTTGGTCGTCTCCACGGCGGAGTTTTGCTGCAACTGAAACCCGCTGGAAGGATACAACCAGGAGACGACCATCGTGTTGGGTCCGGTCACGGTAATGGTCAGCAGCGGAGAACCGGGCAACTGCACGGCGGCGATGACGCCCCAGAACCCGCCTTCGAGTGTATAGTTGCCGCCGCTCATCGCGCCCGCGTCCGGCTGGCCGATGGTGCCGCTGACGGCATAGACGCCGCCGGTGCTCGTGCCGCCGCCGCCATCAATCGTGTACCAGTCAATGGTGTAATTGGTTTGCGCCCGCGCCACAAAAGCCGTGAACGCCAGAGCCATCAGGGCAATTTTGAATCCGGTTTTCATGTCTGTGCCTTTCAATTAGGTTGTTGAGTCAAATGCGTCAAGGTTTCCTTGAGTTCGGCCACGCTTTGTTTGAGCGCCTGAATCTCCGCGTCCTTCTCGTTGAGTTTCTGATTCAACCCTTGGATGGATTGGGGTTGGATCATCGGGGCACAAAATTGAATCCGTTGGTGGACGAGTTCACAATCAGGCGAAAAGATGCTCCGGCGGCGTTGGTGAATGTCAGCCCGGAGCCGTTGCCAGAAATAACATTCGCGCCGGAATTCAAAGTCCCCTGTAGAACGGTATTACCCGTCAGATAGAGTGTTGGCCCAGTAATCTGCGGATTGTGGTCACCAGCCCAACCAAAGCCGGAAGTGTAACCCTGCTCCCTTAAAACAGGGCTTCCTTCATAAATGGTCGAGGCAGAAAACAAATTAGCCACCACAGTCGTGAAGTAAGCAGCATTCGGGGAGAGGCTTCCGATGACGGGAGGCTTTGCCAGCACGTCAAGCAATCCTCCTTTAGACACAACTGATGTGCCCAGATTGTTGATGATTGAATAAACGACTTTTTCAGCAACAAGACTGTATCCAAAGGAGTTTAAATGTATCGCATCAACCCGAAGTGAGGATGCGCCAGACAGTTGTCAAAAAAGGGCCTAATAGAATCCAACTGGATTCAATTGACTTCGCCTTGGTAGGCAATGGGTTAGGCCCGGACCGCGCTGGTTTTGACAAATACCAGGCTGGGTTTTGGGATGCCAACCGCCCATGCGGAAAAACCAATGAAAGCCGCGTTTTGACAAATACCCGGCGCAAAAGTGTCAGAGGCCGGATCGGCGCGGTTTCTCCAAATGGATAAAAATGACCACTTCGCCGAATGAGCGGAGCAACGCATATATAGATTAGCCTAATTCATTGCAACGGCGGACGCCTCGCGGGCGTTCTGCCAGGGAAGCGTGGGGGAATCGTTCACTGAATCGGCGGAGGGACGTTCGGTTGATGATATTGCCGGAAGAGCATTTGGCCTCTCGGCGTTTGGACCGAAATCATTTTGCCGCCGCATTGGCCACAAACCTGATCCCGGGAAGTCAGCCGCCAGATTGAATAGATCAGGCCGGGAGCACAGAAAAGCAACCACAGAAAAAGCTCGATCCAGATGCTGCCCTTCGTCCGGCTGACAGGGCGTCCAACGGAACCGCATGTCTCACAAATATCTGACCCTTTGCGCGCCATAATCTATAGTGGCTTCCAAGATGACCACTACTCACCACCATTGCGAGAAAAAAACGCCGACCGGATTCAACCAGTCGGCGCGGGTGATTGACAGGCAATTTCAGGCCGGCACGGTTGCCGGTTAAGAATAAAAATATCCCATCTCGCGCAAACTGCCATAGCTCTTTTCACGCCGCGCGTCACCGATAATGATGTGATCGAGCAACTCAATTCCGAGAAACTGACTGGCGCGCAACAGTCCCCGGGTACATTTAATGTCCGGCTCTGTCGGCCCAGGATCGCCGCTCGGATGGTTGTGGGCGATAATGATGGCCGCTGCATTGACGATGGTTGCCAACCGCAGCGCCTCGCACCCACGCAGCAAAAGTGTGTCGAGCGTCCCCTGGCTAACGCACTCAAATCCGAGCAGGCGATGGCGTGTGTTCAGCAGAAATACACAGAGACATTCCTTATCCTCTCTGAACCAGGAACAGGAAACGACATACTTGCGCCAAAAATCCACTATTTGCGGCGGGGTTTCAATTTGCGGAATATCCACGGGACATTCACGCAGCCGGACAACCTTTAATTCAGCGGGAATTTTGTATTGAAATGGAGCGGACTTTGTGTCACCGTTGCGATGGACACGGATTGTTGGTTTCTTCATAGGGACCTTTCATTCGGGTCTTTCCTGGTGGTTGTTCACGCAACTGCCAGGTTTTCATTTTTGACGCTCTTGCTGCTCGACCCATTTTTGCAGCCGTAGCGTATATTCGCCGCCCGACTCCTTTTTGCCGGACAGCCATTCCGTGATCCGAGCAGGTGCAACGCTGAGCGTGCGGGCCAATTCCGCTTTCGCTCCCGGCTTTGATGCTTTGCGCTTCACTCGGTCAATCAACTTTTGGATCTCAGACTTTACGCCCTTACATTTACTCTTTGGAGAAATATAAGTCAAGCATTCTTTTTCGGTTTCCGCGTCGCATTTGGGAATGTGTCCGCTGAGGGCAACTCGCTCAAAATAATCAGCTTGATCGTCCAGAAACAGAAAACCAAAGCTGGCCCAGAAGTCCCAAAAAGTTTGTGAGCCATGCGCCACCACTACTTGATCAAACCAATTTTTCTGCGTGTCAGTCAGTTCCGGGAATGCGCTTTCGCGGTGGCCGTTGAACAACCATTGGGGATGAACACTCAAATGCTGGCAAATCTTCCACGCCGCCGCCGCTCTTAACGGTACGCGCCCGGCTTCAATGTTGGCAAGTTGAGCAAGAGTCAAGCCGACATCAGCAGCCAGCCGCGCTTGAGAGACGCCCTGGCATTTGCGGATGTAGGGCAAACGGTAGGCGATTTTTCTGTGGCAATCAGGAAGCGGCTTAAATCGTGACGTAGTTTGGCGCTGAACCACGCCTAAAGCCTATATGATATTGGGCAAAAGAAAAGTTTTGACATGTAACAAGTATTTGCTACATTGTCGCCAATGGATTCAAAAATTGCAACCACGGCGCCCCAGCGCGGCCCCGAAATTCGGGGGATAGTGCGGGCTGCCCGCGACTTAGGATGCAGTCGCCAACACTTGCAGGCCGTTGTTCGCAAGAAACGGATTTCACCAGAATTGCTCGCGCGTTACCGAGCACTCAAAGCAACTCCCAAAAGAAAATCATGATTAACAATGACCCCATCACTGTCGGGGAGTATCAGGACGCGTGTGCCGTTGCTCGCAAGAAGTTGGCCTCCCTGTCGACCGCCGAGCTGACCGCCCTGCGCGTCGCCGTGCTGTCCGCCCGTCGGGCCGACTTGCCGCCGCCGACCACGTTCGCTTGTGGACCGTCAGACAAACTTTTCAAGGTTTTCGGAATCGCCGCCCGCCTCGACAAACTTGAAGTTCACCTGGCCGCCGAAGGTTTCTCCGGCAAAGACCGGATGGTCCGCATCTTCGATGCCGAGGAGAAAAACCAAACCCGAGGCGCTGCACCGAAGCCAGTGATCGGTCCCAGCAAGCACGGCAAATTTCGCAACGATGACGGCAGCGTGAATCTTGCCGAGGTACTCGACGCGGAGAGTCAACCCAACCAACAATAAATTTATGTTTGACGCATCATTACAATTAGAAAGGTATCTTCCCGCCGCCGACCAAAGCATTATCGTGAACGCGCTCGATCTCGGCGTCGACGTTCAGCCGTTCAGCGAAAATTTTCGCGTGGGCCGGTTGCGCGTCTCGTGGCCCGCGCTCCCCAATCACATTGATCCGACCAAGGTCATCACCGTCTCGCTATTGGACTCGGGCGACGGCGGCGCGACCTTCCAAAGCGGGGCCACAGGCCTCGGCGGTTTGCTTCCTGTGATCCAGATTTTAATTCCAGGCATCGCTGTCACCGGTTCGGCGGCGGGTTATTCAGACCTTTCTCTGCCGCCGGGCTTGCGCGGGCCAATCGGCTTGCAAATTGTGGTCCCCGCCGGCGACGGTGACTGCACCGCCGCGTTGATCACCGCCGCGTGGGGAAGCAGCTAACGAACCATTAATATGTCAAACGAAAAAATTATTAAGTCTGTCCAGGACAGCATCGCCAGTCATCAGAAGGAAAATCAATTAAAAGAGGCCGAAGCCTACGCTGAAATCCAGATTTTGGGACGGCATAATTCTCTCAAAGAAGCTCTTGTCGCGGGGCGGGAAACTTCGAGCAACTTCAGGAATTACATGGCCGGGTATTCTCTGGACGACCTGCTCCCGGGGGTTGCGGTAAAAATTCATCAGGGGATTTTGCCGCATGAAATACTTCCCGCCTGCATGGCCCAGCTTGCCGGCGTTTCAGTTTTGGAAAATTGCCGCGCCAAACTGATTGCCGCCGTTGAAGCCGAGTGCGTGACGCAGATCGAAACCGACTTGCGCGAATTTGAGAAAATAAATTTTGCGGTGCTTCGGAGGCACAAAGCGATCTGATTACTGTTATGTCCTTGCGCAAAAATAATTCAAGAATTTCCGTCGGTTTGACAACCACGCCGTGCGCAAGCGGCATCAACGTCACCAGCGGATCCAGGTTGGCGCGTCATTCACTTGGCGCGTCAACTCTTTTTTACCCGATGTTCGTTTTTGAATTTTCAGCATGGCGGTACCGGCATCATGCACCTCGGGGTGCAAGCCGATTAGGGCCTCATCCGTTGCTTCAGGTAGGCACGGCGGGTGAGACAAAAGCCCTTGGTGTCGGCGTTGAAAACGAAGCTTGTGCCGCCTGCTGATTGCTAAATGAAAAATGACAAGACAACGCCGATGGTAGAGCCGACAGTCCACGTCCACGTGCCGGTGATCAAGGTTCGCCAGCCAGATGGAAGCCTCCTGTTCAAGGCCGGCCGGCCAGAGATTGTGGAGCCTGAAGTCAGCGTCGCGATCTTCCACAAAGAAACTGGAGTGAGCAAACGTCACGTTGCAACGCTCTGCGAGCAAGGGCTGATTCAGCATCGCCGGCTGACTCCGAAAAGGGAAAGTAAAATCCTTATCCCCCGATCCGAAATTGCTCGATACCAAAACCTGCACGATGACGCTGGGATGCCCATAGGTGGTTTCGCCCGCACCAAGGTAGCCAGAAGCGCCTCTGACGCCTTGTACCCCGGCGCGAGACGCGGCGGATTGATTTTAAAGGCCGGTCAAACCCTCAAAAACCATGATTGACACCAAGCCATCGCCCCACGCGATTATTTTCGCGATAGCCCAGGTTTGGCTTGCGAAGGCGTTCGTCATTCCGGCGAAGGCGAGTTTTCACACGTTTCAGTTTTGCAACAAGGCCAATGCCTGGCTCTGTGCCAGATCGGGCCGCAACATGGATAGGTTCAACGCGTGGTGCGAACGCCATTGACTTTTATGAACTCCGGCGTTCTCCAATTCTCCCTCGGCCTGGCCACCGGCGGCTTCCTCAGCCCGCTCGGCGCGGTCACCAATCAACTTAAAGGATTCATTGGCGGCTTGATTGGGGTGGGCGCCATCACCGAGGGCGTCATGTCCGCCATCGAGCGCGGCGCGGCGCTGGAACATCTCAGCAAACGCACCAACACCAGCGTGGCAGATTTGTTTAAACTGCAAAGGGGATTCAAGGCCGTGGGCATGGATGCCGATGCCGTCGGCCCCATCCTTTTCAAGATGCAGAAATCGCTCGGGGGCGTGAATGAATACGGGGTGGACACGCGCAGCATTTTCCACCGCATGGGGCTGGAAGTCGAAACGCTCAAAAAGATGAACGCGCCGCAGCAGCTCGCGGCCATTGCCGGCGGCCTGGGCAAACTCAACACCACCGCCGCCGCCAATGCCGCCGGTTCCATTTTCGGACGCGAAGGCGCGGGCCAGATGGTCCAGCTCTCGCGCAGCACCGGCGAGTTTGCCGAGGCCATGCGCAAGGCGCAGCGCGACGCGGACAACATGCAACGCAATGCCGCCGACTTCGCCCGCCTGGATCGCGGCCTGATTGAAATCAAGGGCCACGTCCAAAGTCTTTTTGCCGGGCTTGCGGAAGGTCTGGCTCCCAGCATCCTGTCCATTGAGGCCATGATTAACAAGATGGACTTCACCGGATTCGGTGAAAATATCGGCCAGCAACTCGGCGGAATCATGACTGCCTTTACGGAGGCTTTTAAAGAGGGCAAACTATCCGAGTTGATCGGGGATGCTTTGCAGCTCGGATTCGACAGTCTCTTGATTTTTGCGCCGGGCCTTTTTGAAAAGATGGGTTACTTCCTGCTCAAAGCTTTTGAATCCCCGCTGACCCAGATTCAGGCCGGCATGGAATATGCCATGACTGAGGCAATGATCGGCCCAAAGAGTGGCCTCCGCGCATTTTTAAATAATTACTCAAGGCTCATCCCAGGCCTGAATTTAGGGGATGTCCTGGTTGGCAAAGGACAGCGCAGCTTCGAAGATTACCTTAAGGATCGCAAAGAGGAAGGCGTGAAGTTTAACCTCTTTGGCGCCGAAACGGGCATTGGGGACGCCAACTCCGATTCCGACAAACGGCTCGCCGCGGCTACGGGAAAGTTCAAAGAGAAATGGGCCGGCTTCAGCTCGAAGCTTGGGGATTTTCAGTCGCGCGCTCCAAACGCATTTAAGCTGTCCGATATTTTCGGCACGCCCGCCAAAACCTTCAAGGAGTTTCAGAAAACCGGCGGGACAAAGTCCGGGGTTTGGGGACCGATAGTGGATTATATGAGCCGCGCTCCCAAACCCAAGGGCACACCACCGCCCGACGATTCGCTCACACCGTCCGCCAACCACTACAAACCGGAGGCCACCAGCTTCGAAAAAATGGGCTTTGTCATGGGCGGCGGCTCCAGCCCCATCCTCGAACTCAATCGGCGGACCGCAACCGGCGTCGAGAAAACAGTTGCGTTGCTCGGCAAAGTTGTCGGCCTGCTCGGCGGCGGCAGTCCGGCCGGCGCCACCAACCAAATATGACACCACCTCAACCTGACCTTTCGTTCAAAGGGTGACGCAAAAAAATGAAACTGCCACTGCTACACGATTTTTTTGAGGGACTTGAAGCGAGAATTGGCGCTATCGCCAACTTGCAGAATCCGTCCGCAGCGGAGCGTGAGAATCTTTGGAGCGTGGCAGTTGACACCTATCGCGCCGCGATCCTGGCCGGACACCAGGCCGGCCAGGTGATAAAGGATTTGGCCGCGGGGCTTTGGCAGCGCGTGCCGGCGCTTGGTAAATCCAAACCAGCGATCTTCCGCCAACTTTACAGAAAGATTGGGCGGATCGCCGAGAGTGGCAGCCTGGCCGACAAACGGCGCGAGGCCTCAAAGAAGAAACGCGCGCCGCTGTTGTCCAAAGAAGATCGCGCGGCGCTGATTCAAGAGGCGGATTTAGTGTGCGGCGGCTTTGTGGATTTCGCCTGGCAAAACATTTTGCAGAAAAAACTTTTGAGCGAGCCGCTTTTGAAACGGTATTCCGCGCCTAAGAATCGCCGCCCGCGCTGCCCGAAAGCCATTCGCTGCCAGGTTGCTCCCGAAATTGCAGCCCTCAAAAAGCATCATGACCGCCCGCATTGGTATAGCAACAACGTCGTGCCGAGTACGCGGGATTGGAGCAACGTCTATGCGCAGGACATTTTTGAAATTGATGACAAGACATTGGATGTGCTTTGCCGGATCACCGTTGAGGAAAAAGGCGAGGAAGTTGAAAAGGAAATCCGCTGCCAATTCCTGCCGCTGATTGATGTTAAATCCGGCAAGATTTTGGACTTCGTTCTGATTGGAGAAGCCGCTTACAACACCATTTCCATCCGTACGCTGATAACCAGAGTGTGCAAAAAATACGGGTTGCCGGACTGTTTCAGTTTCGAGCGCGGGCTTTTCAAAAATGCAAAATTGCTTGGCAACAATGCCAAGAACCGAGCTTTTGCCGAAGTGGAAAACTTTGCGACACGCATCGGCATTTCGATTCACCACGCGCTGCCGGGCCGCGCCCGCACGAAGATCGTTGAAACAGTTTTCCGGCTGTTGGATCGGAAAATGTATGGCTGGCCCGGCTACATCGGCAATGACGAGATGCACCAGAAATACGAGCGGGCGCGGGACAATGGCCTTTTGACGTATGCTGAACTGTCCGCGCACCTGGTGGAGGCCGTCGAGGACTACAACAACACGCCCAGCGAAAGCATTGTCAAGGGCGGTTATCTCACACCAAACGAAGTCTGGCAAAACTGCCGTCGCAAAAACGAGCGCGGCGAGATTGTGCCCGCGAGCAAGCTTTCGCCGGAATTTGAATTTTTGCTGGCAGAGCATTGCGCCGAAGTGACGGTCCGGGAGTATGGGGTGAAAACCAGCATCGGGCGCGCGGTGTTTCAATTTCACAGTGCGGAGTTGGTAGATTTCACGACGGGATTGATTGGGCAAAAAGTGAAGGTCTGGTTTGACCCCGGCAACCCCGACACGGCCGTTGTGACGGATTTGAAAGAAGAAAAATTCTTTGCCGTCACGCGCGTTCCCAATGCGCCAGCCAGAGCCGCGACACCGGCAGAGTTTCAAATGTTCGCCGATGCCAGCGCGCCGTATCGCACACACATGCGCCAAGTGCGGCAGCATTATTCCGATCTGAAGGCGACTTACATCCCGCCGTTCCGCACAACCGTCGCGGATGTCACGGCGCGAGTGAAGGCCCAGGCGCGGAGCGAAGCCAAGGCGGAGAGCAAGCAACAATTTGCCGCACGTCAGACAAGGCCGGTCGAATCCCGCGAAGATCGTCAATCCAGACTCGCAGCCCACCGCGCCGCGATTGATGTATTCGAGCAAGACAACCAACACCTTTTTGTATGAGCAACACCCGCACGGCCAAGCCAGGCACGCCGCCCCGACAGGAACGGTTTGCATCATCTTATCAATCCGGCCTCCTGGCCAACCTTGTAGCCAAGCGTTGCGCCCAAATTGAAGATGCCAGCGAACGCGCGCCGATATTGTTCCTTCAAATGCTTTCTTGGAAGCCTGGCGGACTCGCCCCGCATCTCAGGGAAATTTTTCCAGTGCAAGATTTCAAAAATGAACTGGATGAGGATTTGGAAAAGGAACTTTTCGAGCTTTGTTTAGACTCCTATCCAGAATGGGTGGACGACCTTATCAGCCAAAAATGGAACGCGAGCTTTGATAGAACATGGAAATTTGCGGCGGCATACCGTAAGTTGTGGATTGAAAATCATTCCGGCGGTGTCGAAACCGTCATTGGACGGCAAGTGGCAGAGGCTTTCGACTACGCCCGCGAAACGCGCAGCCTGGTATTGGTGGACGGCGTGCCGCGCATCGGCAAAACCTTTTCCGCCCGCGCCTACTGCGAACGCAGCGGCGGCCTGGCGCGTTACGTCCAAGTGCCATTTTCAAACGACGACACGACTTTTTTCCGCGCCATCGCCCGCGCGCTCGGCGTCAGTTCATCGCTGCAATTGAAGGCGCTGGAAATTCGCGCCCGCGTCGAGGAAGTCTTGCAGTCCGGCGATTTGTTGCTGGTCCTGGACGAGGCCGCGTGGCTCTTTCCGCAAACTGGCCGTCATTATTCTTTGCCATCGCGCCTAAATTGGTTGTTGACTGCTGTGGTGAATTTCGGCGCGCCGGTGGCGCTGATAACCACGCCTCAATTTCACACTTCCCAGCGGCGCATTGAAACTCAAACCGGATGGACTTCGGAGCAGTTCATCGGGCGGATCGGACACATCGAGCGATTGCCTTCAGTTTTGCCGATCCAAGATTTGATTGCCGTCGCCCGCGCGATTTTCCCCGAAGGCGATAAACAGACGTGGCAGGCGCTCGCGGGTTGTGCCGACATGAACCAGCAAACCAAGCTGGCCGGCATGGATGCCCTGGTGAAGCGCGCGCGCTGGCTGGCAGGCCAGCAGGACCGCGCCGAAGCCACGCCAGCCGATCTGCGCCGCGCCATGCGCGAGGGCGGTTCCCCCGTCGCGTTCAAGCCCGCAAAACCAGCCACTATACGCGAGTCGCGTATAGTCCGCCAGCCGCGCGCGGCCATGTCGCCAGCGCGCCGCGACACCGGCGCGGGGGTCACGCGGATCGGCGAACGTAGAATTTTCACCGAGCAAGGCGCAACCGTGCCGGGCTTGGTGCAGTAGAAAATTAGTTGTCTTTATGGCGTCGCCATTTGAGCAAAGTGGCGCGCTATTTTGCTGCCTGATTCGGGTTTCGATTTGGCGGTTTTTTGACAAATAGGCCGCGAACTTTTGACAAATGAGTGGCGCCGTTACACCAGCGAAGCTTGGTACGCGAGGCGGGGATCGAACCCACAACCTTCGGCTCCGGAGGCCGACGCTCTATCCAATTGAGCTACTCGCGCAGGACAAACCTACAATACGCACCCGCGCGCCTTTGCTCAAATGGAATCTGCAAATTGCAGCGGCACATTGTGAGCATCGCCGTTTGCCCGGCGGTCACAGACCGCCGCTACAAAACACTCACTGCCTTTGCGCACAAAAACAAAAAGGGACGGCGCAAGGCCGTCCCGATATCAACCATGTCACCCCACAGATTATTGTTGCGGGGGGGCCGCGGGGGGCGGAGTACCGGCGGGTGGTGGAGTCCCAGCTGGCGGCGGGTTGCCCCCCGGAGGCGGTCCGCC
>Ga0209540_10003262_pt1 | contig 11123 bp, 10 predicted proteins | sample BarGraIncu01121A_FD_184501 | JGI IMG/M metagenome (GOLD analysis project Ga0209540, IMG submission 184501) | Arctic peat soil microbial communities from Barrow, Alaska - Barrow Graham LP Incubations 011-21A (SPAdes) (version 2) | ecosystem: Environmental > Terrestrial > Soil > Wetlands > Peat... | reverse complement strand
ATAAACGACGCTAGGCACGGCTGCCAGCAGCTCCACCAGAAAGCCCAACGGCTGGCGCAACCAGCTCGGAGCCAGCTCTGCCAGAAAGATGGCGACGCCGAGACTGAGAGGCACGGCCACCACAAGCGCTACCAGCGATGTCACCAACGTCCCAGCGATGAAGGGCAGCGCGCCGAAGGACTGGTCCACCGCCGGATCCCAGCTGCTCGTGACCAGGAAGGTCAAGCCGAATGCCTGGCGCGAAAGCGCCGATTGTTGCCACAGCTTGAGACCGATGGCCAGGACGAGCGCCAGCACGGCCAGTGCGGCGGCGCCAGTAAGCAACCGGAACACCCGGTCGCCGTGCTGCCAGGCGTAATGCAGACGTTTGAGCAGCGATAGGGGTGGCAGGGCGCCGGCGCGCGAATGCACGGCCATGAGCATACCTTTCAACGGAAAGTGGTTTACCCCTCTGTGGAGTAAACCACTTCGACTGAGCTCCGTCAGCTTACTTGGCCAGCGGCTTGCCTTGACAAATGATCGTGCTGACTTTGTCGAGCACCTTTGTGCGCACGCTGTCGGGCAGGGGCACGTAGTCCAGATCGGTGGCGGATTTCGTGCCATCTTTCAACGCCCAGGCGATGAATGCCACCAGTTTCTGGGCCTTTGCGCAATCCTGCTGATCCGTGTAGACCAGGAGGTAGGTGTAACCGGCGATCGGCCAGGAATCCTTGCCGGGCGCATTAACGATCGAGCGGGCCAGTTTGTCGGGCATGTCGCTGAAGTCGGACATGGCCTTCTGTGTACTGGCGCCGGCGGCCTTCACGGTCGTGCCGGCAGCGTTGACCATCTGAACCGTTGCCATCTTGTTCTGATTTGCGTAGGCCAGTTCCACGTAGCCCATGGCCCCGTCATTCTGGCTCACCGTGCCTGCCACGCCCTCGTTGCCCTTGCCGCCCAGGCCGGCCGGCCATTGTACAGAGGTGTTCGTGCCGACTTTGGTCTTCCACTCGGCGTTGACCGACGACAGGTAATCGGTGAAGATGAAGCTCGTGCCCGATCCGTCGGAGCGATGCACTACGACGATGTCCTTTGCCGGCAGCGTCACGGTCAAGGCCGAGTTGAGCTTGACGATAGCGGGGTCATTCCACTTCTTGATTTTGCCAAGGAAGATGTCGGCCAGAGTTAACCCGTCCAGCACGATGCCGTCCTTGATGCCGTTGAGTTCCTTGACGTTGTACACAGGCACCACGGCGCCGGCCACCGTCGGCAGCATCTGAATGCCGGGCGCAGCTTGATACTGAGCGTCGTTCAGGATGGCATCGGAAGCGCCGAAGTCCACCGTCTTAGCGGTGATCTGCTTGATACCGCCACCCGATCCGATGGACTGGTAGTTGAACTTCACGCTCGGGTCGACGAAGGCATAGTCGTAAAACCAGCGCGAGTAAAGCGGGAAGGGGAACGTGGCGCCCGCGCCGTTCATGGCGATGGCGTCCGCTGCAACCTTGGGCGCCTCGGCAGTGACCACGACCGTCTCTTTGACTACAGCGGTCGGTCCTTGCACCACAACGGTTTCTTTGACGACCTGCGGGACAGGCGTGGCAGCCGGCGCAGTGGTAGCGGCCGGCCCGCAGGCCGACAGGATGAGGATCATGATGGTCAGAACCGCAAACACAGAAAACCGACGCATAGAACTGCTCCTCCATTTTTTCTGTTCGTGCTGGATGTCTCGGGATGCCTATCGATCTCAGAGAACTTGCAGCAACCGATGTCACTGTAGCGGACCAGCCTTAACCGAGTGTTATGCCGCGCTTAACGAAGTGTAAATCTCTCGTTAAGATCTCTTCATCTGCGCCGTTCAGTTATGGTGCAGCGCTAGAACGCCGTGCGTTAGGACACGTTAATGCAGGCTTTGCGTGATCTTAACCGCAAAGCAACGCGCGGTTAATGGAAAAATGGAATTGCGGCCAGGGCTGTGGGGCGTTGTCCGCAGTCTGAGGACCTTGGGACGCGTGCTGGTGGTGGCGTCCAACGGCAATTACAGCGGTTACGGGCCGGCTCTGCCACCAGCCCGCGAGCTGTCCTTCCAGCAATGCCGTCACGACTCTGCGGATCTGAGAAATGTGACGGCTTATGCCCTTCACGCGCCGCCGGCGACATGCATGCAAGTGGGACTGAGCGGCGCATTCAGCAAGCATCCGATCGACTTTGGGGTCAGCGGCATCAACGATGCGCTTAACCTGGGCCAGGGTATAGCGAGGGTCCGTTGCGACGCAACGTCTTCGGCCGGTTTCTGACTTCCAGAGGAAGACAAGTGGCAAGCAAGCCAGCATAAGGTTAAGCCGCCTACTACCGCCACTGATTGGCACGGATGTTTTGAGCCGGCAGCCTGACCGTCTCCTCAATGCGGCTCACTCTCGTTTCGGGCCGTTTGGCGTGGCTGATCCACTCCAGGATTGCTCGCTTGACCGAGCGGGGAAATGTATCGAAGTACTCCCTGGTTTGCGCGGCGCGAACCAGAGCATGGAGCGTTCTTCATCCAGCTTGTTCGGCTTGCTATCGATCCAGCCGAAGCACAGCGCTTCCTCCACTGCCTCATCGTACTCCACGTGCGCTTGGACGGGGGTCTTGTGGCAAAATAAACGGAAGGGCGGACCGGCAAAGGCCGGTCCGCCCTCTTGATGTCTCAGTCCGGCCGGGTGGGGCTCCGCAAGGCCGGTTTCTTTACCCTTGAACCTCCGTTCGTTGGCTAGTTCAGCATCGCTGCCAGGTCGGCCTCGGGCGTGCTGATGGGATGGAGGTCGTATTGCTCGACCAGCAGCTTCAGCACGTTGGGCGAGAGGAAGGCGGGCAGCGTCGGCCCGAGATAGATGTTCTTCACCCCCAGCGAGAGCAGCGTCAGGAGGATGCAGACGGCTTTTTGCTCGAACCAGGAGACGACCATGCTCAACGGCAGGTCGTTCAGGCCGCAATTTAAGGCCTCGGCCAGGGCGGCAGCGACGCGAATGGCGCTATAGGCGTCGTTGCACTGGCCGACGTCCAGCAGACGGGGGAAGCCGGCGACCGTGCCGAAGTCCTGCTTGTTGAAGCGGTATTTGCCGCAACCGAGGGTGAGCATGATGCTATCCGGCGGCGTCAGCTCGGCGAAACGCGTGTAGTAGTTGCGCCCGGTTTTGGCGCCGTCGCAGCCGCCGACCAGGAAGAAGCGCTTGATCTGCCCGCTCTTGACCGCCTCGACGATCGCGCCGGCGTTGCTCAGCAGGGCGTTGTGGCCGAAGCCGGCGATGATCGTCTGCTCGGGCTCGTCGGCCTGCCAGCCGCCCAGCGCCAGGGCGCGCTCGATCACGGGACTGAAGTCCTTGCTGAAGTCCTTGACGCCGTTGCGCGCGCTGATGTGCGGCACGTCGGGCCAGCCGACGGCGCCGGTGGTGAAGATGCGGTCGGCATAGCTCGGGCGAGGCTCGAGGATACAGTTGGTGGTCATCAGGATGGCGCCGGGTAAGCCCGAGCCGCCGGCGTCGAGGTCGCCGAACTCACGCTGCTGCACCTGCCAGGCGCCGCCGTAGTTGCCGCGCAGATGCGGGTATTTCTTGAGACCCGGATAGCTGTTCGCCGGGAGCATCTCGCCGTGGGTGTAGACGTTGATGCCCTTGCCGGCAGTCTGTTGAAGCAACTGCCCCAGGTCGGCCAGGTCGTGGCCGGAGACGACGATGAAGGGGCCGCGCTTGACCGTCACCGGCACACGCGTCGGCTCGGGATGGCCGAAGGCGGTGGTGTTGGCGCGGTCGAGCATCTCCATGCACTTGAGATTGACCTGGCCCAGCTCGAGCACCAGGCCCAGGAGGGCGGCGATGCGATCGCTGCCGGCGACGGCATCGCTGTCCGCCGGCTCGTCTTGCACCAGGGCGGCGAGGGCTTTATAGAGGAAGGCGTTGACCGCCGCATCACGCGCGCCCAGCACGCCGGCGTGGTGCGCATACGCGGCCATGCCCTTCGCGCCGTAAAGCAAGGTGTCTTTGAGGGACTGCAGATCGGGCGACCGCTCGGCGTCGGGCCGGATGTCGACCTTATAAGCGGCGGACTGGATGGCGGCGTCGTCTTCCGGCAGCATATAGGTCGCAGCGGCCGGGATCGGCCCGGTGGGCAGTGCGCCGGCCTGGGAGTGCAGAGCGACCTTCACCTGGCGGGATTCCTTCAGATAGGCCAGGAAGCGGGGCGGGTCGAAGTTGACGTTGGTGAGGGTGCTGAACAGGGCGTCGAGCAGGAAGTAGTCGACCTCGGGCCGCAGCGCGCCGCCGGCCGCCAGGATGGCGTTGCCGTAGAGGGCGATGTCCTCAAGCTGGTAGACGAGCAGGTCCTGCAGCGCGGACACGGTTGAGTCCTTGCCGCAGACGCCCAGGGCGGTGCAACCCGCGCCGCGCAAGGTCTGCTCGCACTGATAGCAGAACATGGTATTGTCCAACATGGTGTAGGTTCTTCCTCCGTGAGAGTTTGGGAATTGTTACGCGCGCTCAGATCGTGCGCACTTCTTGTTCCAGCCTGTCGGCGAGCGCGAGGTACTTCTCGTGCACGCCTTCCCCGGTCTCCTCGTGCTCCACGCGCTCGAACTCTTCGACCACAGCCGCTTGTTTGGCGGCGGGAATGACTTCGGCGGCCATCGGGAAGAGGACGCCGTCCTCCTTGGCGATATGCGCGCGGAGCAGGCGCGCGTAACCCTGGGCGTTGGCGACCACGGCCTGGCGGGCGGCAGCCGGGCCGGCAGCCGGGCCGAGGGCTTCCAGGCTCAAGGCGGCCTCGCGCAGCCCGCGGATGTAGACGCGGCCCTGCTCGTGCTCGGCGAGCATGACGGCGATGGGGCCAGTGCGCTGGGGCAGGCCGTTCGCGACCAGGGTGGGGAAGAAGACGCCCTCTTCTTTCTTATGGTGGCAGCCGTCGGCGAAGCCCGTAACGAAGCCGGCTGCGTCGAGGAAGAAGCCCGGAGGCACGTTTTCGCCACGTTCGAGGCGCGCGGCGGCGGTTTCGAGGGATGTTATCACGCGCTCGATGACGCGGTGTTCTGACATCAGGATATCGGTCGCTTGCATGGTGATCCTCCTATCCGAGAGAGCGGACTGGCCTGGTTCGGCGCTTAACTTCCGCCGCGCAGGCGTACCCGCAGATCTATCGTACGCGCTCAGGGTACCATGGCCAGAGGCGCCCGGTCAGCGACTTTTGTCACTGTTACGTGTTGTGGATAAATGCAGTACCGAAAGTAAAGATCCCATTGACAGAACAGAAGTTCTATGATAGATTGAAAATGTAAGACCGGAGCGGACGCAGAGGCGCGAAGGATCACAGGATCAGCGGCGATCCTAGGGTCGCCCAGCATCAAGCCACATTCGGTTAAGATCGAGCCACCTCTGCGCCGCTGCGTCTGCGCTGCGCTCGCTGCGTTCTGGATAGGTGCGAGGGAGGGAGGGAGGGTATGCCGACGGATCGCCTGAATGCGCGGGCGCGCAACCGGCCGGTGACACAGGCGTTGTGCCGGCTGGGCCGGCGCAAGCCGGATGGCGAGCAGAAGACGCGTTTTGAGAAACTGGCCGAGCGGTTGTGGGAGCTGGCGCTGGAACAGAAAGACCGCATTGCCATCCGGCTGATTATGGAGTATTGCGAGGGCCGGCCGGCGCCGGCGTTGGCTGAGGGCAAGGCCGCGGGGGCGCGGCTGGCGATCAGCGCGGACGATCTGGAGAGGGCGACTCGCGAGCTGGCTGCCTGGGAGGCGGAGGTGGAAGATGGCCGGCCAGGATCCGAGGCCGGCGGCGAGGGCGCCCAACCCGCTCCGCTCGACGCCCCAGCCGCGCCGCGTACCGGCGGTCCCGCGGGGTTGCACGCAGAAGCAGCGGGTTGAATGGCTGAAATGCCGCCGCTCGCCGGGCTACTTCCTCGACACCTATGGCCAGGTTTACGACGCCACGCCAGGGGCGGGCGGCGATCTTAGCGCCGGGCCGGCAGGGTGGGCGCCCTTCCGCCTGTGGCCGGCCCAGAGGCGGATATGCCGCACGCTGCAATGCCGGCGCCTGGTGGTGGTGCTGAAAGCGCGCCAGCTCGGGCTTTCCTGGCTGGTGACCGGCTTTGCACTCTGGCTGATGATCTTCCGCCCGGCGTCCACAGTGCTGTTGTTCTCAAAGCGCGATGACGAGGCGGTGCACCTGCTCGCGTTCCGTCTGAAGGGCATGTATGCGCGCCTGCCCGACTGGATGCGCTGCAGGGCGTGCCTGAAAGACAACGAGCACGAGATACGCCTCTCGAACGGTTCGGCGGCGCTGGCGTTTCCGACCACCGGCGGGCGCAGTTACACCGCCTCGCTGGTGCTGGTGGACGAGGCCGATTTCGTTCCCAACCTGGAAGCGCTGATGAATGCCGTCAAGCCGACGGTCGATGCCGGCGGGCGGCTGGTGCTGATCTCGACGGCGGACAAGTCCCGGCCGCAATCGGCATTCAAGCGCATCTACCGGGCCGGGCGGGAAGGCGGGGAGTGGTCGTCCGTTTTTCTGCCGTGGTCGGCGCGGACCGACCGGACTGCCGAATGGTACGCGAGGCAGACGAGAGACGTGCTGGCCAGAACGGGCAGCCTGGACGATCTGTGGCAGGAGTATCCGGCCAGTGACTTCGAGGCGTTGGCGGGGCGGTCGTTGGACAAGCGTTTTGCGCCGGTCTGGGTTGACGCGTGCGACGGTTCGGATCTCCCGGCTCTACGGTTGGGGTCGGTGGGGCCGGCCATCCCCGGCTGCCAGGTCTTCGTGGGGCCTGCGGCGGATCGGGTCTACGTCATCGGGGCTGATCCTGCGGAAGGGAACCCGCAGAGCGACGAATCGGCGGCTTCGGTCGTCGACGCCTTGAGCGGCGAGCAGGTGGCGGTGCTGGGCGGCAGGTTTGATCCTAGCGTCTTCGCCGGCCACCTGGCCCAGCTGGCCGAGTTCTACAATGGCTGCGAGGTGTTGGTTGAGCGCAACAATCATGGGCATGCGGTCTTGCTTTGGCTCTCGGAGTTCTCGAAGGTGTCATGTCTTGCGGGTTTGGACGGCAAAGCGGGGTGGTTGGAAAGCGGGAAGAGTAAGCCTCTCGCCTTCGACGCGGCGGCGGACGCCTTCCGGGATGGGGCGACGTTGGTTCGGGACGTTGGAACGCGCGATCAGTTGGCCAGTATCGAAGGTTCGACGTTGAAGGCGCCCGAAGGTCAGCATGACGACCGCGCGGTCGCGCACGTGCTGGCGCTGGCGGCGCTGCGTTGGGGGGCTGGGTCGCGGGCGGTCGGTGGGGTGGTGGCTCCTGTGGATGTCATCAGTGCAAGCGATCGGGGAGGTTGGTGATGGGTTTCCTGGCTGGGGTTGACTGGTCGGTGGTGGGGTTTGGCGCGTTGGTGAGTTGCGTGGTGGTCACGGTGGCGGCCCTGGTGGTGGTCGGACTGCGGACCGGTGATGGTCGCGAGTTGGCGGTTGCGGCTGGGGTGCGGTTGGTCAAGTTATTGCTGGGCTGGGTGGAGGTCTGGGTGGCAGGCCAGTTGGCGCGGGGGTCCACGTCTTCTTCCTTGCGGGCGGCTCCGATCGTGCGAGATGGGCGCCTGGCGCGTGTGCGTGAGGCGCGGCGGTTGGTGGGTGAACTGTGAGAGAGCAAAGGGCTAACCTGGGCGGATCGGGATCCGCTGGGCGGTTGCTGCGTCGTTTTGCTACCTGGTTGGCCACGGTGACGGCGGTCAGCGTGGGGCGGTCGGATGATGGCATGGTCAGCCTCGAGGGGGCGGGCGGGCGGATGGACCCCAGCTGGGGCGAGTTCTCGACGGCGCTCGCGGATGCGTTGGAGGCGTGGCGGCGCAACCCGCTGGCGCGGCGGTTGGTCGGTATGGTGACGGCTTACGTTGTGGGCGACGGGATCAAGTTGACGTCGAAGAGCCGCTCCTTGGGTAAGTTCCTGGCTGATTTCGTGGGGGATCCGCAGAACCTGCTGGATCTTCGGCAAAGTGTCTGGTGCGACACGCTGAGCATTTCCGGGGAGCTCTTCGTGAGCCTGCACATGAACCGGGCCGACGGCATGAGTTACGTGAGGCTGCTGCCGGCGGCAGTGATCGACCACGTCAACACGCGGCCGGGCGACTATGAGACGGAGATCAGTTATCACGAAGCCGTGAGCATGGAGGATCCGGACTACGAGGAGGGCGGTCGGGTGTGGCTTTCGCCGTGGAGTCCGGAGGCGGACGTCATCGGCCCGGACGGCTCGGTCTGCCCGGTGGTGGTGCACTTTGCCGTCAATCGCCCGGCCGGCTGTCTGCGCGGCGAGGGGGACCTCGTTCCGGTCTTGCCGTGGCTGAAGCGTTACTCGCGTTGGCTAGAGGACAGGGTCCGGCTGAACGCGGCGGTGCGGGCTTTCCTGTGGATCGTGCGCGTGCCCAGCCGGCTGGTCGAGGCGAAGATGCTGCAGTATGCGAGACCTCCGGAAGCGGGTAGCGTGATCGTTGGCGACAAAGACGAGGAGTGGACGGCGGTCGCGCCGTCTTTGAATGCGGGCGATGCGCAGGCTGATGGGCGCGCGATCCGTTGGATGATCGTGGCCGGTGGGTTGGGGACGGGGCTGGTCGACATCGGCGAAGCGGCGGACGCTAACCTGGCCACGGCAACGAGCATGGCCGAGCAGCGGGCGCGCTTCCTGCGGGCCCGGCAGACTTACTTTGGGTCTGTGCTGGCGCAGACGGCGTTGACGGCGTTCAATCGGGCGGTGCGGCTGGGCAAGGTTCGGAGCCCTGAGAAGGTGCTGCGGGATGTGATCGTGAGCTATCCGGACATTTCGCCCAGTGACAACGCTAACCTGGGCTCGGCGGCGAGTTCGATGGCCAGCGCGTTGGCCTCGGTGCAGGGCACGGGTTATGCGGGCGACGGCTGGCGGCGGCTGGTGTTGCGGCTGGTGCTGAAGTTCGCGGGTGAGAACGTGAGCGACGACGATCTGACGGCGATGCTGGCGGAGAGCGAGAAAGAAACACCTGTGGCGCCTGTGCCGGTGGTGGTGGCGCCGGTCGTGCCTGTTGCGCCTGCTGCCCCGAAGCCAGGGGCGCCGGCCGTGCCTGGGTCAAAGCCTGCGGTTGCGAAGCCTGCGGTTGCGAAGCCTGCAGGCGGGGGTAAGTAGTGGCGCAGCAGACTGCGCTCGCGCTTTGGTTGCTGGCTTTGCTGATGTTCCCTGGGGAGGTCCGGACCGTGGTGAGCCGGCCGGTTGTGCCGGTCAGGGGACAGGCGACGTTCTACGGGCGGGGTGTGATGGAGCGGGTCTATGCTAATCGGCTGGCTATGGGTGATGTGGATCCTTGCGGCGATTGTGTCGACTTTGTGGCTATGCGGCTGCGGTCCGACGTGGGGCGGCGGGTGATGATCCGTTATGCGGGCGTGGTCTACGGGCCGTTCCTGGTGGTGGATTGCGCGGCGCCGCGAGATCTCGGGTTGATGGTCGCGCGCCGGCGGGTGGTCGAGGTGAGCTGGGAGCAGGCGGTGGCCTGGGGGATGACGGGGCCGGTCGAGGTCGAGTTGATGCCATTCGGAGGTTATTAGATGGGCGTTGCTTGCGTGGAAGGTTACGAGGTGGCGATTGGGGACGTGCTTGGGTCTCGGATTGATCCACTGAGCTGGTCGGCTGCCGTGTTGGATACGGGATTGCGGATGGCGCTGGCGGAGTACGAAGTTGCTGCGCCGGCGGTGAGCGTCGAGTGGCAGGTCGTGACCGGCGGGATCAAGCAGGACCTCGGCGCGATCGGGGATCTGCGCAAGGTGGCGGCGGTGGCCTGGCCCTGGGTCGCGACCGGTGATGTGATCTTCGAGCGGGCGGAGCACTGGGTGCGGTTCGCGACGTTTGACGGGGCGCTGGTGCGCTTTCTGGATTGCGAGCCATCAGCGGGTGACTGGCTGTTGGTGCGTTACTGGCGTAAGTTCTGGATCGGTGGCCTGGACGGTTACGAGGTGGTTGGGAGCAACGTGCCGGTGAATGACCAGGTGTTGCTGGCGTTGGGGGGGGCCGGGCATGCGTGCACGGTGCGGATGCGCCAGCTGAGCGAGCAGCCGGGCGTGCCTGCCCAGATGATGGTTGATCTTAGGGCGATGCGGGACGGGTTGTTGGTGGGTTTTGCGGCCGGCCTGGCGAGTTTGAGGGTGGGCGGCTGGTTAGGAGGGGTGAGTTGGGGCAACATCGGGCTGTAGCAAGGGACGGCGGTGACCTGGGGATGTGGTCTGAGTCGGTGCCGGGTTGGGAAGCGGGCTCGGTGCTGCGGGTTGTCGACGAGGGCGGGGAGCTGGGGGAGCTGACGCGGGAGCGGCGGCGTGAGTTGCGGGCGGGGTTGGCGGATGGGACGTTGCAAGAGCTGGTCTTCGAAGCGCGCACGTTCCTGGCCGTCTACCCGAACGGCAATTTCTTGCGCTTCCGGGATGAGGACCTGGGCAACTTTGCGGCGAGCTTTGCCGGCCAGCCCTTTCTGCGCAACCACGACCTATCGGACATTGATAGCCGCGGCGGGACGGTGCGCAGCTCGGAGCTGGTGGGGCGGGAGTTCCGGCAAACCATCGCCTTGACCGTGCCGCGCGACGTGGAAGCCTTTCTGAATGGTCAGATCGACCGGTTCTCGATCGCATGGAACCGGCGCGGGATGACCTGTGGCATTTGCGGTACGGACTGGATGGGGAGCGGGTGTCTGCACTGGCCCGGGCGCAAGTATAAGAAGGGGGGTAAGGCTGGGAAGGAAGGGACTGGGGCTGAGGTTGTGTGTGAGTTGATCATCGAGGGGCCGACGGGTCGTGAGGTGTCGGCGGTGAATGCGCCGGCGGTGCCGGGTACGGGTGTGCGCGGGGTCTTGGAGGCTCTTTGCGCTCAGAAGTTGGGAAACATTGGAGGGGTGAACGTGGACGGAGAAGATGGGGTTGTGGTCGTGGAGACGGTGCCGGTGGTTGTGGCGGCTGTAGTGCCGGCTGTTGTGCCGGCGGCTGATGCGGTGGCGGTTGATGCGGTGGCGATTGCGCGCGAGCTGTTGGATGCGCAGCGCTCGGCGGTGATTGACGCGCGGCTGAGCGGGTCCGGGCTGCCGGCCAGCCTGCAGGAGCTGGTGCGGCAGAGTGTCCGGCCGGCCTGGCGGGGGGCGG
>Ga0209540_10003261_pt1 | contig 11131 bp, 13 predicted proteins | sample BarGraIncu01121A_FD_184501 | JGI IMG/M metagenome (GOLD analysis project Ga0209540, IMG submission 184501) | Arctic peat soil microbial communities from Barrow, Alaska - Barrow Graham LP Incubations 011-21A (SPAdes) (version 2) | ecosystem: Environmental > Terrestrial > Soil > Wetlands > Peat... | reverse complement strand
AAACCGCCCGTAACTTCGGGTTAGACTTGCAGTGGTGTGCCGGGAAGTCTGGTCGGCGAAGTCTCCGACGACCCCGATACGCAAAGGTGGCACCCGTGAGCGCCCCTCTCACCCCGACCCAACGGCTCTTCAGGCGATCAAGCTGGCCCGAGCTCCAGCACGTCACGAACGCCCTTCGCACCGAGACGGTCGGTGGGGCGCTGCTGCTCACCGCCGCCATGTTGGCCATCGTCTGGGCTAACTCTCCCTGGTCCGACGGGTATGCCGCCCTGAAGGGCTTTGAGCTCGGGCCCGAGTCCCTGCACCTGAGGCTGTCCCTGGGCCAGTGGGCATCCGATGGCTTGCTGGCGATCTTCTTCTTCGTTGCGGGGCTTGAGCTCAAACGCGAGTTCGTCATCGGCGACCTGAAGGATCCGGCCAAGGCCGCCCTTCCGGTGGCCGCGGCGATGTGTGGGGTCGCGCTCCCGGCCGTCCTGTTTGCCACGGTGGCCTCCGGATTGGCCGGTGGAGCCGGTAACAGCGGAGATCTGCTCGCGGGATGGGCCGTGCCCACTGCGACCGACATCGCTTTCGCGTTGGCCGTACTGGCCGTCCTGGGCACTCACCTACCGTCAGCGCTGCGCTCGTTCCTGCTCACCCTGGCGGTTGTGGATGACCTGGTGGCCATCACCATCATCGCTCTCTTCTACACCGACAGCCTCGACGTTCGGTCATTGCTGCTTGCGCTGGTTCCGTTGGCGTTGTTTGGTTTCCTGGTCCAGCGTCGCATCACTCCCTGGTGGCTGCTGATTCCGATCGCACTGACAGCGTGGGCTTTGGTCCACGCATCCGGCATCCACGCCACCGTCGCCGGTGTGGTGATGGCAATGCTCGTGCCGGTGCGCCGCAGTGCCCGCGAGGACGCTTCGAAGCCTGGCCTGGCACAGCGGATGGAGCACCGCATCCACCCGCTGTCGGCTGGGTTCGCCGTGCCCGTCTTCGCCTTCTTCGCCGCCGGCGTCACCATGCTTGGGGGTGGGCTGGCCGCCACCTTCCGCGACCCAGCGGCGCTCGGCGTCATGATTGCGCTTGTCGTCGGTAAGGCCATCGGGGTCTTCGGCGGGACGTGGCTGTTTGCTCGGTTCACCCGCGCCGAGCTTGACGACGACCTCGAGTGGTCAGACGTGTTCGGCATCTCCCTCCTCGCCGGCATCGGTTTCACGGTCTCGTTGTTGATCAGCGAGCTGGCCTACGGCGCCGGTTCCGCGCGCGACGAGCACGTCAAGCTCGCCGTGCTCATCGGCTCCGTGATCGCGGCCACGGTGGCCGCCGTCGTCCTGCGTCAACGCAACCGGGTCTATCGCCAGATCCACCTGGACGAGGAGCGTGACGACGATGGTAACGGCATCCCGGACGCTTTCCAGGCCGGCACTGGGTAGGGTCGTGGGGACACATCACCGGAGGTGAGGTTCGATGACCAGCCAGAACGACGACGCCTTGGAGCGCACCCTCGGCCAGCTAGTGGCCGACGCTACGAACGACATCTCGTCCATCATGCGCAGCGAGATAGCGCTGGCCAAGGCCGAGATGAGCGCCGATGCGAAGAAAGCCGGCCTCGGTGCGGGCATGTTCGCTGCGGCCGGGATCTTCGCATTCCTGGCGCTGATCCTGCTGCTGATCTCGGCGGCATACGGTCTGGTCGCAGCGGGGCTGGCCCCCTGGCTCGCGTTCCTCATCGTCGCCGGCGTTCTGCTGGTCGTCGGTGTGATCCTGGTGCTCGTGGGCAAGGGCAGTGTCGGCCAGCTCCAGGGCAAACCCGAACGTGCCATCAAGAGCGCCCAGGACACCATCGCTGCCATCAGGCCCAGCAGCAGATGACACCACGCACCACGTCATGACCACATCCAACAGTGTCGAAGCGAGATCTCCTCACATGAGCAACGATGCGTCGTCCGTGCTCATCGAGGGACCATGGGAACACCGGTTCGTCGCCGCCAACGGCGCCCGCTTTCATGTGGCCGAGATCGGCCAGGGCCCGCTTGTCGTTCTGCTCCATGGCTTTCCGCAGTTCTGGTGGGCCTGGCGCGATCAGCTCATCGCGCTCGCCGCGGCCGGCTACCACGTGGCCGCCATCGACCTGCGCGGCTACGGAGCCTCCGACAAACCACCCCGCGGCTACGACACTTTCACCTTGGCAGCCGATGTCGCAAGCATCGTGCGATCGCTGGGAGAGGCCAACGCGGCGATCATCGGGCACGGCTGGGGCGGCTGGATCGCCTGGTCCATGCCGACCATGCAGCCCGCCGTCACGAGGGCCGTCGCTGCACTCGGCATGCCACATCCGCTGGTTCTGCGCCATGCCTCAGCCCGCAACCCAGCCCAGATCAGGGCCAACGGCTATCTGGCTGGGCTGCAACGGCCCTTCGTGCCGGAGCATCAGATGAGCAAGAGCCCCGCGTATGTCGAACACCTGCTGGGTGCCTGGTCGGCCCCCCGTGGGCTGTGGCCTCCGCACGACCTGGCGCTGCGCTATGCCGAGGCGATGGCCCTGCCCTTCGTTGCCCACTCCGCCGCGGAGTACTACCGCTGGGTGGTCCGCAGTCAGTGGCGACTCGACGGCCGGCGGTTCGCCCATTGTCTGAGATCCCCGATCGCGGTGCCGGTTCTCCAGCTGCAGGGAGAAGAGGACCGGGCTGTCGTGCCCGCTCTTGCGTCGATGTCATCGCCGTACGTCGAGAGCTCGTTCGAGCAGCATTCCATCGCGGGTGCCGGACATTTCCTGCCTGAGGAAGCACCTGCGGAGGTCAACGCACACCTCGTACGCTGGCTGAACAGTCTTCCCTGACCTATCCTGCGACGCATCCCCCGGTGCTCACCGGCGAGAATGAGCTCTTCGCGGCGTCGAGAACGGGGCGGGCCTCACCGAGTGTGAGGGCATATCCGGTCCTGTCGTCATCGAGAGACCTCGCGAACACGATCCCGACGACTGCGCCGCTGGGCGATAGCAGAGGCCCACCGGAGTTCCCCGGCTGGACCCGGGCATAGAGCGAATAGACCTCACGCACAACGCCCGGGCTGCCATAGATGTCAGCGCCTGTTGCCGTGAGCACGTCGCGCACCCGGGCAGGGTCGAGACGGTAGGGCCCGTTCAGCGGGAAGCCGGCGACGATAGCGCCCCCGGCACGCTTGAGGTTCGGGCCCTGCGTCGAGGCGGGTGCCGGGAGCCCCGGCACGGACAGCACGGCAAGGTCACGTCTGGGGTCAAAGACGACCACTCGGGCGTCGAACGAGCGGCCGGCGCCCTGGATTCGCACGTGTTCGGACGTCGTCCCGGCCACAACATGGGCGTTGGTCACGACCCGCTCGGGTGCAACGACCCAACCGCTGCCCTCCTGCTCCCGGTTGCACGATGAGGCCACGCCCGTGATCTTGACGACGGACGAGGCAGCCCGGGCCACACCCGGGCGGAGCGCCAGCCGGTTGTCCGGTGGCGCGATGGGTGTGATCGGCTCAGCCCGGACGCCCTCGAACACACGGGGGAAGCCCTCACGGTCAAGAACCGACTGGAACCCAGCAAACAGTCGCGCGGTCTGTGGCGGTACAAAGCGGTCGATCGTCGAGATGATCCGCGAGGTGCCGATCGCCCTGGTCAGCGGAGTCGGAGCGCCACCTCGGACGGCGCCGGCCAAGAACCATACGAGCACGGACACCGCAAGCACCGTGGCGACGGCGCCCAGCGCGGAGTCGGCCAACCGCTCCGGCTTGTCCTTCAACCTGCTGCGCAGGCGAGAACCAACGCTGACGGCGATCGACTGGCCCACAGCAGCGAAGACAAACACCCCGAAGACCAGCACCAGGGTGCGCCAGACGGCGTTGTTGTCGACGGCGTCCCAGCGCCGCAACAGCTCAGGTATCAGCCACATGCCCATTGCCCCGCCAGCCAGGAAGCCGACCAGGGACATCACGCTGACGACGAAACCGTGGCGGTAGCCGACGAATGCGTAGCTCACCAGCACCAGGGCCAGCACCATGTCGAGCCCGTTCGCAATCATGGTGTGCCTCCGTGGGTCCCGGCCGGTGGCGACACGGAACGGTCGCGGACTTCGATGAGTTGTGGGGGCAGCGGTCTGTGATCACTTCTGTCCCAGGACCGCTCGAGACCAGCCAGCTCGAGGACCTTGGAAAGCAACCCGGCCGTGAAGCCCCACACCAGCAAACCATCGACGTCGAACGCCGGACCGACAAAACCACTGGGGTGCGAGACCGTGAATCGCCGTGCAGGGTCGGTGAGCTCGGACAGCGGCGCCCGGATCACCCGGGCGACCTCGAGATGGTCGACGACGCTGATGGAACTCGGCTGCGCCCACCAGGCCAAGACGGGTGTGACCACAAAGTCGCTGGGTGGCAGGTACAGGGCCGGCAGCTCGGCCACGACCTGAACGCCCGCCGGATCCAGGCCCACCTCCTCCTGCGCCTCACGCAGAGCAGCAGAGACCGGCCCGGAGTCAACGGGATCGATCGCACCACCCGGGAAGGAGACCTGACCTGCGTGTGAACGCATGCTGTGCGACCGCTCGGTCAGCACCACATCCTCACCGCCCTCGGAGTTGGGCCCGAACAAGATCAGCACTGCGGACGGCCGACCACCCTCGTCGGGGGGCAGAAACCGACTGAAGAAACCTGGATTCTGCCGGCCCAGCTGCTGCACAAGATGCGCCATCCATTGCGGCTGCTGCGCCGCGGACGGCGTATCGGCGGTCACGACTGGACCGGCGTGAGCTCGTACTTCAGCAGCTGCGCCGCCGCGGCCGGGTCAGTCTCTCCTTCACCGAAGGACGGACACCAGCCGGCAACCGGACACGCGCCGCACGCAGGCTTGCGCGCGTGGCAGGTGCGTCGTCCGTGGAAGATCAGCACGTGGGAGAGCATGGTCCAGTCCTTCTTGGGAAACAGAGCCCCCACGGCGTGCTCGACCCTGACCGGATCCTCCTCCTTCGTCCAGCCGAAGCGCCTCGCCAGCCGTCCGAAATGCGTGTCCACGGTGATCCCCGGGATTCCGAAAGCGTTGCCGAGCACGACGTTGGCGGTCTTGCGTCCGACCCCGGGCAGGGTGACCAGGTCCTTGAGCCGAGGAGGGACCTCCCCCCCGAATCGCTCGACCAGCACCGTTCCGAGCTTGATCAACGAGTCGGTCTTGGCGCGATAGAAGCCCGTGGACTGGATCATCGTCTCGAGCTCGGTGCGATCTGCAGAGGCGTAGTCCGCCGCCGTCCGGTATCGGGAGAAGACCGCCGGGGTCACCATGTTCACCCTGACATCGGTGGTCTGAGCGGACATCACCGTGGCCACCAGAAGCTGCAGCGGGGTCTCGAAGTCGAGCTCACACCGTGCGTTGGGATAGCGCTCGACCAGCGTTCTGTAGATCCTTCGGGCACGACGGGTCAACGCGACCGGAGTCTCGGAGTTTGAGGAGGCAGACACCCTGCAAGAGTAGAGGGCAAGGTGGAGGGTTCCGACCCCAGACACAGGCTCTGGCAGACTGTGCGACGTGGACATTGATGTCGTGAGACAAGCACCCCTCTTCGCCGCACTGGATGACGACGCCGCAGAAGCCCTGATGGAGTCGATGACGGCGTCGCGGCTTGAGCGTGGCGACGTCCTCTTTCGCGAGGGTGACCGCGGTGATCGGCTCTACGTGATCGGAGAGGGCAAGATCAAGCTGGGGCTCACCAGTGTCGACGGCCGCGAGAACCTCCTGGCCGTCCTGGGCCCTGGCGAGATGTTCGGTGAGCTGAGCCTGTTCGACCCCGGTCCCCGGACCGCGACTGCCACTGCCGTCGCAGAGACGCAGCTGATCGCGCTCGGCCACGAGGACCTCACCTCATTCGTCTCGGGTCGCCCAGCCGTCGCGTCCACCATGCTGGCGGCGCTCGCGCGGCGTCTTCGTCACACCAACGAGGCTCTGTCCGACCTCGTCTTCACCGACGTGCCCGGCCGGGTGGCCAAGGCTCTACTGGATCTGTCCAACCGTTTTGGCCGCTCGTCCGAGGACGGCATCCTGGTCGCGCACGACCTGACCCAGGAGGAGCTCGCCCAGCTCGTCGGTGCTTCACGCGAGACGGTCAACAAGGCGCTGGCCGACTTCGCGACGCGAGGCTGGATCAAGCTTGAGGCCCGCGCGGTCGTGCTGATCGATGTCGAACGCATCCAGCACCGAGCCCGCTGACCCGGCTCTCTCCTTCCCGTCAGCTCAGGTCCCCAAACCTCTCGCCTCGTTGCTCCGAAACCAGCATCTGCGCTCTCAAACGGCCAGAAGCGATGGTTTCGGGGGACCAAGAAGGCGCGTACTCAGGGGTGGTTGCGTCAAGGGATGGTTGGGTCAGGGGTGGGTGCGCAGGTACTCCAGCTGGGCCAGGACGCTGAGCCGGGCCGCGGGCCAGAGCTCACGGGGAACGTCGGCATAGACCGTCTCGACCACACCCTCGACATCTGCGCCCCTGACCGCAACGGCGGCGCGCACCTGCTCCAGCCGTTCCGAGCGGTGGTCGAGGTAATACCGCACGACACCCGCCGCATCCGGCACGGTCGGACCATGACCCGGCAGGATCTGGGTCACCTGGCGCGAGCCGGTCATCACCTCGATGCGCTGCAAGGAATGCAGGTATGCCGCGAGCTCACCATCGGGCCACGCCACCATCGCAGTGCCGTGACCCAGGACGGTGTCTCCGGTGAGCAGTGCGTTCTCGGCGGCCACCAGAAACGACAGCGAGTCGCCCGTGTGCCCGGGCGTGGCCACGACCACCAGATCCAGACCGTCGACCGTCAGCCGGTCGCCGTCGCTGAGATCGTCGTGCCCGGAGCCGACAGCCCTCACCGGAGCCCCGGTGAGCTCGCCAAAACGACCCGCCGACTCGGCGTGATCCAGATGGCCATGGGTGAGCAGTGTCAGGCCAACCCGGGCCCCGCGAAGGGCCACGACATCCAGCACCCTTTGCAGATGCTGCTCATCGAGCGGCCCGGGATCGACTACGACGCACCGCGCCGACCCGGGCTCCATCAGAACCCAGGTGTTGGTGCCCTCCAATGTCATCGCGCCCGGATTCCGCGCGAGCACGCAGGTTGAGCGGTCGGAGACGATGCCACCGACCCAGGCGAGGGTCATACCCCCGACAACGGGAGGTGCCCCGACCACGGCAGGGTGCAGCGCATCACCACTGCGCCATCGGCCTGGGTGAGCACCGGGGTGATCGGCTCCATGTGAACCTCAGTGGCCAGGAACTCCGCAGCGGAGGCGGCCGCAGCAACCTGCTCGACGCACACCACGGTCGGCGGCAACATCTGGGCCGCGCCACTTGCATAGTCCTCGAGCAGACGGGCCGGATCGGTCCAGTCAGCATGGTCCGCCTCGCTGGTCTTGTCGTCGGCGATCTGTCCTGGGGGCAGCAATGCGGCGAAGATCCTCGTGTCATAGCGCTTCGGCTCGAACTCCGGAGTGATCCAGTGACCCCGGACCCGTAGGAGATCCGAGCGCAACACCAAGCCCCGGCCGATCAGCATCTGAGCCAGCGAGAGCTCGTGCGACAACAACGACTCACGCTCGGCCTGCCACGCCGGACCGCTCACGTCCCCGACCACAGAGTCGACGTCGGGACCGGCCAGCAACACTCCGCACTCCTCGAACACCTCACGTACGGCGGCGACCACGAGCTCGCGCGCGGTGGCCTCATCGGCGATGAGCAGCCTCCCCCACTCCGCCGGCGAGGGCCCGGCCCAGGGAAGGCTCAGGTCGGCATCGCGCTGGTCCACACCGCCGCCCGGGAAGACCATCATCCGCGGCGCGAACTCCATGGTGGACGAACGGCGCAGCATGAAGACCTCCACGCCATTGCCTTCGGTGCCACTGCCTTCCACACCACTGCCGTACGCGCCACCGCGCTCCCGCAAAATCATCACCGTGGCAGCGGGCCTGGCGGGGGCCGCCTCGGGGCGCTGGCCCTGCAGCCAGCCCTTGGCCCGGTCGGCCAGCGCCCCTACGGCGAAATCCCTAATCTGACTGGAGATGCTCAGCGAACCGAGACCGTGATCTCGACCTCGACCGGTGAGTCCAGCGGAAGGACCGCAACCCCCACTGCCGAACGCGCGTGGACTCCGGCGTCGCCAAACGCCGTGCCGAGCAGCTCGGAGGCACCGTTGATGACGCCGGGCTGTCCGGTGAAGGCCGGGTCGCTGGCCACGAAACCGACGACCTTGACCACACGGGTCACCTCGTCGAGGTCACCGATCAGGGCCTTGACTGCAGCGATCGCGTTCAGGGCGCAGATCTGCGCCAGCTTCTTGGCGTCGTCGGCGGGAACAAGTCCCGGTCCTGCGCCCACCTTGCCCGTCGCCGCCAGCGCGCCCGACACCATCGGCAGCTGGCCGGAGGTGAAGATGTGGTTGCCGTCACGCACGGCAGGCAGATAGGCCGCCACCGGCATGGCGACGTCCGGGACGGTGAGGCCGAGCTCGGCCAGGCGATCTTCTACAGCTGACATTCTCTATTCCTTCTCTCGCTTGAGGTAAGCCACCAGACCATTGCCGTCTGGGCCTGTCACGACCTGCACGAGCTCATAGCCGTCCTCGCCCCACTGGTCGAGGATCTGCTTGGTGGCGTGTGAGATCAGTGGAACCGTTGCGTATTCCCAGGTAGACATGAGCGCAGCCTAGACCGGGCTGGCGCGGTGCTCACATGGCCATCAACGCCGGGTCTCCACCGCTCCCCTGGCACCCGGCCGCCTAGTCTCTTGGGTATGGCACCAGACGCGGGGTCAGCGCGCGACACCGACTGGGACGGCGTGCGACTGCACATCGTCACCGGCAAGGGCGGCACCGGCAAGACAACCGTGGCAGCCGCCCTGGCCCTGGCCCTGGCCGGGGAGGGCAGGCGGGTGCTGCTGGCCGAGGTCGAGGGACGCCAGGGCATCAGCCAGACCTTCGACGTCACCCCGCTGGCCTCGGCGGAGGTCCGCATCGCTCACGCTGCCCACGGCGGAGAGGTCTTCGGGCTCTCGGTGGATGCCAAGGCCGCCCTGCTGGAATACCTCCAGATGTACTACAAGCTCGGTCGCGCGGGCGGGGTGCTGGAGAGGTTCGGCGCCATCGACTTCGCCACCACAATCGCGCCCGGCGTGCGCGACGTCCTGCTCACCGGCAAGGTCTATGAGGCGGTTCGGCGGCGCAAGGACCACCGGGCAAAGGGGCCCGGCGTCGCACCCGCGTACGACGCCGTCGTCCTGGACGCCCCACCGACCGGCCGGGTGGTGCGCTTCCTCAACGTCAACCACGAGGTCGCAGACCTGGCCAAGGTCGGACCGATCCGATCCCAGGCCAACTCGATCACGGCAATGCTCAAGTCTCCGCAGACCGTGGTCCACCTGGTGACCCTGCTCGAGGAGATGCCTGTCCAGGAGACGGTGGACACCATCGCCGAGCTCAGAGCCGTCGGTATGCCGATCGGCGGCGTCGTCGTCAACCAGGTGCGCGAAGAGATCCTGACCCGGGACGTCCTGGAGCTGGCAGCCCGGGACGCGATCTCCCGCGAGGACGTTGCCGCAGACCTGACCCGGGTCCACGTGCGGGCCACCGAGGCCCTCGTCAACGGTCTCCTGCTCGAAGCGAGGGACCACGCCGAACGCGTCGCCCTCGAGCGGGACGAGGCAACGGTCGTCGCGGGTCTGGGCCGGCCGACCTACCGGTTGCCGTCACTGTCCGAGGGTGTCGACGCGAACGGCATCCGTGAGATGGCCGAGATGCTCATGGCCCAGGGGATGGCGTGATGACGTCCGTTCTCGACATCGATGCGCTGATCGGCGATCCACAGATCCGGATCATCGTGTGTTGCGGCGCCGGCGGCGTCGGCAAGACGACCACTGCGGCGGCGCTGGGACTTCGCGCGGCCGAGTCCGGACGTCGGGTCGTGGTGCTGACCATCGACCCTGCCAGACGTCTGGCCCAGTCGCTCGGCCTGAACACACTGAACAACACGCCTCGGGCGGTCGACGACATCGACAGCACGCAGGGCGGTTCGCTCGACGCGATGATGCTGGACATGAAGCGGACCTTCGATGAGGTCGTTGAGGCACATGCCACCCCGGACAAGGCTGAGCAGATCCTGGCCAACCCGTTCTACCAGGCGGTCTCGAGCTCCTTCGCCGGAACCCAGGAGTACATGGCGATGGAGAAGCTCGGGCAGCTCAGGCTCGAGGCGAACCGTGACCCGGACAACCCGCGCTGGGACCTCATCGTCGTCGACACCCCGCCGTCCCGCTCGGCGTTGGACTTCCTGGACGCTCCCAAACGCCTCGGATCCTTCCTGGACGGCCGCTTCATCCGCCTGCTGGCCGCGCCGGCGAAGGCGGGCGGCCGCGCATACCTCAAGGTGTTCAGTGCCGGTGTGAACATCGTCACCAAGACCCTGACCAAGGTGCTGGGCGGTCAGATGCTCAGCGATGTCCAGACCTTCGTCGCCGCCCTCGACACGATGTTCGGCGGATTTCGAAAACGCGCGGACCATACCTATGCGCTGTTGAGCGACCCTACGACGACATTCATCGTGGTGGCCGCTCCCGAACGGGACGCGCTGCGCGAAGCCCTGTTCTTCATCGACCGGCTCGACGAGGAGGAGATGCCTCTGGCCGGGCTGGTGGTCAACCGCATGTATCGCGTGTCTGCGACCAGCCTGTCCGCTGCCCGCGCGCTCGGTGCGGCCGAAGAGCTGGGCGACGAGGAGAGCCTCAAGTTGTCAGGTGCCGGTTCGTCCGGTATCTCAGAGCGCACGGCCATAACCCAGGGGCTGTTGCGAATGCATGCGGTTCAAGCCGAGATCGCGGCCAGGCACGAGTCCCTGGCCAGGAGGTTCATCGCCGGGCACCCCGGCATACCGATGGTGGAGGTGCCGGCGGCGTCGGGGGACATCCACGATCTGGAGGGTCTACGCGCGGTGGGCGAGGCGCTCGCGGGCCACTGACTCGCGGGCCACTGGCGGACCAACCGCTGAGGGGCACCGCACACGGCGAGTCTGCGTCCCGCCGGAACAACCGCGTCAGGAGGCGGCGCGTTCCTGACGCATGCGGTCGGCCTCGAACAGCGCACGCCAGGAGGTGACACCTGACCG
>Ga0209540_10003260_pt1 | contig 11136 bp, 9 predicted proteins | sample BarGraIncu01121A_FD_184501 | JGI IMG/M metagenome (GOLD analysis project Ga0209540, IMG submission 184501) | Arctic peat soil microbial communities from Barrow, Alaska - Barrow Graham LP Incubations 011-21A (SPAdes) (version 2) | ecosystem: Environmental > Terrestrial > Soil > Wetlands > Peat... | reverse complement strand
AAGAAAAATACGATTCCACAATTATTCATGATGGTGATAATGTACAGATGCTATATCTGATGAGTGGCGGTTAAAAAAAAAATTGTAGGTTTGTACCATGATGATCAGGTTTAATTTTACAGACAAAATTCCCACTATTTTCCGGAATAAATACATCCTGACTATCATTATTTTTTTCGTCTGGATTTTACTTTTAGACTCTAACAATCTTATCGCCAGATATAAGGATATGAAAGAGTTACATAAACTTAAAATTGACAGGGAGTACTATTTTAAACGTATCGAGGTTGACAGGCAGAAGCTTCATGAATTAAAAACCGATAACCACAATCTCGAAAAATTTGCAAGGGAACAATACCGCATGAAAAAAGCTGATGAAGATCTCTATATTATTCTCACTCCTTCAGAAGACAGGAAGATCACAAGAAGGAATAAATAACAGATCCCTTTCTTTTTTACCTCCGACTCCCTAAAAGACTCATTTTCTACATGCTTTTGCCCCCCTGCCCCCCTAAAGGCGGGATGGAGGGCAGATCACAGATGGACTTATGCGTTTTTTTCCATCTCCCTGTAAAAGAGTAGCAGATCAGTAGGATCTTTCGATTTTAAAATGATACCTCTGGTTTCAAGTAATTCTGAGGCAGCCAAATCAACAGGTTTCTTTTCAAAAAAATCAGAATGGACGAAATTCAGATATTTTACAATTCTGAACATGTTGAACCATCCGAAAAACCGTTTTTTAAAAGAGAGTATCCCTGATGTATTATTTTTTATCTCCATTATTTTTTCAATCCATTCTTTTTCATCTAAAAACAACCTCAGACCTTTCGGAATCAGACTGAAACAGTCATACAGTTTTTCAGGGCTTGAATCAAAAAAAACATCGGTAAGTCCAAAAAACGCACGTAGTTCCTTAAATGCCAGTATATTATATGTAACGAGTGTTGAGCTTTTATCGGCATCAAGCTTTCCTATTGAAGCGCCCGTCCCGAATGGAGCCCTGGACGAAGATCTTGGTGATGGGTATACTGTTGTGGAGTTTAAGTTGAAATACCCTCCTGCAGGAACCAGTTTCTGTATAAAATAAAAGTCTTCCCCTGCCTGTCTCCTGTTCATACCTCCGGCTTTTACATAGTTTAACGCCTTAACGGCAAATGCTGAACCCACTGTATGAAAAACATAGGGAAAACCTGAAAATGCAAGTCCCTGAAGATAGTAACGCAGGTGCAACTCATAAAATGTAATGTATTTATAGATGCTCTCAGGGTAATCGGTGCCTGAAAGCGGATGTTCAAAATAAATTGAACAGGCCGACCTGTCATTTCTTTTTATAAGCTCAGAGTATATGGCAAGAAGATAATTATTTTCAACTCTACAGTCTGCATCAATATTAAGGATAACGCCATCAGGATTATTTATGCTGCTAAAACGACGAATAGCTTCATCCATGCCTGTCTTTCTGGCAATTCCCACACCCCACCCTGTTAGAGATGATTGTGCGATTATAAATGCAAAAAGCCGGAAGAAACAGTTATTATTTTCTTTCTTCCAGGCTTCAATATTAAATAAAGTCTTTTTATTATTACTTATGCTCTCGGGAGTTGCGTTTTCAGGAGCATTTATGACAACAATAACTTCGACTTTACATTCCGGTACCTGGCATTCTACGAGTGAATCAAGCAATTCAGTTATTCCTGGTTCATCATAAGCCGGTACTACTATTATTATACCGGTCTCCCGATCAGGTGCCTCTTTAATTTTTTCAGGGAACAGAGTTCTTTCTTCCAGGTAGGTTGAGGCGAAACCCATTATCAACTACTTTTTCTCAGCCTTATACTTTTTGTTAATAGCATCAAGTACCTTTGGTGTTATATCCAATGTATTATCACCATAGAGAACAACACTTCCAAAACTCTTCCCTAATATAAACTGATAGTTGTAATCTGTTTTGTTTTCCTCTAGGAATTTTGTAATGTATTCGAGTATCTGACGATTCATTACCTGCTCTTCTTCCATGAGATTGGATTGAAGTTTATCGCGCAAAGATACAAGTTCCTGCTGCTGTTGTCCCAGTGATTGCTCAATCTGTGCCGCTGAGGCCCTAGTAATAAGACCTTTATTTGCTTTATCCTTATAATCATTTACATCTTTCTGATATTGAGTTCCTTTAGAATTCAGTTCTGCTTCGGCGCTTTTTTGTTTTGCCATCAAATCGTTTCTTCTGTCGAAAAACATGTCAAATTTAAATATGACAGAATCTATATTTACATAAGCAATACCTTGTGCCGTGGATCCGGTAATACTCGCGGTTGTTTCGCTTTTCTTATTTTTCTTATTTCCTGAAAAATGCAGACAATAAAGGCCTGCCACAGCCAAAAACAGCACAACATACAGAATTACAGAAAGTTTCTTCATCTCAAATATAATATTTGTTAAACATTAGTCAGACGCAAATATAAACAAATTAATAAATCAGAGTAACTCAAAGATATTATTTTAAGCTAGTTCTGTTTGATAAAAGGCACAATGGCGCAAAGGCAGAAAATGTATTATGTAGTTGATCCTTAATATTTATTAACACTTTGATTGTTAATAACTTATGTTCTTTGAAGGCTTGTTTTTTGTGCAGATTTTGATTAAATTTGATCAAAACCCTGCAAATCATGTTAAAGAAATTGCCAGTACAACCACAGTTAGAGATGTTTAAAACAGTCCTTACAAGTTTTATTCATCCTGAACACGAACTCTGCCTTTTAGCTAAGGAGATAGAGTGGGATAACCTGGAAAAAGAGTTTGCCCCTTTGTATGGAAAGGTAGGCCGGCCCTCTATTCCAATCAGGACAATAGTAGGTCTTCTGTTGTTGAAGCAAATGTATAATCTTGGAGATGAGACAGTTGTTACAAGATATTTGGAAAATCCTTACTGGCAGCATTTTTGTGGAGAGGTCTATTTTCAGTATAAACTTCCATTTGATCCGAGTGACTTTGTACATTTTCGTCATCGGATAGGACCTGATGGGATGAAGAAGATCTTTAAGCAGAGCATTGATTTGTTTGATAAGGACTTTATACGAAGGGAAGTCAAAGAGGTTCGTGTTGATACAACCGTCCAGGAGAAAAACATTACATTCCCAACAGACAGGAAATTAACTGAAAAGGTCATAGAGCACTGTAAGCGGATTGCGAAAAAGGAAGATGTAAAGCTGAAGCGCACTTATACCAGAGAGATCCGAAAATTAAAATACCAACTACGATTTGCAAGGAAACCGAAGAATCTTAAGAAGCACAAACGCGCTCAACAGAAGCTGCATCGGATCGCATTCAAGATCTATCATGATTTGGTAACCCAACTCAACCCTATACCAAAGTCTTACATGGAGAGATTAGATGTTTTATACAGGGTATTGACACAACAAAGAGAAGACTCGAATAAGATTTACAGCATACATGAACCGGAGGTACTCTGCATAGCGAAAGGGAAAGAACATAAACCTTATGAGTTTGGGAACAAAAGTTCTTTTGCTTACACAAGGAAATCGGGGATTATTGTTGGCGCAATGGCGGTTGAAGGGAACGTTTATGACGGACATACGTTAAAACCGCAATTAGAGCAGGTAAAAGAATTAACCGGAGGAAATATCAAAAAAGCAATTGTTGACAGAGGATACCGGATCAAAGGAAATATTGGGTCAATAGACATTGTGATGCCGAAAATACTCAAAAAGGAGAGTTATTACCTGAAAAAGAAGAGGGAAGAACGATGCCGATCAAGGGCAGGAATAGAAGGATTGATTTCGCACCTGAAGCATGATAACAGGATGCTGAGGAATTATCTAAAAGGCACAGCAGGTGATAAAACCAACACATTATTAGCTGCTGCAGCATACAACATGATGAAATGGATGAGATTAAAACGACAAGAAATCTTAAGTATAATTTTTCGCTGGTTTTACCAGACCCTCATTTGGGCTCCGGTAAATATCCAACGCTAGAGAATGAACAAAAAACCGAATTGATAAGGATCAACTAAATAAACTACATCAGAAAATGAATTCTAAACAAAGATTTCTTAATGCATTAGAACGTAAGAAAACGGACAGGCTGCCTGTTACAACCCACCATTTAATGTTTTCTTTCCTGAATCATTACATGGACGGCATTTCTGAACAGGATTTTTTTGACTATTTTGGGTTAGACCCGATTAAGTGGGTGATTGAACACAGTTATAATGCAACTAACGGAGAATTTTTTGATCCGACCCACACCGAGATAGGCTTTTTGGAAGCGAGAAGAATATGTACAGACAATTGGAGGTTTTCTTCAGAAGCAATCATGGGGAGGGAATATCAGACCAAACGTCTGAATATTGTAACACCCGGTAAGACTTTATCGATGGTTCTTCAGTCAAATGAACATACTACATGGCTATGCGAACATGTAATTAAAGAAAAATCGGACATTGAAATTATTGCCAAATATATGCCTGCCCCTATTTGTGATGTTGAAGCCGTTAATAAGGCAGCTGAAGATTACGGGGAGAGAGGCCTGATCAGGGGGCATATTCCTGGTTTCGATGGATTCGGACAACCCGGATGCTGGCAGGATGCTTCGTGTATGTTTGGGATAGAGAATCTCATTATGTCCACTTTTATGGATCCTGAATGGGTACATGCATTCCTTAAAATATTACAGGAAAGAAAAAAGATTTTTGTAGAATCGTTAAATGGTGCAAAATACGACATCCTTGAGCTTGGTGGTGGCGATGCCTCTACTACTGTTATTTCACCTGATATCTTTAATGATTTTGTCGCTCCTTACGATGCCCCGCTCATTGAGGCAGCTCACAAAGCAGGGCAGAAAATTGTGTATCATACATGTGGCGGTATGATGCCGATCCTTGAAGATATTGCTGCTATGAAACCAGATGCCATGGAAACATTTTCTCCTCCAGCAATGGGTGGCGATACAAGACTTGATGAGGCAAAACAGCGTATTGGAGATAAAGTATGCATGATCGGAGGGTTTGATCAGTTTCATTTTTTCACCGGATGCACGGAAGATGAAACAAGAAGGGAGGTGCGCAGATGCTTCGAAGCGGCAGGTAATAATGGCGGATTCATCCTTTCACCTTCAGACCATTTCTTTGAGGCTGATCTGAAATTGATTAAGGCGTTTACTGAAGAAGCAAAGCAATGTATTTACTAATGTAAGAATTATTGGTAAAGTCATTTGTAAATAGTACAGGCATTAAAGAAGTAACTGGGGAAATGTGAAAATAGACCAACTTATTTAGAAAAATATCTTAAAAAAATGGCAAAAAAAAGTAAACCAAATAAATGGTTCATGTTAAGCAGTAGTTTTACAGGCGCCCTGGGTGGTTTCCTGTTTGGTTTTGATACGGCTGTTATCTCCGGAACAATACCTTATATTACAAAGTATTTTCATCTGTCAGACGCGATGCTGGGATGGGCGGTAAGTTCTGCTTTGGTTGGTTGTATTATTGGTTCAATGACCATTGGTAAACCCGGGGATATATATGGAAGGAGGTTCATGTTGAAAGTATTGGCTTTATTGTTTCTTGTTTCTTCAATCGGCACAGCTGTTTCAACATCTGTCACAGTATTCGCGATATTTCGTTTTATTGGTGGGTTGGCTATTGGGGGCGCATCGGTTTTATCCCCTATGTATATTTCAGAAATAGCACAGCCAAAGATGCGCGGGAGATTGGTTTCTGTAAGCCAGTTGGCAATCGTTTGCGGAGTATTGATGACTTTCGTTTGTAACTATTTGCTTGTCGGAACGGGAGAAAACAACTGGCGCTGGATGTTTTTAGCCGGTGCAGTTCCTGCTGCCGCATTTTATATCATGCTTTTCTTTATTAGTCAAAGCCCGCGATGGTTGGTTATGGTAGGAAAAACAGAAGAAGCAAAGCAGGTTATTGGCAGGCTTAACCCTGGAGAAGATACAGTCATAGAACTTGAAGACATTAAGCAGTCCATAAAGGCGGAGATAGTTCATATGAGCATTCTGTCTTTATTCAAAAAACCTTATTTAAAACTGGTGCTTATTGGGATTTCGATTGGGGCATTTGGCGCCCTTGTGGGTGTTAATACGATTACTTATTATGCCCCGACTATTTTTCAGTCGATAGGTTTTTCCCGCGAATCAGCCCTTTTCCAGGCTGTTTGCATTGGTTCCATTAATCTGGTTTTTACACTAATCGGAATGTCTTTGATTGATAAAATCGGGAGAAAATCTCTTATGATGGCAGGAGCCGTGGGTATGTCCATTTTTATGTTCCTTATATTTCTGGCATTAAAATTTGGATTATTTGGAAATTATGCCCTTGTTGCTTTTGTACTGGGTTACCAGGCCTCGTTCGCTTCAACCATGGGAGTGGTAATATGGGTGCTTCTTTCCGAAATGTTTCCAAATAATATACGCGCCAGAGCTTTATCATTAGGCTCATTTTCGAACTGGATATGTAATGCAATAATCACATACCTTTTCCCTGTTGTTGCCGGATTTGTAAACGCTATCCCGGGTGGTTCCCAGCAAAACCTTGGCTATGTTTTTGCCTTTTATTCGGTTGTTGCACTGGTTAGCTTTTTCTTCTATTGGAAATATCTTGTGGAAACCAAAGGCAAATCATTGGAAGAATTGGAAAAAATTGTCCTGAGTCCGGATTAGCAGTAACCAAATGCCTGAAAATGAATATGTTTTTGCGTTATGAATTTTCATTCATTATGACTGGTTCAAGTATATTTTATTAAGGATAATCTAATTAAGAGTGGTTATCAAACAGAACTTAAGATGTATGAACATCATTTTTTATAAAGCCGGATGGGAATAGCTTGACAGGCTCATCGAACAGACATAAAAACAAAAAAAGGAGGACAATATGATAACCAACACAAGAGTGTATGGGAGAGGTACGTTCTATTAGCTTAAAAAATAGATAAATCAAGTTTTATTTGTGCCCCAAGGACAAAGGATATAAAATATTCAAGGGTGGAATTAAACCAAATTGGCTGCAATTGATTGACCTTTGTTCATATAACGTATTAATCCCGGTTCAAAAAAATCAATTTGGATATTTAAGTTATATATCAATGAGAAACGTCGTTATTTCCATATTCGTTTTTATCAATTTCATTTCGATTTTGGAATGTAAAGCCCAATTAAAAATAATGGTTTCACCTGTAGTGAGCGAAGTCGAACTAATGGGATAGGTATGTCCAGACGTGAAAGAAGCTCATTTGTATGTATCAGATAATTAAGTAAATAAAAAATGGGGGGGGGGTAAAATTAGGTTTTTAGAAAACTAATAAATATATTTGTTTCAAACAACAACACCGAAAAAATAGTATTTAGAGGTGCCCTCTTGTTATCAGGGACAGGAATGTAATAATGGAAACTTACGCTCCTAAAGTTTTCCAATAGTGTAACGTCCAATTAATATTTGCCTGGAAAAGGTTCTTTGAAAAATCTTCTGTTGGATCTCGGTGGTCATGGTGAGAATGTGATTGTTAAAGATAACGTTGGTCAACTTTTTATAATAAAATAAACCATTCAAATTAAAACATCTGATATGTACAGAATTATAATCATTTGGTTCCTTATTTTTGGGAATTGGCTTTATGGCCAAAAAAATACAAACATTTCTTTGTGTGGTGAGTGGAAATTGTATTATGGGCTTTATGACAAAAATGCCCCGTCAAATCCTGATGAATTAAAGAAATTGAATTGGCCGATGATACCGGCTGTCGTTCCAGGGAATGTTGAGCTTGATTTGTTGGCTTCCGGAAAAATCAAAAATCCCGAGATTGGCAATAACGTCTATGATCTGAGAAAATATGAAGCCTATCAGTGGTGGTATTTCAGGACATTCGAAACACCCCGTTATGCTAATCGTGAACGTGTTGAAATTGTATTTGAAGGTTTGGATTGTTTTGGAAGTATCTGGATAAATGACAGGTTTGTCGGAAAAACTGATAACATGTTTATCGATCACAGGTTAGATATTACTGATAACTTAAACCTTAATGGTAACAATACTATTTGGATCTGCATCAATCCAGCTGTTAATGAAGGCCAAAAATATACCAATGGGATTTTAGGCACCAGGAGTGACTTTAACATGGAAGCTGTACATGTGCGTAAAGCGCCACATATGTATGGCTGGGATATTATGCCCCGATTGATAAGTGCAGGCCTCTGGAGGGAGGTACGTCTGGATATTAAAAAACCTACAAGGTTGAAACAGATTTACTGGATGACCAATACCGTAGTTGTTCCCCAAAATAAGGCACAATTACTATTAGACTGGGAATTAGTTACAGATAATCCTACTATTGATGGATTGACAATGGAAGTTTCTATTAAAAATGGTTCCAATATAATCTTTGAGAAATCATACCCACTGATTTATTATTGTGGCAGTCAAAAGATTTCTCTTGAAAATGTAGATTTTTGGTGGCCAAGAGGTTATGGGAATCCTGTATTGTACGACGCCATAGTCAGAATTGTAGACGATAAAAAAAATGTTCTGGACGAAAAAGAACAAAAGATAGGTATAAGGACTGCCGAATTAATTCATTCAGAAATTACAACAAAAGAAAATCCTGGTGAATTTGTATTTAAAATAAATGGGGAAAAGATTTTTGTACGGGGGACAAACTGGGTTCCCCTGGATGCTTTGCACAGTCGCGATCAGAATCATCTTAAAAACGTTTTTCAGATGATTACTGACCTGAATTGCAATATGATCCGCTGTTGGGGAGGAAACGTATATGAAGATCATAGTTTTTTCGATCTGTGTGATGAAAACGGAGTTATGGTCTGGCAGGATTTTGCTATGGGTTGCACCACATATCCGCAGGATAATGATTTCACAGAGAAAATCAGAAAAGAGGCAATTAATGTTGTAATCAAGTTGCGCAACCATCCATCTTTGGTATTATGGTCAGGAAACAATGAGAATGATGCATCACTTGCATGGACTTTCAATAAACATATTGATCCAGGACTTGACATAATAAGCAGAGAAATTTTGTCAAGGATTATATGGGAATTTGATCCTATTCGAACTTATTTACCAAGCTCACCATATACAAGTGAGGAATATTTCAGGCAGGGGAATGATGAAAGATTATTACCTGAGGTGCATCTTTGGGGACCACGTGGTTACTATAAAGCCCCTTTTTATACCAAGACAGATGCACATTTTGTTAGTGAGATCGGGTATCATGGATGCCCTAATCGTAGCAGCCTTGAGCGGATGTTTGATCTGGGTTTCGTATATCCATGGACAAATGATGATAAGTGGAACGATGAATGGCAAACCAAAGCAGTACGTTCTCATCCAGCTTCCAAAATCCATGATTCTAGGAACGATTTGATGATAAAACAAGTTAAAGCTGTATTTGGAGATTACCCAAAGGATTTAGACGAATTTATTTTTGCCTCTCAGGTAGTACAGGCGGAAGCCATGAAATATTTTATTGAATTATGGAGGATGGACAAATTCCGTAAAACGGGTATCATCTGGTGGAACCTGCGAGATGGTTGGCCAATTATTTCGGATGCAATTGTTGATTATTATAACAGCAAAAAACTGGCCTATTACTATATAAAACAGGTTCAGCACAATGCCTGTGTAATGATCGGTGACCCTCAAAATAGTAAACATCCTATTGTTGCAGTGAATGATACAAGGGACGAAAAGTCAGGCACTGTTGTAGTTCGGGATGCAGATTCAGGGGAGACCTTATTCTCTGGCTCATTTGTTATTCCAATCAATGGGAAAACTATTATCGGCAATATTCAGGAAAATCAAAAACAATCAATGTGGCTGGTTGAATATACTATCGGAAATGAAAAATATACAAACCATTACCTGGCCGGAAAAGCACCCTTTAAACTGGATGATTATCAGCGCTGGTATAAGAAATTGAACATATTAAGAGATTAAACTATGAACATAGTCGGAATAGATATTGTAGGAACCAAATACGCAGCTCTTTCGGGGCATTCGATCGATAGAGGCGACATGAAGGTACTGGATAAGTTAGTATATGCTACTGCATTGTTTATTTACTTGTAAATTCACCGGTAAAAGAACATGGATAAAAATTATCCTTATCAAGATAAAAAATGCATTACTGCCTTTGCCCGTTAACGGCTTCTAAATTGGCTTTATTATTCTTTATTGGAAGATCGCATAAACAGATATTATAATAATTTTTTGTGAAGATCAAAAATAATTTTAATGAAAGGTGTCTTATTTGATATTCAAAAATTTGCCCTACACGACGGACCAGGTATCCGGACTGTTGTTTTTTTGAAGGGTTGTCCTATGATTTGTTTCTGGTGTTGCAATCCGGAATCACAACTTTTACAACCACAGCTTGCCTTTGATTCCAAAAAATGCAAAAACAGCCTTGAATGTATCCTGGTTTGTGAACCAAAAGCACATACTTCCCTTTTTGGTAATCATAGGTTTGATAGAGAAAAATGCAATACCTGCGGAAAATGTCAAACTGTTTGTGTTAATAATGCCCTTAAACTTTACGGTTATGAATTGACAAGCGATGAAGTCCTGAAAGAGGTATTAAAAGACAAGGCATATTTTAAGAACTCAAATGGAGGAATAACGCTTTCGGGAGGTGAGCCGCTGGAGCAGATCTCCTTTACTACCGACATTCTGAAGAAGTCAAAAGCTGAAAACCTGCATACCTGCATTGAAACCTCTGGTTTCGCAGATAGCCAGAAGATTGAATTGATAGCTCCATATACCGACCTCTTTCTCTATGACTATAAGATGACTGACGACAAACAGCACATGAAGTATATTGGTGTGTCAAATCAGAAGATACTCAGCAATCTCTACCTGCTTGAGAAGTTGAAGAAAGAAGTTGTACTTCGTTGTATTCTTATTCCTGGACTAAATGACAATCATCTGCATTTTAAGGCAATAGCTGATCTATCTAATAAACTTTCCAATATTGGCAAAGTTGAATTAATGCTATACCACGATTATGGTAAGTATAAATATGCAACACTGGGAATGAAATACTGGGATGGTCCGGCCAGCTCCACACCACGTCAGAAGGGTGAAGAATGGATGAATGCGAT
>Ga0209540_10003258_pt1 | contig 11137 bp, 12 predicted proteins | sample BarGraIncu01121A_FD_184501 | JGI IMG/M metagenome (GOLD analysis project Ga0209540, IMG submission 184501) | Arctic peat soil microbial communities from Barrow, Alaska - Barrow Graham LP Incubations 011-21A (SPAdes) (version 2) | ecosystem: Environmental > Terrestrial > Soil > Wetlands > Peat... | reverse complement strand
GTTGACGGAGAAGTACTTCATCACGTACTTGATGGGATCTGCGCTGGCGCTGCGGACTACCTGCAGGGAGGCGTTGTACACGTGCGGTGCGTACTCCGCGACGTTTCGGTCTCGTCGGTAGTTCCATGCCGAGGTGTTCTCGAATGCGGCGAGGTGCGCGTGCTGACCGGTGGACGATGATCCGAGCTCGAACGAGCCCCTCGCGCGGATCTCTTCGACGTAGCCGACCACATCGTTGTGCTCGGCAACCACGGAGGCGACCTCAGCCTTGAGCTCCTGGAAGTGCTCGGACGCGAAGTAGCGGTTCTTGCGGATGACACGAACGATGGGATTGGCGATGAGGATCGCGCCAATCGCGAGCAGGGTCAACCAGAGACTGCCAGTCGCCGTCGGGACGATGATGGCCGCGGCGACTAGTAGAAGGATCAAGATCGATACGGGCATAGCCGACGGGCCTTTCAGATTCGACGTTAAGACGAACGAGGGGGTGAAGACGCGCTCTTATAGCAGGCTTCTACCCATCACGCTAGCGTGTGCACGGTCGTCGTCGCTTGCATCATCGAGTTCGCAATGGTGGCTCTCCCGTGCCTCCTCCCGGAATCTCGGCAACCGGTACTTGCTGGACTTTGCCAAGGCCCGCCATGCAGCCAAAGGGTCTCCCACCGGCCCTGGGCACTGCCGCATTAGCGCAGCGGGTCACGGCAGATCCGGACGTAAGTGGGGCGGCGAGGGGCACAATCCGTGGAATCCGTCGGATGCGTCTCGTACCGTACTGTGCATGGCCAAGCAGCAACATGTCGAGAAGTCCGGACCGATGGCCGGACATGTACGCCGAGGACGGCTCTTCGTCCCGGAATTCGCAGCGACCGTGGACCTCACGCCGAACGACTGGTTTCGCGACGATGCGCCGGACTACCTGTGGCCGCTAATGATCGCCGAGTCCCAAGGGAACTCGAGCCTCATCCGATTCGTGCGCTGGCAAGGTGCCGTTCAGACAGACCTGAGGGATCTGGTGCCGGCGAAGGACCTCGCTGCCGGTCTCGATGGCCGCCTCACCAGCCTCGACCGGCTGGCCGCCCTGAATGAGACCGCAGCAGACGTCGTACGTGAGCGCGCGATCGAGTACTACTTGCTGACCGATGAGATCGCGAAGGCACTGAGCACCTACCCCGAGCGCCCAGCTGCTTGGCTCACCGACCGGGATCTGACCGGACCCGACCAGGACGACGTGGAGCTCATCGCCGCTTCACTGCTCGGCGTGCTCAGCGACAGGCACCGCGAAGCGCTCATCAAGTGCCTGCAGATCTGGAGCGGCGTCCACGCCAACACGTTCAGAAGCGACCAGCACACGATCGACCTCTTGAAGGACTACCCGAATGACGTGGCGACCAGGTCGCAGGCCGACACCGTGGTTCGTGCGAGTTGGGGAGCGATGAGGGGATGGCTCCTTCACGAGGACGAGAAGTACTTCGACGACTCGATCAAGTGGGCGCGACTGTTCTGGGGTGTCAACTCGATGACCACCGCGTGTCGACGGAAACGCGAAATCGACGACGAGCCTGGCGCCGGTGTCGACGAAGAGTCGGAAGCGACTGTGGCCAAGGAGGAAGTGGCGGGCGAACCTGCAGCGAATGGGCCGGCGCCAAGCAGGTTGGAGGACGTGGGCCCGGACGGCGAGCAAGGTCTCCGACAGACCGCAATGGACCTGATGATCAGCTACGTCGAGGCCATCGAGACCTCCCCACAACGGCTACACGACCCAGAACGTCAGGAAGTCCACACCGGACTGGTCTCACGCGCCGCCCGTGAGGTCATCACCGCCCTCGGGGCACCGGATCTCTGGTGCCTCGAGCACGGTGCGCATATTGGCCGGATGCTGGTGGAGACCAGGATCCAGCTGGCATGGATGGACGCGCAGGATCCGAGCATCTACCGCGCCTACCAGGAGTACGGCACCGGCAAGGCGAAACTGTACGCGCGGATCCTCGAAGACCTGCCCCAAGGCTGGTCCGGCTCGAACGAAGCCATCAAGGAGTCCGTCGAGGAGGGCGTCGCCGAGTTCGACCGCCTGAGCCACAACGATTCGGTGTTCGACCTTCGGACTGTCGACACCCGCAGCACCTTTGCATCCGGGAAGACGCTGCGGGACATGGCCACAGAGGTCGGCCTGTCCGACCTGTACCGGAACTCCTTTCAGCTTCAGAGCGGCATCGTGCACGGCGAGTGGTGGTCGATCGAGGCGCACGGCATGGAGCGGTGTCTCAACATCATGCACCGTGCTCACCTGATCCCGACCCTGAGCTTGAGCAGCGGTGGCGACAAGAAGCTTGCCCGATCATGGATCGACGGCCTTTACACGATCATCTGGATGAGCTTGTCGATTCTTGGCACAGAGAAGGAGTCGGTGGACGCAGCATTCTCATGGCTCGAGGGCGAGGCGCCCGTGGCCGAGGGTGACGCAGCCGAAGACAACGCCAGATAGACGTTGCATCTCACCGGGCGCTGACGCGAACGCACTGGTCGCGGCAGACATCCGGATGTCGGTCTTCTAGCCTGTGGAACTTGGCGGGCCAACGCTGCCTCAGCCGATGTGCGCCTCTTCTTCGGCGGGGGCATGAGTTCGTGCTCCCGCGCCTCGCAGGCTTCGAGGGCGGCGTCCAAGAGGTCAAAGCAGTGGGAGTCGCTCCAGTAACGCGGCCCCTTGCGCATCAGGTTCATGTTAAGAAGCGACATGGCGTCACCGGGTACTTGCCACCAGACCATGCGGGCGACGGAGATCGGTGGTTGTCTTACCTCCACAGAAGGGTGATTCATTTCGAATGCCGCGCCCGCCTTCGGTGCGTCACGCGGAAGCCGGGTGTCACCGGCCCGATCAGGCCGGTGACAGCACCTGCGCTCTCCGCACGGCGGCTCGTTCCATAGCCTCGAGGAGCGGGAGCCGCTGACCGCTGAGGAACCTTATTAGCGCCCCGCCACCGGTGCTGACGAAGTTCAGGTCATCGAGGTTGATGAACCGTGCCGCGCTCGCGACGGTGTCGCCGCCGCCGATGACTGACGTACCTTTGGCCTTGGCGAGGGCCTCCCACAAGGTGCGGGTGCCGTGCTCGCTCACGCAGTTCTCGTACACCCCGGCCGGGCCATTGACGAAGATCGTTTCGGCGGCCTCGATGACCTCGAGGTAGCTGTTGATCGTCGCCGACCCGATGTCCACGATGAGTCGGTCCGTCGGCAGCTTGTCGACGGCGAACTCGATCCGCCGTCCGTCGGTGTCCACCGCGACGTCGAGAGGCAGCCGGATGTGGTCGCGGTAGCTGGTCAGCAGGCGCCGCGCTGGTTCGACGAAAGCGTCTAGAGAGCGATCTCGCAGGAACTGCATGCTTGGCGCCCCGAGTTCGACGCCATCTGCCACGAGCATCACGTTGCCGGTGATGCCGCTTGTGAGGATGGTATCGGCGGTGCCCTCACGCAGTACCTGCTCCATCATCGCGAACGCATCAGAGATCTTCAGTCCACCCAGCGCGTATACGCACGGCCGTTTCGGTGATCGGGCAACGGCCTCCAGCGCGGCAACTTCCCGGACCAGCAGCCTGCCACCAGCCGAAGGCAACAGCTCCTGGAATGCCACCATCGACGGCGCATTGCGGTGAGCTGCAGCGAAGGCATCGTTGACGTAGAGGTCGACCAGCGGCGCGAGGTTACGTAGGAGATAGGTTCGGGTCATCTGGGCGGGAGTCAGCTTCACCGCGTTCTCGAAGGTGGACACCTCTTCGGTAAGGAACCGCAGGTTCTCCAGGAGCAGCAGCTCGCCGTTCCCAAGGGCCCCGACGGCGGCGCGGGCCGCCGGACCGGCCACGTCGTCCAGGAACCCCACCGGACGGCCGAGCTTGGCCGACAGCTTGTCGGCGTGCTCGGCCAGCGACACCAGGTTGTGGTAGTCAAGCGTGTCCCCCTGATGAGCGATGACCACCACGCGGGCGCCGGCGTCGGCCAGGTCCGCCAACGTCGGCAGGCACTTGTCGAGGCGGTTCTCGTTCGCGATCCGACCCGTCCCGGGATCGATGGGTGAGTTGATGTCAACCCGCACCAGGACGGTCTTTCCGGTGAGGTCGAAGTCGTCGATCGTGTCGATCTGCAAAGTGTCCGTCGCCTTCTCAGGCCATGCCAAGGAACTTGTTGGTGAGACCGACGGCCTCGGCCTGGTCAGTCTGCATAGACAGGGCGGCCCGGATACCGTCCATCGTCTCAGGGATGACCACGGACTCCTGCGGGATGTGGACGGCGAACATGATGTCGTCACCGGAGTGCCCGATCGTCTCCTCGAAGACCGCCACCTCGTACAGGTCACCTCGCGGATGGCCGAGGTAGCGGGCGTAGTTGAACAGCGAGGTGTTCGTGTTGAAGCCGTCGGCGATCCGCACCACCCGGATACGAGGGTGCGCCGCGAACGCGTCCACGATCTCCTGCTTGCTCATCGGGGTACGCGGGGTGGCCAGTACGGTGATGATGTGACCGTGGGTCACCGGGGCGTGCACCAGCAGTCCGGTCGCCGAGACGTGCGGCATGATGTGCATCAGGTCCACAGCCTGGTGGTTCGGGATCGCTTCCAGCATCAAGGAGTCGACCAGGCCACGGTGCGTGTCGCCCGGATCGGCCACCCTGCGGATGATGGTGATCGCGGTGCGGGTGATTCCCGCAGCCCGGTCGAGGCAGTCGATGACCCTGACTAGTCCGGTGGTGTTGCAGGACGTCAACTTCAAGTAATCCCTGCCCACCCCCTTCTCGTAGTTGCCGTAGCCGTGGAAGAAGACGTCCGCGACCTCAGAGCTCTCCCCGCCTTGGAAGATGGCTTTGACGCCCGCCTGCACGTAATGCGTCTTGTTCTTGGCTCCCACGCCGCCGGGAGCGGCGTCCAGCATGATGTCCACGCTCGCGATGAGCTCGTCGAACGACCCTGAGACCGGGATGCGGGCCTGTTCGAGTCGCTCGGCCGCGTCATCGGCAGCGGTGAACAAGGGATAGGGCATCCCACGCTCAGCAAGGGATCGCACTGGCAGCGTGGGAGCGATGTCCGCCACCCCGACTAGCTCCATGTCCTCCTGCCGAACGACACCTTCGGCGAGTCTCATACCAATGACGCCGTACCCCGCCACGCCAACTCGCACTGTGCTCATCCGCTTCTCACTCCCGTTCGTGCTTGTTCCCGCATCGCCTAGACGGTCACTGAACCGACCTCTTCAGTCGTTTCCGTGCCGCCATGTCCCTGTCCGTAACCACCACCGCGACGCGCCGTGACAGAAGTATCAGTCCTGAGCCCGAGACGTCACATGCTCTTCTTCAGCAGAAGGTCCTCAGTCGTTCCAGACACAGAATACACGAGGATGGTGTAGATGTCTCACATATGTTTGATTTACAACATTCCCACGGCCACGGTGCTGGCTCGATCAAGGTCCGGCTCGGGTTCGAGCTCCACCCACCCGCGCGACCCGTCGACACTTGTTGACGAAGCGAGGAAAACGGGCCGAGTCAGGCACACACAGGACCACGTTACTTCTGGACCTACCGGTCGGGGCCTGAGGTGGGTGACCGCCATGGCCAGGACCCACTAGAGGACCTGGACGCGGGTCTTGGACTCGGTCCAGTGGATCATCGGGAAGAACCCGACGACGTGGGGTCTTTGAGCTAGCGGAATCCTGATTCGACGTCGTTTGGGGAGCGGTAGCCGGCGACTACCTCGGGAACAGTCCAGTTGTCGTGGTCGGTGACCAGGAGGCGCTTGCCGAAGATCTCGCTCTCCAGGGCTCAAAACTCTAGACATGGAGTCATGATCCGTGCGTGTTCAGGGCCCGGTTTTGACTGCGTAGCGCAGGGTGAGCTCGGTACCTGGGTAGCGGTTTGGGTGGCGGTGAGGTGCTTGCACAGCTGTGCGATGGCCGCGGTAGCCCGCTGCGTTGCTAAGGGGTCGAGCCGGATGGCTAACGTGCCGTCGTGGGGGTCGATGTCGCCGCTGCCCGTCAACGCTTGGCGGATGAGGGCGTGTACTTCGTGGTTGGCGCGGGCGTAGCCGGTGTGGACGCGGACGTCTCGGGCCAAGGCGGGGGCGGCGGTGTCGAACGCGGCGATGCGGATGGCGTGGCTGATCACGTGGTCTGTACGTCCAGGTCCTGTTGGCCGGGGTTGACCTGGGCCACCGGAAGCCGGGCGGGGATGGCCCGGTGGGCGGCTTGGACAGTGTTCAGGTTGGAGTCTGCTTCGCGTAGGTCTGGGGTCAGCCTGTCGTGGTCGGCGTCGGTGATCAGCACCGACCCACCCTGTGGCGGGGATACTGCGTCCACCAGGGCTGCGTCCGTCGCGGCGATGGTCCAGTTGTTGCGGGCCCTTGCGGCCATCAGTTCTTGGTGGCCTTCTTCTTGGCCGGCTTGGGGACCAGACGGGCCGGGTCGTCGTCGGTGGTGGCATAGGTGCCGTGGGAGTCGAGGTCGAAGTGCATCAGGGCGTAGCAGAAATAGCTCTCCTGCCGGCACCGTGAGCCCATCCGGCAGATGACCTGCTGGGCTGGTAGTCACCTCGGGTGGTCAGGATGTGAACCTGCCGTGTGCTGTCCTGCCCATCCCCTGGGCCTGACCGTCCCGTTCGACCCCATCCCCGACGTCGCGCCGCAGAGCCTAGGTCCATTTTCGACGCAGCATCACGCCAAGTGAAGGCGACCTCCGCGTGGTGGGCCGGCTTCACTTGGCGTCTGCCTCGATTGTGGGTGAGAGTTGGGTCAGGAATGGCCTCCGGTGGCGTTCATGAATTGACGCTGATAACTGATCACCTGGTTGGACGAGGTGAAGCGTGCGAGGTAGCTCGGTTCTGCGGTGAGGACCACACGCCTGCTCATGTCGGCGAACTCGTCGCTCGTAAGCAGCCTGTCGATTTCGGGATACATCATGTCCCCGTCCATGGAGCACACGATCAGTCGGGTATCGGGGAGGTTCGCCGTGCGAAGCGCCCGAAGGTTGTGGCGAACGGAGTCAAGTCCGTCCGCGCCCTCCAGCGTCCGGACCCCGCGGTAGGAGACAAACTGCTCGGCCATCCTCCGACATTCTTCGAGGTCATAGTCGGTGTCCGAGCCGGCGAGGTAGTCCGCGGCGATCATGTAGTCGCGCAGCGAGACAAGCTGGCTCTTGTCTTTGGTGGCCGCGTAACCGTCGAGCAGGGTCCGCATCCGGGTAGACTGCGCCAGGCGGTGCCGGACGAAGCTGTTGATGAAGTATGGCTTCGCCTGAAGAGCGAGCTGGGTCTGGTGCGGTTCGAACATCAAGGTGAAGTTCACCCGAAAGCCATGCTCGCGGAGCTTGAGGGCTAGGTTGTGCCCTCGGAAAGCGTCCTCGGTGGACGGTTCCCACCAGCGGTGACTGAGGCGCTTGTCGCCAGTGAGTAGCTCTCCCACGTTGTCGGCGTTGACCGGACCGGTATGCGGCACCTTGATGACAACCCGCCATGGGGAAAGCATTTCCCGGAAGCTCTCGGCCTCCTCCAAGAGTTTGGCGAAGTCGGACTCGAACGGATTGTTCAGCTCGACACTGATGTCGCAGCCTGGGCCCAGAATCCGCCCGATCTCGGTCATGACCTCGTCGCGGTCCTTGAACGCTGCGCCAACATTAGCCTTGGGATTATTGAGGAACAAATCGTAGATAATTGCCGGGTTGCAAGTCAGGTTCGCCAGAATCCCAGCGGCCGGCGCAATCTCGTAGGGATTGGCGCTGTCGGCAGAGAAGAGCAAGTTGGTTGGGCGCAGTACGCCGTCGGCATCGTAGGAGATGTCGCGGACGAGATCAATCTGCAGCAGACCGCCTGCCTCGACGTTCAAGTCGATGCGGAAGCCAGCTGGCGTGTGTCCGGCAGGCGGCGCAAAGTAGTCGATGACCCTCTTGAACTCTTCTGTAATGCCAATGTGACGTGCCAGGCCACTCAGCGCGCGAAAGTCCTCCGGGGCAAGTCGATGGTCAACGATTCTTCCGACGTACTCTTCCTCACCAGCGGCGGGGATTAAGCCGAGCGTACGGATACGGTATGACGCCGCACCGTCCGGTGAGGGTCTGAGGGTGGTCATGGAGCTCCTTTGCGTTAGGTAACATGAGCTAAATTCGTGCTAGGTTCAGTGCCGAAATATGGGGTTCTAGAGCGAAGTCATAAGTCCCAGTCTCCGGATACTCGTCGTATCCCTCTTCCTTTTGACGGAACGATTAAGCGGGTATGTAATCGTCGGCCAGCTTCGCGATATTGCCGAGCACGGATGCGACAAAGTCCTTCGTCGTGGCTGTGCCACCGAGGTCACCGGTCCGCACACCCATCGTGAGCGACAGCTCAAACGCTGCGATGAGGTGCGCCGCGGCTGCCGGGTTCCCGAGATGTTCGAGCATCATGGCGCCGCTCCAGATCTGACCGATCGGATTCGCGATCCCCTTCCCGGCGATGTCGGGAGCGGAGCCGTGCACGGGCTCGAACATGGACGGATGCCGTCGTTCGGGATTGAGGTTGGCGCTCGGAGCCACTCCGATTGACCCCGTGACCGCGCTGGCAAGATCCGAGAGGATGTCCCCCAGCAGGTTCGAAGCAACGATGACGTCGAACGCCCACGGGCGCAGAACGAGCGCGGCAGCCAGTGCGTCGACGAGCACGCTTTGGAGCTCGATGCCAGAATGGCCGGCGACGGTTTCGGCGATGACTTGGTCCCAGAACGGCATGGTGTGGATGATGCCGTTGCTCTTCGTGGCTGAAGTCAGCTGGTGTCGACGCTGGCCGGCGAGGTTGGCCGCGTACGTCCCCACGCGCGCGATCCCCACACGTGTGAAGATGGACTCCTGCACGGCCGCCTCTGTTGGCAGCCCACGGAAGTAGCGCCCACCTATTTCGGAGTACTCGCCTTCGCTATTTTCGCGCACGATGACTAGGTCGACGGCACGATCATCCTTAAGCACCGAGGGCACGCCAGGCAGCGACCGAGCCGGGCGCACGTTGACGTATTGCTCGAATTCCCGGCGAATCGGAATCAGAAGTCCCCAGAGGGTCTCGGTGTCGGGGATACCGGGCGTTCCCACGGCTCCGAGGAAAATGGCATCGTGCGCCGACAACCGGTCAATTCCGTCGGTTGGCATCATCCGGCCGTGGGCATGGTAGTAATCAGACCCCCACGGGATTTCGTCCCACTCCAGATCGAGATCGTGCAACGAGCGCAGTGCCTCGATGCACTCGATGGCTGCGGGCATGACTTCCTGACCGATTCCATCGCCGGCTATGACGGCGATGCGTGCGTGTGTCACCCGGATCACCCGGCCAATTCGAGGCTACTGGCGGCGGCTGCTGGTTCAAGGCTGACTTTGTCGATCACTAAGTCATGCTGCGCCAGCATCTGCTCGTCAACATCACGTATGTCGCTGTCCACGATGAGGCGGTCGATCGCATCCCACCCACAAGTACGCACCATGGCGGATGTGGTGAACTTAGAGGAGTCGGCAATGAGAACGACAGTATCGGAGACGTCGATGAGCGCACGCTTTGTTATGGCGTCGAATCCGTTGCCACAGAACACTCCGCGGACGTTCAGCCCACTTGCGGCGAGAAAAAGCGTTTCGATGTGTAGGTTCGAGATCGCCGCAAGCGTGGACGGCCCAGAAAAGGACAGAGACTCGGGGTGGAGCGTCCCACCAAGGCACGTGACCTCGACACCCGCATTGGTCGCCAGACTAGACACGACCGGGAGCGACGCAGAGATGATCATGACGTGCCGGTCCGACGGGAAGATGGCCGCCAACTGAGTACAAGTAGTTCCGGCGTCGAGGCCAATAACCGACTTCGCTGTCACGCCCTCGAGCGCCCTAGCTGCGATCGCGCGCTTAGCTTCAATCATTCTCAAGTCCCGAGCACGATAGTCAGTGCCAAGCCTATCCAACGGCGATAAGGAACTGGCGCCGCCGTGGAATTTGCGCACCCGGCCTTCCGTGACAAGTCGCGCGACGTCGCGGCGAATCGTCATCTCCGATACCCCAAAAGCCTGTGACAACTCCAGTATTGTGGAGTAGCCCTGCTCACTGACGAATTGCACGAGCCGATCACGCCTATCAGGCGCCGATGTATGAGTGAACTCGCCGTCGACCTTGCTCATATCTCCCCTCCGTCCTTCCCTGTGATGCCTTCACTGGACCGTTTCCCTAAGTCTAAAAGGCGCGTAAGCCTGTCTCCCGACCTCATCGCCGGGCTCCCAGAACTGCCACCTTGCGTGCATCCGCTCGCCGGCACAGATCCACAGCCATCTTGATAATGGCGACGTGTCTTTCCGCCGCCTTTCGCCATTCTTCACTTAGCGCACGTGTGATGACGCCCTCCACGAAGCTTGCGACGGGGACTGCCTCGGTCGCGTCAGGTCCCTCCGCGCTCTGAACCCGGCGCCACAACACGCTCCTCTTCGACGAGATTCGCAGTAGCGACGCGATGGTGTCAAACATGGCCGAACCGACGCAGACCACCTCTAGATTGCCCACTCGCCCTCTCCTTTCGCCCACATGCGCACCCACCCGTGAACCGCACCTCGGTGCGTCCTGACAGTGCCTCAGGCCCTGGCCTCGAGACGGCGCATCCTCTTCTGCAGCAGGAAGTCCTCGATCTCCTGCTACCGCAGCCTACCCCAAGATGTTGTAGATCGCCCATGGGGTGTTGGATTTCCAACATGGTTCCGCTATGCTCGTCGTGCTGGTCAGGTGCGGCTCGGGTCTTGAGCCCTTCGCCGTCAGCGTGACCCGTCCAGACTTGCTAAGGGAGCAAGTGAAGAGGGTCGAGGTATGGACACTTAGGGCACTGCGGATGGACCTCCCGGTCTGGCCTCGCAGTGAGACGAAAGGGCCAAGGGTCATGGAGAACAGCAGGACGTCTTCGCTCGGCTTACCCAGTCTGACCGGTGAGCCCTCGAGCTGGAGCCCGACGGGACACCCGCGGTGGCTTCTGCTCACCGCTGAGAGCGGACCGAAATTCCCGCTTGCGCCACCGTCGTGCCGTCACATTGGGCGCCCGGGTCAACGCTCGGTGCGGGCGATCATCACTGCCCACGCGGGCGATGAGAAGCCTTCGATGGCTGGGGCCGCCGCGCCCCACGCGTCGC
>Ga0209540_10003257_pt1 | contig 11139 bp, 8 predicted proteins | sample BarGraIncu01121A_FD_184501 | JGI IMG/M metagenome (GOLD analysis project Ga0209540, IMG submission 184501) | Arctic peat soil microbial communities from Barrow, Alaska - Barrow Graham LP Incubations 011-21A (SPAdes) (version 2) | ecosystem: Environmental > Terrestrial > Soil > Wetlands > Peat... | reverse complement strand
TAGAGCCTTAGCGGTCGCATCAACAGTCGGCTCGCTGTGACGCTTGGCTTCCTTTAAAAAAACGAAGTACTTTCTCTTGATCCGTTCATTTACTGGATTGTGCTTTTTCATAATCTTATATCCCCTATCTCAAGTCACTATTTACGGAAGGTTTGGTACTCTCAATTAGATGTCGCTGTACTTCCGAAAAACTTATGTCCATTTTGCCGCGAAACTCATCGATTTTTGCCAGGCTTACCAGCCGGTTCATGATGGCATCACAGTCAGGACAAATCGCTGTCAGATTGCCAAACTTCTGAGTAACCGGAAAATATTCGGCCATGTCTCCAGCAGGTGATTTTGGAGAGCGGCAGCGAACACAATAAAGTTCCCCCTGCTTGCAAATCCGCCTGTTTTTTGCACGACGGGTCTGGAGAAATTCCACCAGGACTTGCCCCAAAACTAGCATTGGACGTTTATCATCAATGCAGGTTAACCCGTCCTTGATCCAGCGGCGCACAGTATTTTTATGGCTGCTGAAAAGCTTAGCGATCTCTTCGACTGTATAGCTGCGGTGAATCTTTACTAATCTGTAGTTAGGATGACGTTTTTTCATTATTCACCTCGCCGAATCTACGCTGACACTTTTTCCACCCTGCGGATCAGAAACCGATAAAACCGGTGAAACCGATTCCACAACCTCAATTTGCCATGCCTCCGCCGAACGGTTCCCACTGGCACGAACAAAACGTCTGCCATTGACTATGCGACCGGAATTACGCCTGATCCACCATCCCAATTTCCGACGGTTAATTTCGCCGCGCTCACCAGCTATTTCCCGCAGTACCTCACCTAGCTCTTGATGCTCTTCCTTGAACACTGACGCTTGCTTTACAGCATCGCGGACCATTGCTGGCGTTTTACCGAACACACGTTGCCAAGATGTCAGCAATCGATCTAATGTTCCCCGATCAGGGTCATCAGACATGGCCTCAAAGACGGAGACAGCAGGATCTGCGCAGCCAAGCCATAAGAGCGGTTGCCGACAAAGTTCAGACCAGTCGGCATACCCCGCCAGCGACTTGCATGTTGTTTTCGGTCGATTGGCGGTAATCCACGCTCGCACGATTGTTAATGCCGCAGAAACGTAGAGTCCCCTCTCGCTCAACACGTCACGCACAAGTTCGGGGCGCTTAAAGCTTCTTGCCGCGGGCGTCTCACAACCAGGATCAAGTCGGATTGTCAAACAACGGCGAGTCATGTCATGAACTGGTCCCACATTGTTGCCGCTGGAGAGAAACAATACACGTGTGTTGACGGTTGTGGTCTTGGACACACCCAGGATGCGTCCGCTCATGAACTCAGAAGACAGTACTGTGCAAAGACTCTTATGTGCCAGTAGATCGCCAGTAAGATTGTCAAACTCCATCACGGCTGGTGCCCGCAACAGTCCGGCGAGCAGCATTTTTCGGCATTCCTCGTCGTCAGAGGGAAGCGTTGTCGGCGTTCCCCTCTGGGGTGTGGCAAAAGCGGTGATCAGTTCACACAGGTAAGACTTGCCTGAACCGACAGAATGTGCCCTGATATGGAACATTGGCGCATGGGGAAGACTTGGACGTATGGCAGCGGTGAGCATTGCCGCCAAGGTTGCCGCCAGATCAGAATCATCAAAGAAGGAAAACTCAGCCAGTAAATTTTTCAGCAATTCTAAAGCGGCGTCAGCTTGCTGCCGAGTCGGAGCTTCAGGAACATTAAATTCCCGTGCATCGAATGCCCCGAACATACCACTGGACTGGTCATATCCAGCAACGTTCATCAGACTTCCGTCGGGGCGAAGATAAGGTTGGCGAGCCAAGCCGATCAACAACGGCAAGTGCGGATAACTGCAAGAATCAAACAGCACGGCTGCATGCCTGGCCGGAGGATCTGTTCCCAACCAATTTCTACTGCGGGCATCAAAGCGCTCCCAGGTCGCAGTGCTTGCCAGTGCCCGTACCAGTGCCTGCTGTCCGATGTCCATTACACGGGTTTCTCTGGTACCCGGGTCTGTAACCACAGTTACAATCAACCCACCGCGCTGATAGTAACGCTGCAATTGAGCCAGTTCACGTTCGGCTGCATCAACAACACGATTCATTTCCCCCGGTATTACCCGGATCGTCGGTTTCATCCGCGCCATGCTTGGCTCGATCTCAAGCAATCGCAGTAAATCTTTTATATGTCGATGGCTGCAATGGCCATGTTGGCACTTGAAGCCTCCAATAGGCCAAAGGTCATCAGGATCAAAGTATGCTGTGCCACTATTCATCCCGTCTGTGTGTTCCTGTACCCAGGGACAGGTTATGCTGTGCTTGCCCTCGCCGAGCGGTTCCTTGTAAAGACCACGATTCCTTAGTGCGACCAAGACGGCGTTGTCTTCAGGCTGTGGTATCCACACTGGATCGCCATTAACCGGACTGTCCTGCACAAGATGTATTTCCTGTCTTGGCGTTCGCCGGTCTTGCTGCATATCCAGTTGCAGACCAGCGACAAGTTCTTCGACCGAATAGCGCAACTCCGGAGACCACATCAGCATCCGGCAGGCAAAGGCTGGTAAATGCTTGCCGTTCACTGCCACTGGCAACCTGGCCAAGCGTGTTCGCGGACCACTGGCCCCGGGATCGCAGAGGCCGGCGGCAATAACGGCATTCATTAAATGATCGGCGGCAGGTCCCTCGGTAAGAGAATCACGCAGCAAATAGCCTGCCTGGCAATTACCAGGAGACGTCTCCAAAAGCCATGACGGAGCCAAAGTCAGACGTTCTACAGGAACCTTGCTACCTACATCATCAAGCATTACCGAATACAGGGCCTGAAAACGCGATTTAATCCGTCGATATTTCCCAGCTTCGTCAGGCCTGAAGATAGCCAGGCTGAAGTAATTATTGGCATCGGAGGGCAGATCAGTCGTCAGGTCACATCCAGGCCACGGTCTGCCAAACCAGACTTTTTCGGGCGCAGTACCGGGATTTCCCTTAAAGCTGACCACTATCGGTTTTGCATCTAATAATTTGTCGCTGAAAACTGCCTGTAGAAAATCACGATTGCTGACCGTGTAGGTTTTGTCGCTTTTGTCGGTTTTCAACAAATCAAATTGGAAAACTGTCTTGACCGTCTTCATTACCACCCCCTTTGCCATGCAACCTTGCGAGCAGCCTCAAGCTTCGTTACCAGATCACGTATTTCGTCATCCGATTTTCCGGAAATACGTGATGCATTAAGCAAATCGATTTCATCGGACGGCCACCCGACGGCCCGAGCGCCGAGGGATACTGGCTTAGTCCAGAGCCCTTGCGAAACTCTTAAATAAATGGTGGAACAGGAAAGACCTGATTCTGATTTCACTGCCGGCATTCTTAGTATTGTACGCTTCATCTTCAAACCTCCTTGATAGTTTTTGGAACTCTTGAGACGAAGCGTAGGTGGGCGATTTGGGCGATACAATAGCTGCACAAAACCTAGCCGTGAATTGATATCCCTATTGGAATCAACTCATTAAACCCTTCAAGGATTTCCGTATCAGAGGTTGCACAATTAATGTTTTCTTCGGAGAGTGGAAAGAAATCAGTGGTTTACCGAGAGGTAGAGTTGGGCGAAAAAATTCCGCCCAACTTTTTTTCAAGTTCATCAGATTGTTCGGTACTTTTTAAAACAGATAGCCCGATATGAAACTTCACTTAGTTTCTATAGAGGGCAGTTGTGAAAATTGAGGATTATTACTTGAAGAACTAAAAATCCAATTCTCGAATCGTCAGAATTGTTTCTTTCTACAAAGAAACAACTTTTAAAAGTATTGATGTTGAGGATTACTATTTGAATTGTAGTATACAACTTTTCGTGACTGACCTCCTTCAACATTGTCCTTACAATACCCCAATCGTAACTTAAAAAAATTCCTGAACAATAAATGAAAATAATCGTGTCCAGAAATCCGCGAAGCAGCTGGTCATGCCCTTTGATCTTTATCGAATATTCAATTCCTTCCAGGCAAGAGCACCGGCACCGAGAACCGCTGCATTTCCCCCCTTTAACTTTGAAGGCAAAATTTTTACTTTTCCCCGAAAAACAGGGAAAAGATTCTTTTCCATGAACTGTTGAGTCGGCTTAAAGATAAGGTCGCCAGCTTTTGCAAGGCCACCCAAAATAAATATTGCTTCAGGATTTGTTATCGCAACCACATCGGATAATTTCACCCCCAATATTTCTCCGGTAATTGCAAAGGCCTCCAATGCGACAGCGTCGCCTTTTCTTGCTGCATCATATATCATTTTTGAAGTAAGCTCATTAAAACTTACATGCCTTAAATCACTTTTTTTGGATCTTGAACAAAGGAGATTGAAGAATGTTCGTTTGATTCCTGTTGCGGAAACATAGGCTTCCAGACAACCTTTATTGCCGCATCTGCAGATGCGACCATTTTGTTCAACATTCACATGTCCCAATTCGCCGGCAAATCCATCATTCCCATACACCAGATGGCCATCTACAACAAAAGCACTCCCCAGGCCTGTTCCCAGTGTGATAACAATAATATTTTTCATGTTCTTCGCTCCGCCATAAACCATTTCTCCTATGGCAGCCGCATTGGCATCATTGGTAAGCACAACAGGTATGTCAGGGAAGTATTTTTTAAACTTTTTGACAAACGGCACAATCCCCTTCCAGTTCAGATTTGGCGGATGATTTATGGTACCCTTGTAGTAATTTCCATTAGGCGCACCGACTCCAACACCTTTAATATTTATTTCTTTACCCAGCGAATTATTTAGACCTTGAATTTCTTTGTACAGAATTTCTAAAAATTTATTTAATTTATCGTATTGGTATGTTCTGATTGAGTTTACTCCCAGACATTGCCCCTTTTTGTCGATAATCCCAAATTTGGTGGAAGTGCCTCCTATGTCAATTCCAACTACTGCATTAATCATTTTTCATTCCCTGAAATTTATTAATTAAGGGGCACCAACCGCCCGCTCCGTTCATCTTAACACAATTATGGTTTAAAATATACTATATGAAGCCAATCAATGACAAGAAGTAAAACACACTGACGACTTGCTCATAAAAATGTTATTTAATTATGCAGAAAGACCACTTGAGCGGTTTCTTTTTCATGTTTCTTTTTCATTGACAAAAAAAATGGTTACCTATATCATTTACTCGTAAAAGAAAGGTTTGATTCAAGTTAAAAGAAATAAAATCAATAACCAAGGAGGCGATTATGCCGGTAAAAAAAGAAACCACAAAAAAAAGAACGGTAAAAAAAGAGTCTCCAGCCGTGAAGAAAACAATAAAGCCTGACCTGAAAGATTTTTTGGAAGAGGTTGAAAAAAAGGCCTATGAGCTCTATCAGGAGAGGATAAAATCAGGCGTTGCCAGCGATGATATCTCCGACTGGTTCAAAGCCGAAAAGGAAATCAAGGAAAAATATAAATTATAGTTTTTGTCATATTTCCTGATCAGCAAAATGGTGATGAATCATGACGAGCAGACAAAAAAGACGTCAGAATCTCCCAGGTCATTATAATGTTTCAACCAGGATTGCGACCGAAGTGACACGCAAGACACTGGTGCTTGTACTGGCCGGCGGCGAGGGCTCCCGCCTGGGAGAACTGACCAAATGGCGCGCCAAGACAGCGGTCCCGTTCGGCGGCAAATACCGGATGATCGATTTTACCCTTTCGAACTGCGTCAACTCCGGCCTGCGCCGCATCGGCGTTCTGACGCAGTATAAATCGCATTCACTGATCCGTCATCTTCAGCAAGCCTGGAATTTCATGCGCGCCGAGATCGGCGAGTTTGTCGAGATTATTCCTGCCCAGCAGCGTATGAGCAAGGACTGGTACCGCGGAACGGCCGACGCTCTTTACCAGAACATCGATATCATTCACCGCCACTCTCCGGCCTATGTGCTGGTGCTGGGCGGCGATCATATCTACACCATGGATTACTCGAAAATGCTGATGCAGCACGTCAATTCTAAAGCGGACACGACGGTGGCCTGTATCGAGGTACCACGCCTGGAAGCGCGAGAATTCGGCGTGATGTCGGTCGATGAAAAAATGCGCATTTCCCGCTTCACCGAGAAACCGGCTGATCCGGAAGCCATGCCCGGCAAGCCTGATACAGCCCTGGCCTCCATGGGCATTTATGTATTCTCGACCAGTTTCCTGTACGACACCTTGATTGAAGATGCCAAAGATGAAACTTCCGCCCACGATTTCGGCAAAAGTATCATTCCGCACCTTATTCATAACAGCGTAGTGATGGCTTATCCTTACCGCAACGATAAGGGCGAGATCGCTTACTGGCGCGACGTAGGTACCATAGATGCATACTGGAAGGCAAACATGGAACTGTGTTCTATTAAACCGGAATTGAACCTGTACGATAAAAACTGGCCGATCTGGACTTACCAGGAACAGCTTCCTCCGGCTAAATTTATTTTTGACGATGAAGGCAAGCGTGGCGAAGCCATTGATTCACTGATCAGCGGCGGCTGTATCATCTCCGGAGCGCGTGTCAAGCGCTCGGTCATCTTTTTTGCAACACGTGTCGAGACCTATAGTCTGGTCAAGGAAAGTGTAGTGTTGCCCGAGGTTTCTATCGGTAAAAACTGCCGGATTATTCACGCCATTATCGACAAGGGAACCATCATTCCCGATAATACTATCATTGGTGAAGACCACGCCGAAGATGCCAGGCGTTTCTATATCAGTGAAGAGGGGGTTGTGCTGGTGACACCGGAGATGATGGGGCAGAATGTCTTGCTGGAAGACACACCCATCTAATGATTTACTACAGTAAAATATCCGAGCAGAAAAGCAACCTGCGCCCTTATATCATCTGCTCAAAGCTGTTTGCGATGTTTTTGAGTTGATTTTCCGCCGCTTTTCGCTTGGCTTCACGCACCGCATAGTATATCTTTATCTTCGGTTCCGTTCCGGACGGACGTACACAAATCCAAGCAGACCGCTCCAATATCAGTTTGACGGCGTTGGCAGCAGGCAGTTGAATATCCAATACCTTGCCGTCCGCAGCGGTGCTTATGCGCGAAAGATAGTCCTCGATACATTGCACGGCCAGATCTCCAACAACACGAATCGGTTTCTTGCGCAACTTGGTCATGATATCCCGCATTTTATGCATGCCGTCGAGGCCTGTGAAAGCGATATTCTTCACGCCTTCAAGGTAATAACCGTGTGCCTCGTACAGTTTTTCCATTACTTCTAGCAGGCTTTGGCTCTGGTTCCTGTAATACTGTGCCGCCTTGCAAAGCAGAAGTGCCGCAAGCACACCATCTTTATCAAGGGCGAATGTGCCGGCGAGGAAGCCGTAACTTTCCTCAAAGCCAAAGATGAACTCAGCATCTGTCTTCTCATTTTTTGTAATGAGCTCGGAAATAAAACGAAACCCCGTCATTACGGTATAAGAAGTGACGCTATAGTGTCTCGCGATCGCGTCCGCCATGTCGGTGGAGACAAAAGACTTGATGATATAATCGGACGAACGGAGCATGCCTGATGACCGGCGCTTTTCCAGCAGATAATTGATCAATATACATCCGATCTGATTGCCTGTCAGTATCACGTATGTACCATCTTGTCTGCGCTCTGCAGCACCCATACGATCTGCATCCGGGTCCGTGCCAATCGCAAGTTGGGCCCCCAGGCGGCCGGCCAGTGCAATGGCCATCTTCATCGCCCCCGGATCCTCTGGGTTCGGAGAATTCACTGTAGGAAAAAGGCCGTCCGGCGTTCTCTGTTCCTCGACGATAGAAAGATTCTTTATCCCGGCGGCAGGAAATACATTTTCGACTGTACGCAACCCCGTCCCGTGTAATGGTGTATAAACAACCTTCAGGTCGTCGGCGCTCTCCGCTCCGCATAGTGCTACAATGCGCTCGTAATAAAGCTGGTCAATCTCCTCGCCAATCTCATGGATAATGCCCTTCGCAACACCCTCACGATAACCGATCCTTTTGACATCTTTAAAGGGATCCAGCTTTTGTATACAGGCCATCACCGAAAGGCTTTCCTCTGGACCGAGCTGCCCGCCGTATGCGGCATAGACTTTGTATCCATTGTATTCGCTGGGATTGTGGCTGGCCGTGATCACGATGCCGCCGCCTGCTTTTAAATGCCGTACGGCTTAAGATAATTCGGGCACACTTGTCAGATGTTTGAATATGCAGGCCTTGATGCCATTGCCCGCAAACACGCAGGCCGTTTCTTCGGCGAATTCCCTGGAAAACTGCCGGGAATCATACGCAATGACCATGCACTTTCCTGCCTTGCCATCAGCCAGCAGATAATTCGCCAGACCCTGCGTCGCCCGACCGACGATATAGCGGTTCATGCGTGTTATGCCCGCTCCGATGACACCGCGAAGCCCAGCAGTTCCAAACGGCAGGTCACTGATAAATCGTTCCTTGATCTGTGCATCATCATCCCGGATGGATTCCAACTCATAAAGCAGATTCTCTTCTTTGACTGAGGTTCTCCAGCGTAAATATGTTTCCTGATAATCCATAATAAACTCCTGGTATTGTTTTGCCCTGCTCTCAGGTTCCTAGCGTTCTTCCGTTTGCCTAGAAAATCTTTAGCCACACTGCACTCAAGCCCTCCAGTGTAATTTCCAGCAAGGCATCGGTAAGCGGGTACTGTTTCCTAGTCAACTGGCAGGTGACCTTGCTGTTGAACATCGGGCGTAATATCCTTCGGTGTTCGTTGGTAAAAAGCGGATTTCTACTGAGAAAATCGAATACGACGAGCCGTGAAGTTTCCAAGCGATTGACCGCAACAAAATAGACGCCATCTTGAGCCTGTCGGCCCAGCGCATCACGGCCTCCAATCACGTAACGCAGTACGCCGATACAGTCATTATCGGGGGCAAAGAAAACAACATAGCCCGTCTGCAGTGCATCCGCCGAGTTGCGCAATTGCGCCAATTGCCGATAATCCTGTGTCAGATCATACGGTGCTTCCTTAAAAGTTTCCCTGTTGAAGGGATCGAGAAAACCGTTCATGCCCCTTTCATCCCCGTAATAGATGCAGGGCACGCCGGGAAGGCAGTATTGCAGTATCGCCGCCAGTCGCTGGCGCTTCGAACCTTTTTTGTTCTGGACGTCACTGATAATGAAAGAGGCCTGCTGCTCCCGCGAAAGCTCATGAGGATCGATACGCGCGCTCAGGGCTGTGCGTACCCGCTCAACATCATGGGACGAAAGCAGGTTGGTTAGCGCGTAGTACATTGGCATGGGGTAATTCGCTGCCTGATCCACCAGAAAGTTTTTCAGGTCTTCGGCGTCAGCCCTCCCGTTAAAAAAACCGATCACGGCGTTGCGCAGCGGGTAATTAGTGACCGAATCGAGCATGCCCCCCAATGCATAATGGCGCTGGGCGCCGTAGCTGTATTTTGTGGTCGCATCTTCCCAGACCTCACCGAGCAGCACGGCTTCCGGATCCGTCTGCCTTGCCGCCCTGTAGATCATGGTCAACACTTCGTCCGGCAACTCATCGGCCACGTCGAGACGATACCCCTTCGCACCCGCTTTGAGCCAGTGCCGGATGACGCTGTCCTCGTCCGTAATGACAAACTGCTGCCAACTCGGTTCGTGCTCGTTGACCTCGGGTAGCGAGGTGAATCCCCACCAGCAGCGGTATTTATCGGGATAGTGTTCAAAGGTGTACCAGGGGTAATACGGCGATTCCGGACTGTTGGCGGCACCGATAACTTTATAGTTACTTTCGCGGTTAAAATAGATACTGTCAGAACCGGTGTGCGAAAACACCCCGTCGAGGATAATGCGGATGCCCATCCCGGTTGCCTTTTTGCAAAGCGACTTGAAATCGGCGGCAGTGCCCAGCACCGGGTCGATGCTCAAGTAGTCGGCAGTGTTGTAACGGTGGTTGGAGGCTGCTTCAAATACCGGATTCAAATACACCACCCTCACACCGAGACTTTGCAGGTATTCGAGAGACTCCTCGATGCCCTTGAGCGTGCCTCCAAAGTAATCGCAGGGATTGTAGTCCTTTTCGCCCGGCAGTGGGCCAAAAAGAGGCTTTTCGTCCCACTTTTCATGATAAAAGACGCGCCGTCCCTTTAAGCGGTGATACTCGATCCCATTTTTTGCCGTCCGGTCATCGCTCCTACGGAAACGATCGGGAAAGATCTGGTACATCACACTCTTCTGGAACCACTCCGGCACCTTAAAATCGGCGTCGTAAACAGTAAGCTGATACGAGGGCGGATGGGCGCTGTAAATACAGCCGGTGCCCCCGGTACGGCTGCCCTGGGCACCATAATAGCAGATATTGCCGCCAATATTGACCGTAAAATAATACCAGTATATCTCGGGAACTGCGGGCGCCGTGATATCAACTGCCCAGTATTCGCCAGAGAGCCGCATGAGGTGCTCTTCGCGGAACTCCTTTCGAAACAGGCACAGATAGACGCCGTTCACGTTCTCCAGCCGTGCACGGAAACGAAGTGTGACAGGAGTACCGGTGGTCACAGCACCAACGGGATCACGGAATAAATCAAGCGATGAATCATGCAGCATTTCATTGTGGTAGTTGATCAGCATCGTCCCCCTCCTTCCCTTGTCTCAGACGGGATCAAGCCCCCAGATGAGCCGGTTATACTCGTCTATGGTCCGGTCAACGCTGAAATATCCGGCAGAGGCAGTGTTGAGGGCGGCCTTTTTTGTCCAGGCGGGCTTGTCGATGTAGGCAGCCAGCACGTTCTCAAAAGCGGCGCGGTAAGAGTCAAAGTCATACAACAGGAAGTATTTGTCCGCACGGTCATAGTGACCGAAAAGAAGTGAATTGCAAAGGTCCTGGAATCGGTCGGGACCGACACCCGGGAGCGTTCCATCCACCAGGCGCGAAACTGTATCGCGGATATCCGCATTCCGGTCAAATAAATCCTTCGGGTTGTAGGTGTTTTCATTCTCCATCCGGGCAATCTCCTCGGCACGGGCGCCGAAGATGAAGATGTTGTCGTTGCCCACTTTCTCGAATATCTCCACATTGGCGCCGTCCATCGTACCCAGCGTCACGGCGCCGTTGAGCATGAACTTCATGTTGCCGGTGCCCGAGGCCTCGTATCCCGCTGTTG
>Ga0209540_10003256_pt1 | contig 11142 bp, 11 predicted proteins | sample BarGraIncu01121A_FD_184501 | JGI IMG/M metagenome (GOLD analysis project Ga0209540, IMG submission 184501) | Arctic peat soil microbial communities from Barrow, Alaska - Barrow Graham LP Incubations 011-21A (SPAdes) (version 2) | ecosystem: Environmental > Terrestrial > Soil > Wetlands > Peat... | reverse complement strand
TTCTCCTGAAGTGGCCAGGCGTTTAGTCGACTACCGCTTAAACACGCTTGACGGCGCGAAGAGAAAAGCCAAAATGTTTGGTTATGACGGCGCGTTCTATGCCTGGGAAAGCCAAGAGACCGGCGATGAGGCCTGCTCGCTTTATAACGTTAGTGACGCCCTCACCGGTAAACCGATCCGGACCTATTTCGCCGATAAGCAGATCCATATCAGCGGCGATGTCGCTTTAGGTATCGTGAATACCTATGAACGAAGCCACGACATGGATATCTTACTCAGTGGTGGGCTGGAAGCCTTATTAGAAATCGCCAAGTTCTTTAAATCCTATGCCACCTATGATGAAACCAAACAGCTTTACTTCATCAATGACGTCATTGGACCGGACGAATACCACGAACGGATCGATAATAACGCCTTCACGAACTATCTCGCGGCCCAATCAGTGAAATACGCGCTACACTATGCTTCTCTCGTCGAGGAGATTAATACAGATGCATACCAAAGAATCCTGAAACAAGTGGGTCTTCAAAGTCTTACCGACTTAGCTTATTTCCTCGCCCATCTATTCCTTCCCGTTCCGAATGAAGATGGTATCATTGAGCAGTTCACTGGTTACTTCCAAAAAGAAGATGTCTTGGTGCCTGAGGTCCGTTCGCGCTTAAAGAGCAAAAATGAGTACTGGGGCGGAACCGCCGGCGTGGCCACGCCGACGCGCGTGATCAAACAAGCCGATGTCGTCACTTTACTGGTCTTATTCCCTGATTTGTTCTCAGGGGAAATCAAAAAGAAAAACTTCAAGTTCTATGAAAAGTATACCGAACATGGCTCTTCGCTGAGCGCCTGCATGTATAGTTTACTTGCGTGTGAAATCAAGAAGCCCGAATGGGCCTATCCGTTCTTTCTAAGGAGCGCCAACATTGACCTTGGTAAAGAAGCCAAGCAATACGCCGGATCCATCTATATCGGCGGAACGCATCCGGCGAGTAACGGTGGCACCTATATGGCCGCGGTCTATGGCTTTGCGGGACTCAGGTTTACCGATAAAGGCATCAAGTTCCAGCCTTCATTACCCAAAGAAATCAAAAGCTTATCGTTTAGATACTATGAGAATGACGTTCTTAAGGAAGTCAAAATCGACACACAGGATGTTGTCGTAAAAAAGGTAAAACTATGATCACTAAAGGCATTATCTTCGATCTTGACGGCGTTGTCGTTTTCACTGATCACTTCCATTATTTAGCGTGGAAAGCGATCGCGGATAAAGAAGGCATCTATTTTGATGAAGTCATCAATAACCGTCTCCGCGGGGTCTCCCGTATGGAGAGTCTTGAAATCATCTTAGAACGAGCCCATAAAACCTATCGTTACGAAGAAAAAATCGCCCTCGCGGAATATAAGAACGCCCTCTACCGGCAATACCTCGCGGACATGTCGGAAAAAGACGTGAGCCCAGACGTCCGTAAATTCCTCGCCACGATGAGAACCAAAGGCTATAAACTGGCGATTGCCTCCAGTAGCAAAAATGCCCAATTTATCGTTGATAAAGTCAATATACGGAGCCTCTTTGACGTCATCGTCGACGGCAATGATATCACCCATTCAAAACCGCATCCGGAAGTGTTCCTAACCGCGGCGGAACGCCTTGAGCTAAAACCCGAAGACTGCATCGTCGTGGAAGATGCCGAAGCGGGGATCGACGCCGCCAACATCGCCGGGTTTCTTAGCGCGGGCATCGGACAAGCGGCTAAATACGTAAAAACGGACATCCGTTTACGCGCCTTGACTGACTTAGCGACCTATTTAAAATTCGCTTAACCAACTGCAATCATCATTTGCTCTAAAAGATCGAAGACGCAATTCGGTCTTTTTTAATAGATTTTACAAAATGACTGAATAAATGTAAAACATCAGTGAAAATGTAAAGTCTGAATCTTTCGTAATTGGTCATAAAGAGAGCGCGATTGAAATATTGGGCCTGGTTTTCGCTTGAAGCATGTCAATCCAACTTTATCGCGAAAAACCACATCACATCTAAACATTTTTGAAAGAGTTCATACAATTCAGGATCAGTTCTTCTGAGCCATCGATTCACAGGAATAAAAACCTTGTAGGAATCCGACAAATCCGGATGTTCTTCAGAAATCCGATCAAATTGTTCCTGACTCCCTGACAATGCTAACAAAGCAGCATAGGCGGAATAGATGGCGCAAGTTTTTGCACTTTCAACGTTAAAACTGAAATCTCGGACATAATAGATGAATTTTCTGATTGCTTCCTTAAGGAGAACAAACTGCTTTGGGTTCAGTTTTCCTTCCGTCAGGATGTTCGCTGACGTTCGGATGGTATCTAGAAGCGGGGTTTTGAAGTCACAAATCATGCCTCTTCTCAAGATTTCGGCCTCCGCCATAGCAATATAAATTTGATCAAAAGAAGGACTTAATAGATAGTGTTTCATCAAAAAGGAAACGTCATACATTTGTTTGATGACCTCGACATCTCTTCCTTCACCCAGTTTCTTGCCGATGGTATTCGGCGCGAAAGCCCCTAATTTATCTGCAAGCAAATCATGAACTGATGGCATGCTAACCACCGTAAGTTCTCCAGTAGTTTTGAGAAGATAATTTTTTATTTCAACCTGACGGATATCCTGGTAATGGCTTGAATCAAACACAATGTCGAGTAAAACATAAGCGCTGGTCGAAAAAATCCCATTGAAGTAAAAGGCAAAATGGCGTTTATCAATATCAAATTTGGGTACTCGGACATCTTCTTCCACGTTTATAAACTCGGAATGCTCAGTTATCTTTTTCAAGTTTTCTATGCAAAAGAAGTGTTTGAAAGCGGGATCCACCAATATGTCGATATCCACGGAAAAGCGGGGGAATTCAACTGCCAACAAAGATAGACTGGTTCCTCCCTTGAAAATGAAATTGCTTGATATAAGACTAAGCTCTTCCAACAGGTGGAGAGCATAGATTTGCCTCTCAATGACCCCAGGATCACTGCGTTCATCGCCTTTTACAGCTAGAATCCAATCTTTGGAAAAAGTGCTATGACTGATCATCTAGACGTTTTCCAAATTCATAATTATGACCTCGACTTCTTTTCTGATTTTGCTCCCGCGAATGCGGGCATAGTTTAAAATTGTTGATCGATCAATCCGATAAGCCTTAAATATATTGCGATATATATTCATGATTTCCGATTCATCGTAAAACAAGATTGTGTGTCTATATACCAACAAGTCAACGAGTATTTTTTCGGGCTTAGGAACAGAAACAAAATGATTTTTTCGAGATTTTTTATTCACTAGAGGAGATCTTTTTGGTAATTTTTCCACAACATAAATTTGTGATTCGTTATACATAAGATAATCCAAATCCTTTACTTTTACGGAAGGAATGACATTTCGATATTTCGGCTTTAATTCAAAAAATAGATTGTCAACACGGCTCTCATCGATCTCGATGATGGTAAAATTGCGAAATATCTGGTGTGTGGTAAATTGATTGAGGAAGTTAGTGTTCCATACAGAAATATTGACCTCGGTCTCTTCGGGATGATGCATTTTTAAATTGACCATATTCAAATTGTACTCCATCAAATCGTTCAACAAGTCTCGATTTATTTCCATATGAAAATGCGAAACTTTATGACAGTCAGTTATCATGAAGGCGTCTTTTCCGGCATTCGCAATATAGCCTTCGTTCCGTAAATCATAGATGCGCCATTCAAGAGTGGCGGGCGTAAATGCCGGGTAGTAAGAATTCAAATATCTTATAATTTCGCTTTTTGAGACGATTTTGCCCAATGGGAAATATTCATAAAAATGACTCAAGGCTTCCTTTTTCATAACGTACCCTTTCAGTATTATGCGACCATTGTGATAATAGTCGCTTTTTACTAATCATATCACTGCATTTCTCAAAGCACAATAAAATGTGTCATATGCGACCATATTTAACTTGGTCGCACTTTACTAATGTTTTCGCACTCATTTCCTCGACAAAATCGTCGACTTAAAATGACTGATTTTTAAAAGTGCTGATTGATCCGTTGGCTCGTCACTGGATGGTATCCCCTCTTATGATTTATTTTTCTGCCCCATGATATGAAAACAATCTTTTATTTCAACTTTTTATAGTCGGAGATTGCATCTAGTGTTTATTTCGAGGACATGATGAACGAACAAAGACTTTAGCGGAAGTCGCAAAAAACAAATGATTGACTCGACACTAATCCTTTCCTTCTTCTTTTTTGTTATTCCAACCCCTGAATAGAGTGCTAGAATAAATATGCTATTTTCGTCACACAAAATAATCATATGGAGGATTATTCATGAAAATCGGAGTCCCTACCGAAATCAAGAAGTTCGAGTATCGTGTTGGTTTAACGCCGGAATCTGTTGCCTTGTATATTAAACACGGCCATACCGTCTACGTCCAAAAAGGCGCTGGGTTAGGTTCAGGTTATCCTGATGAGGAATATGTCTTTCACGGAGCGACTATGATCGAGACCGAAGCGGAGTTATTTAAGAAAGCTGACATGATCATCAAGGTCAAAGAACCCTTAGAAGCGGAATATCCCTTGATGCGTGAAGGCCAGATTCTCTATACCTATTTCCATTTAGCGGCTTCCTTATCTTTAACTGAAGCGTGCTTGAAACAGAAAATCGTTGCCATTGCTTATGAAACCATTAAAGACGAACATCATGGCTTACCTTGTCTTAAACCGATGAGCGAAGTCGCCGGAAGATTAGCCGTCCAAGAAGGCGCTAAATATTTAGAAAAACCCTTTGGCGGACGCGGTGTCTTACTCGGTGGCGTTCCCGGCGTTAAACCCGGACATGTCCTCGTTCTCGGCGCTGCCGGAACCGTCGGGCGTAATGCGGTGCTGATCGCGGTCGGCATGCAAGCCGAAGTGGTGGCCATCGATATCTATGAACCGGGCTTAGCGTTACTGAAAGCTGAATTCGGCGATAAGATCAAGACCTTAAAGAGCACGACGGAAGATATCGTTGAGTCCTTAAAATGGGCCGACCTCGTCATCAGCGGAATCCTTATTCCCGGCGATGCCGCGCCGAAAATCGTTAAACGCGAATATCTTAAACTGATGAAACCGGGCAGCGTCATCGTTGACGTCGCCATCGATCAAGGCGGCAGCACGGAAACGAGCCATGTCACCTATCACGATAAACCGACCTTTGAAGTCGATGGCGTCATTCATTACTGCGTCGGCAATATGCCGGGCGCCGTTCCCCGTACCAGCAGCGAAGCCTTAAATAACGCGACCATTAACTATGGTTTAGCAATCGCGGATTTAGGTTATAAGAAAGCCTTGAAGAAAGACCCCGGATTAATGCTTGGGTTAAATACCTGCTTAGGTGCCTTAACTTGCCACCCGGTCGCGGATTTCTTCCACCTGCCTTATGTCGCTCCGGAAACGATAATCAAGTGATTTTCCCACTTTCTCTTTTCTTTTTAAAAGAAAACATGTAATCTATTTAATGCAACGAGGTAAAAAAATTATGAAAAAACCATTATTGACAGTCGGGCTAGTCGCCTTAGCCTTAGCCTTAATCATCTGCGGCGGATTATTCCTCCCGGTGATTAAAGAAACGTTAACGCTTGGATCGATCACTGATACGGCCTACCATACCGGCTTAACCGCTTTACTTGGCGGTACCCATGATTATGGCGCCCATTTCGTCACTGACTATACGTTCAGCTTCGGTCTCTTGTTCGCTTATGCGACTGCGCTTCTCGGTGGCTTAATCGCCGTCGTACTCGGCAGCCGTCACCGCGGCTTCATGATCTTGGCGAGCATGAACTTCTTCGCATCCATGATTCTCTTACTTCTCTGTGTCGCCTTCTTCACGGATGCCAACGGATTTAACGTCGCGTCAACCACCCGCGTCTATGTCATGACTTGGGAAATGATCGTCGCGATCGTCCTCGCTGGCCTCGGCGGCCTCTGGACGTTCGGTGGAACCTTCGCTGGTCTCGGCCAAGCGAAATAATCAGCTTATTAAATTTAAATTAACACCGTTCGCGTAACGGTGTTTTTTTATGGGGTTTTGTCAGTATATAATATCTTTAGCGTTTTATTTCTTCTTTTTATGAAAATATGGCCTCCTTGATTGTCTATTAAGGTGAGGCTGGGAAAGGCAAGCGATGGAAAAAAGACTTCCCGTCAGTGTTATCCAAGACCTCAAACGTGGTGACGATACGGCTTTTGCCATCGTTTATGCCCAATACCGCGCGTTACTTTATTTCATTATCGTCAGTATCGTGAAAAACGAAGAAGACGCCAAAGACATTCTCCAAGACACCTTTCTTAAAATCTACGAGAACATCGGCACATTGCGGGATGATAACGCCTTTCATGGCTGGATTTGCGGCATCGCTAAAAACCTGGCCCTCAACCACCTGAAAGCGGACCGCCATGAAGCCGAACTGAGCGAATCCTTACTGGACGTTATTGGAAAAGAAGACGAGCACTTCCATTTCCTACAAGATTGGAACGTCGGACTCTCGGACGCCGAGAACGCCATCATCGCTTATAAGATTGTTTATGACTATACGTTCAAAGAAATCGCTGAGTTCTTAAATACACCCTTATCGACGGTCTATATGATTTATAAGACCGCGCTTACTAAATTAAAGAAGAGCTACAAGAAGGAGCGTTGATTATGAGCCTAAAGAAACAAATTAAAAGAAGCGGGCAAATCTATTTTGAGACCCATGCCCCGGATGTCCCGCTTGGGAAAGCCATGTTTACCAGTGGCGTAGAAGCTTTTGACGTACCACCGGCCCCGAGCAAAAAGAAATTCTTTACCTCTCGCATGATTTGGTCCTTCTCCTCGGCTTCCGTTGTTTTAGTGGGGGTCGTCGTATTCGCTTTAGTTCTTAATACCAATAACCCCGGAGCTGCGGATTACCGTGGCGTCAATGCCCTGAACGCCGTGAGTTTCCCCTCCGATGCCGCAGTCCAAGATTTACCGGTTTCTACTGATTATTCTTCTGCGGTTACCGCGTTCATGAATAAAACGGCCAAAGAACTTTACACCGATGAAACCCAGAGCTTCATCTATTCCCCGATTTCCGCTTACTTTGCGTTATCTTTACTTCTTGAAGGCGCGAGCGGAAATACCTATGATCAATTAGCGTCCGTCCTTGGCGTCAGCGATATCGCGAGTTTACGCGCGGACTCCAAAGCTTTATACCAAAACCTTTATTATGATGTTACCTATACGTCGAATAGCGGCGATAAGCAGGCCATCTCGAAGATGGGTAACGCCGTCTATGTGAACCAAAATAAAGCAGACGCGGTCAAAGCCACCTTCCTTGATACACTCGCTAGCGAGTATTACGCGGAAGTTTTCAAAACCGATTTCGGCGATGAATCCAAGCAAGGCATCGCTGATTGGCTCAATGACAAGACCAATGATTTCCTCAATGTCCAGCCAAGCGACATTGCCGCCACCCCGGATGCGTTACTGGCGTTGTTCAACACCATTTATTTAAAGAACAGTTGGATTAATGGCTTTGATTCCAATTACAACTTTGAAGGCGACTTTACCAACTCGGGCGCGGACGCGGTGCAGACCGTGACCTACATGCGTGGGACCTCGACTCAACCCTATATCGATATCCCCGGACAATATTCCTTAACGGTTAACCCGCTTTATGGTGGCAACAAAGTCTTATTCGTGCTTCCGGCCACAGGCGTATCACCCAAGAGCATTCTTTCCGATAGCGATACCATGGATGCGATTGTCGCCGCCAGTACTTCCTTAGATAGCGCAACCGTCCATTTCCGTATGCCAAAGCATTCGACTTTTAATAAATACATGATGAATGATGCCTTGATTGCTAATGGCGTCACCGATGTCTTCACCGATGCTTCTGACCTCACGAATATCATCGATACGGGCGCGTTTGTTTCCAGCGTCACCCAAAATGTCGGCATCACCTTTGAGGAACGTGGCGTTGAAGCGGCGGCCTTCACCGAAATCGATGTCGTTGAAACAGCGATGCCCATCAACGAAGTCAACTTCTATCTCGACCGCAGTTTCATTTATGTCATCGTCAGCCCGGATGATATCCCGTTATTCGTCGGCGTGACCAACGCAATTGAGTAAAAACCATCCTTAAATAAACGGCTCTGGGAAGATTCTTGGGGCCGTTTTCTTTTGCATGAATTCTTTGCTTTTTTCCGTCTTGCTTAAAAAAGGGAAAAATTGGGGTAAAATATGCTATTATAACGAGAGAAATGAGGTGGGAATATGTTGTGTGAAAGCTGTGGCAAAGAAATACCCGAACGCGCCTTATTTTGTCCCTACTGCAGCGAACAAGTCGCCAAACAGTGCACTCCGGTCAAAATCAAAACCGAAGAAGTGGAAGTGTTCGTCGATGAAGTTGATGAAGAATTATCCCATCGCATGAAGTGGTTACCCCTATACATCGGCATGATTGTGGTGGGTACCGGCTTATTCATCTATAGCATTCTTGCCGCCTTACAACGCGCCATCCTCGGCGAGGTATTGGCCTATCGCTATATTCATGGCTTTGTTTTCGCTCCTGCGGTCTTAATTGTTGCCGCCGGCATCGTCCTACTTGTCCTCGCCTGCAGCCGTAAACAAGCGACCAAGGCGGCCCAAAAGAAGAAAAAAGCCCTGGAAGAGACTTGCACTGATCCCCATTGTGACTGTAAATAGCATTCGTCATTGAATGCTTTTTTTATTGGTATTCTTTTTTGGCTTCTTGGTTGATCGAGAACCGGAAAACCTATTATCAATAGGCGCCACTATTTTCCCATATGTTCTTGTAATGGTTTTTATGATTATCCAATTCGAAATGAAATCCCTTTTTTTTGTCTTTGTAAAACAGCGATTAGATTTGTATAATATTATCAAGTATTGAGGATTCCTTATGTCATTTTACGATTGGTTTACCAAAGAATGGAAAGATTTGACCTTACTTCCGAAAGAGGTCTTTTTATATGGTCCCCGGCATGTCTTCGCCTTGATGATGATCGTGATGGCGTTATGCATCCTTGTTCTTGTTTTTTACGACCGGAAGAAAGAACAACAAGATAAAGTTTTTAACTGGATTTGCTATCTCCTGATAGCCGAGGAAATCCTCGTCCGCGTCGCCCGTATGACGCGGATCATCGTCGAGGGGACTTGGACCTTCCAAAACGTCTATGCCGCGTTAGTGCCGTCATTTCTTTGTTCCATCGTCGTCTGGTTATTGATCATCGACCACTTTACGAAATGGAAGCCGTTAAGTAATGCATCAGCGATTACCGGGCTGATTGCCACTGGTGGGTTTTACTTATGGGCATCGGTCGGATTCAATACTGTTGAGTTGAGCATGATTCAGCTTTATAGCATTACGACGCATGCGATGGCGCTGATCTATTTCCTCCTTCAGGTCATCTTCAAACGGGTGGAATTCCCGCTTAAAAAGATTTATGAGCCGTGGATTTTATTTGCCGCGGTGACGCTCTATTCGCTGTTCCTGAATCTTTTCGTTTTCCCCGGCGCCAACTATCTGTACTTCATGTACGACAACATGACGTGGTGGGCGATTCCCGCCCCGTACTGGCAGGTCTTCTTGTTTGTCTTCTTATTCTCATTGAATAGCATCTTCTATGTCCCTGGCATCATCAAGACGTGGGCCGCCAAGCGGAAAGAAAAAACAAAGACAGCCTAAAGGTTACTCTTGTTTGAATCGGGGCATGCAAATTGGATTTGCCCGTTTTTAGATGTTGCATAATCAATCGCTTTTTAAAAAAACTTCTTGTAACTCTTTTTCTTTTCTTGTAGGAATACCCGTTACACTAGATATGCTTAGGAATGATATTGGGCAAGACTTTCAGACCGATGATTTCTCGTAAACTTTGAATACATTCCAAATAATCGACCGGTTTGTATATAAACAGTGTTGTGACACTGTCATAATCCTGTTTATAAGCGTTGGAAGCGATGATTTCTTCGAGAATTTGGTTTGGCTTTGCTCCCGGTTGACAAGAAAAATTGGCAATCCCAAACAATTGACGATCTCTGATGATGTAGGGAATTTTTTCTCTCATTAGATCCATGTTCAGTTTTTTACTCACCCATATCCTATGGATATCATAAAGATGCCTTGAATGCCGGTCGTATATTCTTTCCAAATGATAGTCACAAAGGGCAAATAATTTATCGATAAACGTTCTCTCGATTGTTTGTGTAATCATTTCAAAAGATTCAAGCTGATACTTTTTAATTAAGTCCTCTCGGCCTTCTTTAGTTAAATACTTGGTAATATAATTGCCGACCTTGAGGTTTTCGCATGGATAAGGTTGATATACAACGATTGTCTCAACGAGAATGTGTTGAATCATGGGCGAAGTGTTGGGAAATGCTTTTTCGTATTCTACCTCATAAATATTGAAATCTAGATCAGATTGCACTTTGGTTTCATTTAAAAATGTCATCCCTAAAGAACCAATCGTTTGTTTAATTGCTTGTTTTAGCCTTTTTCTCAACCCATCACCCGCTTTAATATTTGGAAATTGAATTGCTAAATCAATATCTTCTGAGAAACGATGAATAACGTCGTAACATTTGGACAAAGAAGTTCCGCCTTTAAAAACTATCGAAACCTCGTTGTGTTTTGATAATTCTTTTAAGAATAACGAAACGTAGTAATCTTTTTCCACTTGAAAATTTGCAAGTCCGATGTCATTTGCGGTAGCGGTGACTAATTCATTAAATACCTTTTTGTCCGTGTGTAAAAACATTTGCAATCCCCGCTTTGTAAAATTTGACTTGGGCGATTAAAGGATACTTTGAAACGATGTAATCGACCTCAGACCGTGAGAGAGGTACATCAACAAGATAGGCTTCAATTTTCGAAATTGCCTCATGTAATTCGTATTCGCTGTATTGATTGAACTTGGTCAACAAATCCAAAACTTGCAATAACTTGTAATTATCCGAATTGACTTCGACTCTCGGAGCGTTGACGATGATTCCATTGTTATTTAGGTAAACATTCCGTTTCTTGTTTGAAACAGCATTCGAATAAATAACCTCAACACTCGCTGTCTGGCTCGTTAGTCCAAGCTGATTAGAAAAATTTATTCCGCTTC
>Ga0209540_10003255_pt1 | contig 11149 bp, 7 predicted proteins | sample BarGraIncu01121A_FD_184501 | JGI IMG/M metagenome (GOLD analysis project Ga0209540, IMG submission 184501) | Arctic peat soil microbial communities from Barrow, Alaska - Barrow Graham LP Incubations 011-21A (SPAdes) (version 2) | ecosystem: Environmental > Terrestrial > Soil > Wetlands > Peat... | reverse complement strand
GGGGCAGGGGGTGGAAGTTTTTTAGTATAGCCGTAATGCTCATCAAAGTTACAGTCCGGAAGTCCTTTATCCACCTCCGTCACTTCGTGACACCTCCGCCAGCGGAGGACATCGCTTCACGCTTCACCAGTGTCCGCGCCAGCGGAGGACATCGCTTCACGCTTCACGAGCGACGCTTCACGAAATGTCCCCCACTAATAATGACTTGTCCGGGTAGTGATTTTTATTTCTGGTCGCAATTCTAAATTTGCCAATAATCGCTGTTGCCGCAATCAAACAGTCAATTGAAGTTAATGTAATGCCTTTTGTCTGGTAATATCTTCTTAACTCACCAGCCTTTATAGCGATATCCATCGTAACTAATTCTACGTTACAGGCGTTGATAAAGTCCTGTGTCTTTATTCTTTCATTGTCCCGCATACCGGCATGCAATTCATAAACAGACAAAATACTCAAGTGTGCCAAATTCGACCCGAAAAGCTCTGACAGAAGTTCTTTTGCGTAATTATTCCCTCTTAAGAAATCAATAGCTACATCTGTATCAATGATTACTGTCTGCATAATTTCGCCCCTCATCACTGCGCAACTCATTAACTATATCGACACTGTCTTTTTCTCGATCCTCCCAGCCGCCAAAGCTATTGAGGGCTTTCTTTGTTTTTAAATCCTGGAGATATTTCCGTAAAGCTTCTGCCACAAGAGCCGATAAATTATTACTGGATACGGCTTTGGCTTCTTTTAAAAGATCATCGGGTAATGTTATCGAAGCTCTAAGCATATTTTACACCTCCTTTTTTATTTTAATGTAATACGAGAAAATATGATTGTCAAGTAGTATTAATAAGTAAGACTGAAGGGGTTTAGGCTGAAGGTCACGCGTGCCGGGCTTCGCTTCAGCCTTCAGTCTTCAGCCTTCAGCCTAATTCCCCCACTAATTAGGTATTCCCTTCAGCCTTCAGCCCAAACCCCTTCAGCCTCTCCCCTACTTTAAATATTTCTTGACAGGAAGGTTATATTGAGGTAGGTCAAATTGCGAGGATAGTCTGACTTTCGGTCAAATTGTGACTCTTGTTTAGAGAACTTTGCACAACTCCTCTAATCGTCATACCGGCTTCCGAGACTGTGTCGTAATGTCTTTGCGAGGGAGTGAAACGACCGTGGCAATCTCATGCTCTCCTTGTTGAACAAGGGGTTGCAACCCCTTGTTCTGTTAAGATTGCAACAACGCCTGAGAGGCGTTTCGCAATGACAAATTAGGATTGCGACACAGACTTTTCCGCCGGAATGACAATATTGTTGGTTTTATACAGTTTTGCAACGATCTCGGAGAGTTGATTATCAGGTAATAAAAGCGTTACTGGAACGCTCAAAATTCTAAAATTTAATAAGGAGGAAGAGATACATGGCGGATGCAAAGGTTCAGTTAAAGGATATTTATCCGGTTACAGAAAAAATGAAGAAGAATGCCTGGGTCAGCGGAAGAGCTGCCTATGATGCACTGTGGAAAAAATCGGTCGAGCAGCCGGATGCTTTCTGGGGAGAAATCGCCGGACAGCAGGTGGAATGGTTCAAAAAATGGGATAAAGTTCAAGATTATAACTTTGACATTAAAAAAGGTCCCATTTTTGTAAAATTCTTTGAAGGCGGCAAGTTGAATGTTTCTTATAACTGCCTCGACAAACACCTGAAAACACGTGGCAACAAAGTTGCAATTCAGTGGGAAGGCAATGAACCCGGTGAAGAAAAGGCCTATACCTATAAGATGCTTCATGAAGAAGTTTGCAAGTTTGCCAACGTCCTCAAAGCAAATGGCATCAAGAAGGGCGATCGTGTAGTTCTTTACATGCCGATGGTTCCCGAGCTGGCCATAGCTATGCTGGCCTGTACCCGTATTGGCGCTATTCACGGAATCGTATTCGGCGGATTCAGCGCCGACGCACTGAGAGACAGAATTGTTAACTCCGGCGCGAAATTACTGGTTGTCTGCGATGGAACTTTCCGTGGCGCCAAAGCAGTTCCCCAAAAAACGAGCGCTGATGACGCCTTAAAATCATGCCCATCTGTAAAGACGGTAATTGTTGTCAACAGAGTCGGCGATAAGATCAAGTGCGAATGGACTGCCGGCCGTGACAAATGGTGGCATGAAGAAATGAAGAAAGTTGACGCCAAGTGCGAACCGGAATGGATGGATGCCGAAGATCCTCTCTTCATCCTTTATACTTCCGGCTCCACCGGACAACCCAAGGGCGTTATGCACACCACCGGCGGTTATCTGGTCTATGCTTCTTACACTCACAAAATAATTTTTGATTATCATGAAGAAGACGTTTTCTGGTGCACCGCCGATATCGGCTGGGTCACAGGTCACAGCTACATTGTTTACGGACCTCTCTGCAACGGCGCGACATCGGTTATGTTCGAAGGTGTTCCCAATTATCCGACCTATAGCCGTTTCTGGCAGGTTGTGGAAAAATACAAAGTTTCTATTTTCTATACCGCTCCGACCGCTATCCGTGCGATCGCTAAAGAAGGCGATGATTTTGTGAAGAAAGCCAATATTTCCTCTCTGCGCATTCTGGGAACAGTCGGTGAGCCGATCAACCCCGAAGCCTGGAACTGGTACTATAATGTTATCGGCCGCGGTGAATGTCCTATTGTGGATACCTGGTGGCAGACTGAAACCGGCGGAATTTTAATTACTCCGCTGCCCGGCGCTATCGACATCAAGCCCGGTATGGCCACTCTGCCGTTCTTCGGTGTGGAGCCTGTGCTGGTGGATGATGAAGGAAAAGAATTCACCGATACAGTGGCGAGCGGCGCTCTGTGCATCAAGAAACCGTGGCCCGGCATCATGAGAGGCGTTTATGGCGATCCTAAGAGATTTCAGGAAACCTATTTTGAACAGTTCCCCGGCTACTATGTGACCGGTGACGGTTGCCGCCGTGACAAAGACGGTTACTATCAGATTACCGGCCGTATTGACGACGTTATCAATGTTTCCGGTCACCGCATGGGAACAGCCGAAGTCGAAAGCGCGTTGGTTGCCCATAAGGCAGTTGCGGAAGCAGCGGTTGTCGGTATGCCGCATGACATTAAGGGACAGGGAATTTACGCTTTTGTTACCTTGAAAACCGGCGTTGAAAAATCCGACGCTCTGAAGAAAGAGTTGATTGCTCATGTCCGCACGTTGATCGGGCCGATTGCCACACCTGATAAGATTCAGTGGGCGGATGGTCTTCCCAAAACACGCAGCGGCAAGATCATGAGAAGAATTCTGAAGAAAGTTGCCGCCAATCTGCTGGGTGAATTGGGCGATACCAGCACCCTGGCCGATCCTTCAGTTGTTGATGACATCGTCAAAAATAGACAGTAAATATTGAAACCCGATTCTCCAAAGACATAAGGAGAATCGGGTTTTTAAAAACATTAAAAATAAGAATGCGCGTTTTACTTAAACCATGAAAAACGCGCAGGAGAAGGAGGTTTTAGACAGTGAATATTATTGCATGCGTGAAACAAGTACCGGATACAGAAGCACAGATCAAGGTGAAAGCCGATGGTTCGGGCATCGAAGAAGGCCAAATCAAATGGGTTATGAATCCTTATGATGAGTATGGCGTGGAAGAAGCACTGCGGCTGAAAGAAAAAAATGGCGGCGATGTGACAGTTGTTTCCCTGGGCCCGGCACGGGCAATGGAAACCATTCGAACAGCTCTGGCCATGGGCGCGGATAAGGCAGTCCATATTTGCGACCCCGCTTTTGATAATGCCGATGCTTTTGTTGTGGGTAACGCTCTGGCAGCGGCGATCAAGACCTTGCCGCACGATATCATTTTCTGCGGACAACGCGCCATCGATGATGATGCCGGTCAGGTTGGATCAATGCTGGCTGAAGCGCTGAATTTGCCTCAGCTGACCCTGGTTACCAAACTGGATTTTGCCGGTTCCTCAGTCAAAGTTATTCGCCCGATTGAAGGCGCCCAACTTTTAATTGAGACAAGTTTGCCCTGTGTGGTTACGGCTCAAAAAGGCCTCAATGAACCGCGTTACGCGTCGCTTCCCGGCATTATGAAAGCGAAGAAAAAACCGGTTGATGTGAAGAATGCGGCGGCTCTGGGCATTGCCACAGACGCAAAAGCCAAAGTAGCTAAAGTTGTTCCGCCTCCCGCCAGAGCGGCAGGAAAAATAATCTGCGGGGATGATGCCGCGCAGAAGGCAGCGGAATTAGGCCGGTTACTCAGGGAAGAAGCAAAAGCTATCTAATACCAATGCGCTTTCGTTGGCTAACTTTGTTGGCATCGTCGTCGGCTTCCTCACCGTATTAGTAATACGCCTGTGGAGCCCACTCCTTGCCGCCTCGTTATCCTTAGAAAGCGATGTGGTATTATCTTAATGAAAACGGAGGATTTGAAAATGGCAAAAGGTGTAATGATAGTTGCAGAACAGCGGGACGGCGCACTGCGAAAAATCAGTCTGGAACTGGCAACCACAGCACGTAAGCTTGCCGACCAGACTGGCGATGAAGTCAGCGCTATTCTGCTTGGTTCAGGTATAGAAGGTTTGGCCGCACAGTTGGGCAAATATGGTGTGGATAAAGTTTTTGTGGGCGACAATGCCGCCATGGAACCCTATGTTACCGAAGCGCATGCCGCCGTGGTCGCCAAAGTGGTTAAAGAAAATGATCCGGCGATTCTGCTTTTGGGCGCGTCGGTTCAGGGCAAAGACCTGTCGTCGCGCGTTGCCGCGAAATTAGCCACAGGTCTGGCCACAGATTGTACGGATGTAAAGCTTGACGGCGGCAAATTTGTTGCCATCCGTCCCATGTACGCGGGGAAGTGCTTTGGTGAAATAGTCACCAGTTCTTCACCGGCGATGGCTTCTTTGCGTCCCAATGTGTTTCCGGCAGCTGAAAACGCGAAAGCCGGAGCGGTTGTTAAAGTTGATGCGGCTGTCGATGCAGCGTCTATCAAAAGCAAAATTCTGGAAGTTCAGAAAGATACCAGTGGCAAAGTGGATTTGACGGAAGCCAACGTGATTGTCTCCGGCGGCCGCGGCATGAAGGGCCCCGAAGGATATGTTATCCTCGACGAACTGGCCGAAGTGCTCAAAGGCACTGTCGGCGCCTCCCGCGCGGCAGTTGATGCCGGCTGGAAACTGCAAAAAGATCAGGTTGGACAGACCGGAAAGGTTGTCTCTCCGAATCTGTACATTGCCTGCGGCATTTCCGGCGCGATTCAACATTTAGCCGGGATGAGTTCATCCAAGTGCATTGTGGCCATAAATAAAGACGCGGAAGCCCCCATCTTTACCAAGGCTGATTACGGCGTTGTCGATGACCTTTTTAAGGTTGTTCCCGAATTAACTGCCGTCTGCAAAAAGATGATGGCGTAATAAAAAGCAGGCTGAAGGTTTTTAGGTTGAAGGTTGTTAGACTGAAGACTGAAGGTAAAATCCTTCGGTCTTCAGTCTTAAAGCTTTGCAGAACCACTCTAATCGTCATACCGGCGAAGGCCGGTATCCAGACGTCGTCCCGGCGAAAGCCGGGAACCAGAATAATAAGTGACTGGATTCCGTGTCGCGCTCTGCTTGCACGGAATGACAAAATTGTTAGTTTTATGAAGTTGTGCAAAGGTCTAATTCTAACAACTTTCAGTCTTCAGTCTCAATATCAATTTTCGGAGGATTCATGGAAAATATAACATTTTCAGTAGGCAACGAAGGTCGTCAGGTTTTCTGGAACACTCAATGGAACGATTATAGTTTTGAGCCGCTCCTCTTTCTTTTTACTGCCGTGGCAATGGCTATATTCGCTTATGGTGTTTACCGTCGCTGGAAGCTATGGAAGGCGATGGGTAAGGATGAAATCCGCTGGGATCAGCTTCCCTTGAGACTGAAATCTCTTTTTGTCAACGGTTTCCTGCAAATTAAAACCTGGAGAGATGCTTATCCGGGAATTATGCACGGCTTAATCTTTTTCGGTTTTTTTGTTTTAATTTTCGGAGCCGCTTTCGATGCCGGAGAATTCCACATCACGGAACCCTTGTTCAACTGGTCTTTTTTACGCGGCAACTTTTACCTTGGTTTTTCCTTTATGATGGATTTATTCGGCCTGCTGGTGCTTATCGGCATATTGATGGCTCTTTTCCGCAGATATGTGCAGAAGCCGGACCGTCTCGGTTACAAGGGTAAGCCTGATAATACTGCCGATGACGCGATTGCCCTTTTGCTGATTGCCGGTATCATCATCACCGGATTTTTAATTGAATCTTTGCGCATTTACGCCACGGAAAGTCCTTCCTGGGAAGTGTGGTCATTCGCGGGTTGGACACTTTCACGCGCCTTTACCGGCATGGATCTAAATACAGCCAAGATGTTACACAAGATAACCTGGTGGACGCATACATTTATCGCCTTGGGTTTTATCGCTTATATCCCTTATTCGCGTCTTTTGCATATAATTACGACGCCCGTAAATCACTTCTTTGCATCCCTGAAACCGGCCGGATCATTGGAGCCGATTCGCGATTTTGAAACGGCGGAATCATTCGGCGTGGGAAAACTGGAGGATTTTACCTGGAAACAAATCTTTGACGCGGATGCCTGCACGCGTTGCGGCCGCTGTCAGGATGGTTGTCCGGCGTATCTTTCCGGCAAGCCCCTTTCACCCAAGAAGATGGTTCAGGATCTTAAAACATTCTGGCTCACAAAAGCTCCGGCCGCAATTAAGGCCAAAGCAGTTGTTCCCGCCGCTGAAGGCGCAGAAGGCGCAGTTCAAGCAACTGCCGCTGAAGGCGCAGCGCCGGAAAAGGCTCTTGTCGGCGAAGTAATTGATCTGCATGAATTATGGGCTTGCACCAACTGTATGTATTGCATGGAACACTGCTCGGCCTCAATCGAGCACGTGCCCAAGATTGTCAATATGCGGCAGTATAAAGTACTTACGGAAGCAGATTTTGCGCCCGAATTGCAATTGACTTACCGCAATATGGAAAACAACTCCAATCCCTGGGGTATCGGCGCTCATTTGCGCGGCGATTGGGCCAAGGAGTTGGGTGTAAAAACTCTGGCCGAAGATCCCAATGTGGAATATCTTTTCTATGTTGGTTGCTCCGGTTCATTTGATGATCGCGGAAAGAAAATTTCCATCGCCTTTGCCAAGATTTTACAGGCAGCCGGTGTAAGTTTTGGAATACTTGGTAATGAGGAAGGCTGCTGCGGCGATTCAGCTATGCGCGGCGGCAATGAATACCTTTTCCAGTCTTTAGCCCAGGCGAACATTGCGCTAATGAATGGTTACGGGGTCAAAAAGATTATTACAGCCTGTCCGCACGGCTATAATGCCTTGAAAAAAGATTACCCCAACTTTGATGGAAAGTATGAAGTTTATCATCATACGGAAATCATCGCCAATTTGCTTGCCCAGAAAAAGATAACCCTGAAGAATCCTGTGAGCGGAGTGTTCACTTATCATGATTCCTGTTTCCTGGGACGTTACAATGAAATTTATCAGCAGCCACGTCAAATATTAAAGGCTATTCCCGGGATGAAGCTTGTCGAAATGGAGCGCCATCTGAATAAAAGTTTCTGCTGCGGCGCCGGTGGAGCCAGGATGTGGATGGAAGAAGATATCGGAGACAGAATTAATAACATGCGGACAGATCAAGCCATCGCTGTAAAAGCTGACACAATCGCCGTGGCCTGTCCTTTCTGCCTTACGATGCTTTCCGATGGTATTAAAGATAAGCAAATGTCGGAGAAAATGGTTTCTCTCGATATAGCGGAAATTGTCCTTAAATCTATGGGAATGGAAGAAGTTAAAGCTCCCGTGGATGTTTGCGCAACGTAAAAGGGCAAGATGTTCCTGAATTAATAAAAAAGCCCACTCTGAAAAGAGAGGGCTTTTTTTATGGCAATTTTTTCAAATTTGTTTTAGTTAATTTGCGATTAAGGTTGTATGTTTGTTTTTGTCTCCTCCGCCGGCGCGAAGTCGGGAGAATTTCCGAGAGGTGTCACCCGGCATGCCCAGCATTTGCTGGGGTTCCCTGCCGGAATGACGTTTACTGATCAATGTCTCCTCCGCTGGCGGAGGTGTCACGCAGTGACGGAGGTGGAAAAAGTATTGCCAGCCATTAAATTAAACAAATATTACATATACAAAAAACGTCCACCCCCTGCCCCCGCCAGCGGGGGACATTGCTTTACGCTTCACGAATACCTTCCGCCAGCGGGGGACACGCGGCATTAATTAAAGTAGTTAGGCTAGAGGAGTTATTATGGACACGGAATTGATCGATCAATTAGTCGTTAAAAACGACAAGAAAATAATTTTTCTGATAATGGACGGCCTGGGTGGTCTGCCGCAGATAGGCGGAACAAAAACGGAACTGGAGACTGCGGCCACGCCTAATTTGGATCGTCTTGCTGTTTCGGGAACTTGCGGACTTCTTGATCCGGTAGGTTATGGTATAACGCCGGGCAGTGGTCCGGCTCACTTTGCCCTTTTCGGTTATGATCCGGTAAAATTGAATGTCGGTCGCGGCTTGTTATCCGCCGCCGGGTTAGGATTTCCTATGGCCGCTGGCGATCTTTACATGCGGGCTAACTTTGCGACTATCGATAAGAAAGGCCTGATCACCGATAGACGCGCCGGGCGCCTGGCTACGGAAAAAAATGAACTGCTCTGTAAAAAGCTTCAGAAAGATATCCACCTGAACTCCGCCAGGGAAGTCTTTTTTCTTACGGAGAAGGAACACCGGGCTCTCGTTGTTTTAAGAGGGGGAAGTTGGTCGGAGCAGATTACCGAAACCGATCCGCAGAAAACGGGTCTGCCGCCCACGGAGGCGCAGGCGTTAGTTCCCGAGGCTGCAGGTACAGCGGCCGCTGTTAATGAATTATCCGGTAAAATTATTAAAGCCCTGTCCGGTGAAGATAAAGCGAACTCCATGCTGTTGCGTGGTTATGCCCAATATCGGCTTTTCCCGAGTATGGTTGATCGTTTTGGACTTAATCCTCTGGCTGTGGCCGGCTACCCGATGTACAAAGGCATTGCGCGGCTTTTAGGTATGACTATCGCCCCCGACACAGAGACGATCGAAGACGAAATTAAGATGCTTTGCGCAAAGTACAAAGACTATGATTATTTCTTCGTGCATATCAAGGCGACAGACTCCCGCGGTGAAGATGGCAAATTTGATGATAAAGTAAAAGTGATTGAAAAAGTTGACTCCCTGCTGCCTCAGGTTTGTGCTTTGAATCCGGATGTTCTGGTGATTACCGGAGATCACTCCACTCCTGCCGCCATGTCCGGACACAGCTGGCATCCAGTCCCCGTATTACTTTCGGCGAAGAACTGCCGGCCTGACGGAGCCACAAGCTTTGGCGAACGCGCCTGCCTCAGCGGGGGATTAGGCCGCATGCCAATGAAATACCTGATGGGCGTCGCTTTGGCCCATGCCGGTAAACTGCAGAAATTCGGTGCGTAATAAATTAGACTGAAGGCCGAAGGGTATATTAATTTTACCTTCAGCCTTCAGTCCAATCATCTACAGTCTGAGACCTTCATTGTCCACCTCCGTCACTGCGTGACACCTCCGCCGGCGGAGGATAAAGTTCACGCTTCACTAATTGAGAGCTTTGCATAACTGCATAAAACCAACAATTTTGTCATTCCCGCGAAGGCGGGAATCCAGTATTATCAATGGTTTCCTGGATACCGGCCTTCGCCGGTATGACGATTAGAGGCGTTTTGCAAAGGTCTCGCAGTGACGGAGGTGGAAAAAGTATTGCCAGCCATTAAATTAAACAAATATTACATATACAAAAAACGTCCACCCCCTGCCCCCGCCAGCGGGGGACATCGCTTCCCGCTTTACCAGTTGTTCCCGGCAGCCCGATTAGAGGGGTTGTGCAAAGCTCTCAACTAATAATTGCTTCTACAAATTCCACTTCCCGCGGCACCTTATAAGGAGAAAGGTAAACCCGGCAGTACTTGAGGATTTCTTTCTCGTCAATCAAAGAATCGTCATTTTTTACAATTTCAGCCTTAACAATTTCACCCCGCATCAAATCCTTTTTGCCGATTACTCTTGCGCTTTTCACCGCGGGATGCAGATTTAAGACATCCTCCACTTCTTTGGGGTAAACATTAAATCCGCTGGTGATAATCATCCTTTTTTTCAGCCCGGTCAGGAAAATGTAATTGTCCTCGTCCATCTTGCCTAAATCACCGGTGTAAAGCCAACCATCCTTAATAACGGATGCCGTTGCCGCTTTGTCTTTATAATACCCCTGCATGACATTATCGCCACAAACGATAAGTTCGCCAATTTCACCCCGCGGCACTTCGCGGCCTTTTTCATCAACAATTTTAATTTTAGTGCCGGGAATAGCCATGCCTATGGAACCCGGTTTTTGCGGTCTGTCGAACATATTGAAGGAACAACACGGCGAGGCTTCCGTTAAACCATATCCTTCCACAATTTTTGCGCCGAATTGTTTTTCGAAATCGGGAATAAATTCGGCAGGCATCGGTGATCCACCGGTGACGCAAACATCCAAAGAGCTGACATCGTATTTGGCCGCGTTTTCATGAAACATCATGCCCAGATAAAGACGGGGCACGGCGCATATGTACGTTATTTTTTCCTTTTGTATGGCGCCAAATAAGCCATCCATCGTGAATCTGTCCATCATGACAACGCTGCAGCCCGTGCGAATAACATTAATCATGTTGACGGTGGCGCCAAATGAGTGAAATAGCGGAATCAGAGATAGCCCCACATCCTCGGAAGTTCTCTTCACGAATGATTGTATCAGATGAGATTGGGAGTATAAATTGCGATGAGTGAGAACTGCTCCCAGAGGTTTTCCGGTCAGTCCGGAAGTATAAATTATCGCGGCAGGGTCTTCGGGGCTGATTAGCACATCCGGCGCAGGAAATGGTCCTGCCGAGATTGCTTTCTTAAAGGGTGCATTTTGATCCGGAGAATCGACTGTCACTAATATGTTACAGGAAGTAAGTTTAGGTCGGATTTCTTCATACTTTTTTCGATTAACTTCCGATGTCATTAAGATTTTGGCCTCGCTGTTTTCCAGTAAATACTTGAGCTCATGAGAAGTGGAAGAAGTATTCAGATGTATCGCAACAGCG
>Ga0209540_10003253_pt1 | contig 11154 bp, 7 predicted proteins | sample BarGraIncu01121A_FD_184501 | JGI IMG/M metagenome (GOLD analysis project Ga0209540, IMG submission 184501) | Arctic peat soil microbial communities from Barrow, Alaska - Barrow Graham LP Incubations 011-21A (SPAdes) (version 2) | ecosystem: Environmental > Terrestrial > Soil > Wetlands > Peat... | reverse complement strand
AGTTGCCCGGTTCGGGATTATTGCAAATACGGGAGTCAGCAACAACGCAGGCTTCAGTGTGATTAATAATTTGGATGTTGGGATATACGCTGGCCCTCGTTCAGGTATTACCGGATTCCCTCCCGGCAAAATAGTGAATGGAGCTTTTTATGCCTCTGATGATGTTATACCTGCCGGTGTGGCTGCCATGCTATTACAGGCGAAAAATGACTTGGTCGATGCGTATCTTTTTGCTGCAAACGCAACTGCCCCGGCAGTACAGATAATAGCTGGCGATCAGGGTGGAAAAACACTTCCCCCCGGCCTTTATAAATCAACCTCCACGCTGGCAATACAGAATGGCGATCTGACTCTTGATGCGCAAGGTGATGCTAATGCCGTATGGATTTTCCAGATAGCATCTACCCTTACTACAGTAGGTACTTCACCGTATCCGTCTATCTCAGGTGGCAATGTTAAACTTATCAATGGAGCTCAGGCTAAAAACGTCTTTTGGCAAGTTACCAGTTCAGCAATCATTGGAGACTATACCTCATTTAAAGGAAACATTTTGGCCTTAACATCAATAACAATGGGTGCATATTCACAAGCAGAAGGAAGAATGCTTGCCAGAAATGGAGGAGTAGTATTGACCAGTACAAACATAATCACTAAGCCGTTAAATAGTAAATAATATGAAAGCTAATAATAATTTTAAAAAGGGATCACGCATGGCGTGGTCCCCTTATAAGCAGCCAATTAAAAGTCTTATTTTAAGCCTTTTAATTCTGATGGGCATCCTGGCGACCGTTCAGGCCCAGGATACTCTGTACACGAAACCCTCATGGTGGTTTGGTGCAGCAGCAGGTGCAAATTTTAATTTCTACCGCGGCTCCACTCAGGAACTTAATTTAGATGTAACCGTTCCAACTGCATTTCATAATGGCAGTGGAGTGGGGCTTTATATTGCACCTCTTCTTGAGTTTCATCGTCCTGATAAAATTCTGGGCTTTATGCTGCAGGTAGGATATGACAGCCGCCGAGGTAAATTCGACCAGGTAACTATACCTTGTAACTGCCCGGCTGACTTATCTACAGGCCTAAGTTACATTTCAATTGAGCCGAGTTTGCGTTTAGCTCCTTTCAAATCTAACTTCTATTTATATGGAGGCCCGCGCCTTGCTTTCAGTTCGGGAAAATCATTCACTTACAAAGTAGGGCTCAATCCCGATATTCCTGATCAATTGGCTGAACCGGATGTGAAAGGTGATTTTAGCAAAGTGTACAAATCAATGATCACAATGCAAATCGGAGCAGGATTTGATATTCCGCTCTCATCACAGGACAAAGCGAGACAATCTGTTCTCTCTCCTTTTGTTTCTTTTCAACCTTACTTTAATCAGGACCCTCGTTCAATAGAAACATGGAATCTGACAACGGTGAGAGTAGGCGTTGCCCTTAAGTTCGGACGTGGCCATAAAATTGCGGCTGCAGTAGTAGCACCGGCAGCGGTAGTAGTAGCAGTAGCAGAACCTGAAGTTAAGTTCTCTGTTTACTCTCCAACGAATATTCCGGTCGAACGCAGGGTAAGGGAAACATTCCCGATTCGCAACTATGTATTCTTTGATTTAGGATCAACGGAGATACCCGATCGTTATGTATTGATCACGAAAGATCAGGTGAAAGCCTTTAGAGAAGACCGGCTGGAAACGTTTACACCTAAACATCTGTCAGGTCGTTCAGATAGGCAAATGACTGTCTATTATAATGTTCTGAACATCGTCGGTGACCGCATGGTGAGAAATCCTTCGGCAGTTGTCCGGTTGGCCGGAAATTCAATGGAAGGCATACCAGACGGATTGGCAATGGCAGAGTCGGTCAAAAAATACCTTGTAAGTGTATTTGGAATTGATGCTTCGAGGATCAATACAGAAGGCCGGATTAAACCCAGGATCCCGTCTGAACAGCTTGGTGGCACAAAAGAACTTGTGCTCCTTCGCGAGGGAGACCACAGGGTTTCTGTATGGAGCGAATCGCCTGCCATGATGCAGGAGTACCAGACTGGTCCGGATGCACCGCTGAAGCCGGTTGAAATCGTTGGCGTGCAGGAAGCACCGCTTGACAGCTATGTTACCTTTAATGCTGAGGGAGCAAAAGATGCGTTCTCATCATGGTCATTGGAAGTTAGGGATGAAAATGGATCATTGCAGAAATTCGGACCTTATACACAGGAAAAAGTCAGTGTCCCCGGGAAATCTATTCTGGGATCCCGTCCATCAGGCGACTACAAGGTGACGATGGTAGGTAAGACGAAGAGCGGCAAGACTATAAAAAAGGAAGCTCGGGTACATATGGTACTCTGGACCCCGCCCACGAACGAAGAAGCTATGAGATTCAGCATAATTTTTGAATTCAATGAATCGAAGGCCATCGGCGTTTACGATAATTATCTTACGAATATCGTTACTCCAAAGATCCCCCAAAACGGGACAGTTATAATTCATGGCCATACCGATGTTATCGGAGATGAAGCCAATAACATGGTATTATCCCTGGCCCGTGCTAACGAAGTCAAAGGCATAATTGAATCTGCCTTGTCGAAAGCCGGCAGAAGCGATGTTAAATTTGAAGTATATGGATTCGGTGAGGATCAAAGCCTTGCACCATTTGCAAACGGCACTCCGGAGGAACGCTTTTATAACCGCACTGTTATAATTGATATTATTCCACCTAAGTAAAAGGGGTTTTAGTTAATTATAGTTTTTTGTAGAAAAGGCTGCCTGAATAGAAGTTAGGCAGCCTTTTTCTATTCATCATAAAGGCGATAAGAATTTTCTCTATAACAAAAAATAAAAACGCATGTCAACTAAAGACACTGCGCTTTGGAGTATGTGTGAATGATGTAAGTATTATCAATCATTGTGTAAGGCTTTAACTGCGACTAGTCCTTATCTTTCGCAGTATTATTCCTGAAATACCGTATGATAAAATTCATACTTATAGTTAATGAAAAGGATAACTTTTACAGCATTCATACTGTTCGCAACATTTGCATTAGGCACTGGAGAACCTTCCGGATCCATAAAACAATTTATTGATAACAAGGCGGCAGGCGTATGTTATGAAATTGACAATGAATACCTTCTTTCAGGTGAAGTGCTGCCACTCTTTTATGAGAACAGAGTTTATGCTCCTGCCTGGTTTAACAATAATGCTTTTAGCAATAATGGATATGTTTTGCTGAATTATATCCGCCAGGTTGACCAGCATGGTTTACAACCAAATGATTATCATTTATATCTGATTGAAAAATATCTTGGGAAAATGCTCTCAGATACACTTATGGATAATAAAGATATGATGAAACTGGATGTTCTGCTCTCTGATGCTTTTATGTTGTTGGGCTCGCATCTTTATTATGGTAAAGTCGATCCCGAAAAGGAGGGTGTCAACTGGAAAATAAAGCGCAAGGAACCTGCTCTGAGACTCGATCTTAAATTGGAAGAGGCGCTGGCAGAGAACGATGTGGCAAACGAACTAAATATGCTTGCTCCCCGGTATCGTTCTTACTGGATGATGAAAAATGAGCTGGCTTTCTTTCTTGAGCTGAATGACCAATCATGGCCGGCAATAAAGTCTGACCTGGCTCTTAAGCCCGGAGAATCGAATCCTTTAATTCCGATGATCAGGCAACGGCTGATAAAACTGAGATATCAATTATCCGACACTGTTTCCACGACATTTGATGCGGAATTCGAAAAACAACTTAAAATGTTTCAGAATGACTGGGGCTTAAATACCGATGGTGTGATTGGCAAAACAACACTGGAAGTCTTAAACAACATGCCCTGCAAACTTATTAACCAATTGAAAGTTAATATGGAAAGATACAGGTGGCTTCCATTACAGGTGACTGAAAAATACATTATTGTAAATATTGCCAATTTTGAGCTCGATCTGATAAAGGGAACGGATACCCTTATTTCGATGAGAGCAATAGTGGGCAAGGAATGCCGGAAGACCCCTGTTTTTAATGACCAAATGACCTATATTGTTTTTAACCCCAGTTGGACAGTACCTCCTACAATACTGCGGGAAGATGTGGTTCCTCAATTACTCAGGGGACCCGGATATCTTGAAAAGAATAATATGAAGCTGCTCCGGTATGATGGTTCGGAGTTAGCTTACAATGACATAGATTGGTCAAAGATATCGATAGATAATTTTCCATATGTGGTTCGGCAGAATCCAGGATCTGGTAATGCTCTGGGAAGGGTGAAGTTTATGTTTCCGAACGCCGACAATGTCTATATACATGATACCCCGTCAAGAGGATATTTTGCCCGTGACGACAGGGCGATGAGTTCAGGTTGTGTAAGGGTGGAAAAACCATATGATCTCGCTGTATTGTTGTTGTCCGATAACCCCGATTGGTTGCCAACGCGCATTCGCGATGTAATGCAACAGGACAAGGAAGAAGCGGTACGTCTGAAAAACCCTGTTGATGTGGAGTTGATTTATCTGACAGCATGGACTGATGGGAAGGATAGGATACAATTCCGAAAGGATGTCTACCAGATAGACGAGATGGTGTTGGAAGCTTTGAATCAAAAACCAGAAGCAGTTAATATCAAAGCTATCCTTTTGTGATAGAAGTTATTCTAGTGATAATCTGCGAGTTGGAAGTGTAACTTTTTTCCGGTACATAAATAAATAAACATGAACCACCTTTAATGGTCTGGATAATTTCCTTACTAAGTTCTACAGGAATAGCCGGACAACCAAAACTACGGCCAAGCCTGCCATATTTCCTGATAAAGTCGGTTGATACATAATCAGCACCATGAATTACAATAGCACGTGCACGGGCCTTGTCATTGATACCCGTTTCGAGGCCGTCAAGAGCGAGTGATAAGCCATGTTTCCCTATATAGGTTTCGCCGGTTGCATAAAAACCGGGGCTGCTGGCATTGGAACCCGGAGTGTTGGAAAAATTCTCAGCCATAAGCTCCCCGGAATTACGGCCATGAGAAACCAGGCAACGAAACAGCACTTTACCATTGATAAGGTCTAACACCCAAAGCCTTTTCTTGTCAGATGGAAGACTAAAATCAATGATGGTAATCACTTCAGGACGTCTTATAGATTGTTCTTCAACAAGCATTTCATAACCGGCCAGGGCTGTTTGAAGCAATTTTAATGGTGGAAATTCAGAACTATCTGCCGCCCGGGATAAAACAAACCTGCCGGCAAGCCTGGGAGGGATGCTGTCATACTCCACACCAAACACCCACGGACTTATTGCAGAAACCGTGAATAATAGTGAAAATACAAACAATAGTTTCTTCGACATCTGAACAAAAATACTAATTATTAAGAATAAAGTGTGAATGATGTAACTTATTTCAAATGTTATGTAACACTTTCCAAAATCAAAGGACACACCTTTGTTAGGAAAACTTTAAATCGTACCAGGCAAAACAAAAGAAGAATTCCACAAGGCTATTGCAGCATTTTAACCATGAAAAAATTCAATCCTGTTATTAAAATAAAAGAAATTGCAACGAAGCATTCCATCAGGCTCGTCGAAAAAACTATTGCAAAAACCACTGAGGCAGGCAACTTTTTGACAAATATTGCCGATGTCTTCATATTTATGACTCGAGTCATAAAAGAAACATTTTCACGCAATTTTGAATTTAAAGAGTTTTTGCGTCAATGTTTTCAAATCGGATATAAAACATTACCCCTTATTTCAGTAACAGGAATTATAATTGGTTTGGTGCTTACTATTCAATCACGGCCAGCTCTTTTAAGCTTCGGAGCAGTTGGCATGCTTCCAGGAATGGTGGCTGTATCTCTCATCAGAGAAATGGGACCGGTTATAACAGCATTGATATGTGCAGGGAAAATAGGTTCAGGTATGGGCGCAGAGTTAGGTTCAATGAAAGTATCTGAGCAGATTGATGCCATGGAGGTATCGTCTACCAATCCCGTGAAATTTTTAATTGTCACAAGAGTATTAGCGGCTACGCTGATGATACCGTTACTGGTATTATATGCCGATGCTCTTGGTATAATAGGATGCTGGGCAGGAGCAAATATCAAGGGAGATGTAAGCTTGGTTTTGTTTTTCACACAGGCATTCAGCCATATTGATTTTATTGATTTTTTACCGGCTCTTATTAAAACCTTCTTTTTCGGTGCGGTGATTGGTTTTGTCGGATGTTATAAAGGATATACGGCAGGGCGTGGAACGGAGAGTGTGGGTACTGCTGCGAATTCAGCTGTGGTGCTATCCTCATTGCTTGTGATAATTATAGATTTGATAGCTGTACAAATTACCGATATGCTATGAATACAATACAAACAGCAACTATTACTGCGACTAAAGAAGAAAGCCCCAAACAGGTTATTGAAATAAATAATCTCAAAAAGGGATTTGGCATAGAGGATGTATTAATAGATGTGTCGCTGAAACTTTATAATGGCGAAAACCTCGTAGTGCTCGGAAAATCCGGCTCAGGAAAATCAGTCCTGATACAATGTATTGTTCGTTTGCTTGATCCCGACGAAGGAACAATTATTGTGCTTGGAGAAAATGTGAATGAATTAGATTATAAAGGGTTAGGAGAGCTGAGAAAGAAAATCGGTTTTCTTTTTCAGAGCGGTGCGTTGTATGATTCCATGACTGTAAAACAAAATTTAGAATTCCCGTTGCGAAGAATAAAAAAGGATCTTGATCAAAAAGGAATAGACGAAAAAGTAAAAGAAGTATTGGAAAATGTCGGTCTGCCTGATACTTTGAATAAAATGCCATCTCAGTTATCAGGAGGAATGCGCAAGCGGATCAGTCTGGCTCGGACCCTTGTTGTCGACCCCCTGATAATGTTGTATGATGAACCAACAACAGGTCTTGATCCGGTAACTTCAGATGAGATAAGTTTACTCATCAATGAAGTTCAAAAGAAATATAAAACTTCTTCTATTATCATCACACATGATATTGAATGTGCCCGGACAACAGCAAACCGCATTATTATGTTAATAGACGGTGAAGTTTATCAGGAAGGAGTATTGGAAAAGTTTGAAAAGTCAACTGACCCATCAATCAAATCATTCTTTAAATAATAATAATATGGAAACGCACACACAAAAATTCAAAGTTAGGTTAGGACTCTTTATTTTAGGAGGATTGACGATTTTTGTTATTGCTATTTTTATAATAGGGAAGCAGGAACATTTATTTGATCCTGTTTTTAAATTAACCACAACTTTCTATAATATAAGCGGGTTAGAGGTTGGAAGTAATATCCGTTTCTCAGGGATCAATGTAGGCACTGTTGATAACATTAATATTATTAACGATTCAACTATACGCGTTGACATGTTAATTAAGAAAAGTGTTCAGAAATTTATTAAAAATGATTGTGAAGCCGCTGTAGGTTCCGCAGGGATTATTGGCGACCGTATTCTAATTATTACGCAGGGCAGTTATGATGCTCCTTTAGCAAAAGACGGAGAAGAAATTAAATCAAAAGAACCGGTTGAACTGGATGCCATAATGGAAAAATTGCAAATAACAGCAGATAATGTCGCAATTATTTCATTTAACCTGGCTGAGATTATGATTAAAATAAATGGTGGAAAAGGAACGCTCGGGAGATTAGTCCAGGACTCTACGATTGCCGAAAATATAAATAAGACCATCATGAATCTTAAAAGCAGCAGCAAAGGGTTAAATGAAAATATGAATGCAGCCAAGGAAAATTTTCTATTTAAAGGTTATTTTAACAGGAAAGCAAAAGCAGCTGCAAAAGTAACGAAGGATTCTCTGGCAATAAAGGTAGAAGAACAAAATACAATTGATAATAAGAAAAAGTAATTTCCTGGATATAAAACGTTAAGAATGGTTAATGAGGATATGGCTCAAAAATATTTTCATGCTTTTTTTTGTTTCATTTTTAATAAGTGATTTTGCAATTGCTCAACAAACCCCTGCCAAAACAGATTCGACTAAAATTTATAAAAATATTGAAACCTATTCCAGGCAAAGCAAGCTTAAAACATTTGTGTACAGTTTAATTTTTAAACCGGTTGCAAAAATCTCAAACAAGAAAGACGTTAAACCGAAGGAATATAAGAAACTGATACAAAAACCATATAGCGGCTTTGAAGGGAAAATTATCCGGAAAATCGACATTGTTACACTGGATCCTTTTGGTTATTCGGCCACCGACACAACTATAGCAAAACAGAATTCCTTCTTTAAAGCGGGGAATGTGATACATATTAATACACATAATATCGCGATCCGGAACCTGTTGCTTATCCGAAAAAATGAGCCATTCAATTCTTTACTTGTAAAAGAGTCGGAGCGTATTATACGTTTACAAAAATATGTACATGAAGTGTATTTTTATGTTATAGCTGCCGGGAAGAAATCTGATTCAGCAGATGTTTTTATTCGTGTATTAGATAAATGGAGCATCATTCCGGACGGATCCATTTCGGCTTCAAAGTTCGGGGTTGGTATAACCGATAAAAATTTTTTAGGATTTGGCCATGAGTTTCAAACTACCTATTTAAGAAATCTTACTAATGGTATAGATTCTTTTGGTACAAACTATTCCGTCCCAAACATACGTAACACCTATATAAACGCAAAATTGCACTATGGAGTTGACGGGTACGGAAATTTTAGCAGGAGCCTGGCTGTTGACCGTCCGTTTTATTCTCCGTTAGCAAAGTGGGCAGCAGGTGCGTCTTTTGCATCTCAATTCAAGAAAGATTCACTGAAGGATATAAATTCAGCTTATGTTCCTGTTAATTTGAAGTTTAACACTCAGGATTTTTGGGCAGGCAAAGCAATACGGATTTTCAAAAACACCGGAGAAGAGGATATTGTAACCAATTTAATTTTTACGGTACGATATCTGCGTGTCCGGTATTCTGAAAAGCCACCAGAACAAAATGATCCGTTATCTATTTATTCCAATGAAGATTTTTATTTGGGCAGCATAGGAATTTCTGCCCGGAAATATGTTCAGGATAAATATATCTTTAAATATGGCGTTATCGAAGATGTGCCTGTTGGAAAAGTTTTTGGGTTAACAGGTGGTTATCAGGTAAGAAATAATTCCGGACGGTTCTATTTAGGGATGCGTTTTTCTTTAGGTAACTATTATGAATGGGGATACCTGAGCTCTAATTTCGAATACGGAACTTTCTTTAAGGCTTCACATACCGAACAGGGCGTTTTTACAGCAGGAGTAAATTATTTTACAGGATTAATTGAAGTTGGGAAATGGAAGTTCAGGGAATTTGTAAAACCGCAGATTACTATTGGCATAAACCGTGCCCCATACGACAGTCTGACTCTTAATGATGGTTATGGCCTTGATGGATTTAGAAGTCCTTCCTTGTCAGGTACCCGACGCATGTTATTTACGCTGCAAACACAATCATACTCCCCATGGAGGCTTTTAGGATTTCATTTTGGCCCCTATCTTGTTTATTCTCTTGGCATGCTTGGGAATGCCACGGAAGGATTTAAGAACAGCAAAGTATATTCACAAATAGGGTTGGGCGTCTTAATTAAAAATGAAAACCTGGTTTTTAGTTCATTTCAAATATCAATTTCATTTTATCCGGTAATCCCCGGTATTGGACAAGATGTTTTTAAATTGAACTCATTCAGAACGACTGATTTTGGTTTCAGAGATTTTGAAATCAATAGACCGGAAGGAGTTATATATCGGTAAAATGGAAAAACACTACTCATCCTTCACTCATCATGCGTTCCTTTTAAATGTGAAAATGGGTAGGCCAGGCCTGCAAACTTGCAAATAACTATTATTTAAATGACTTGGGATTAATTTTATCCAGCCTGAAAACAAAGCGGATCCTGTTTCTAAATGATCCGGTAATGACATCTATATTGTCAGAAACAAGTAAAGGAAAATAGATCTCGAAAACCCCCCATATGCCTATCTTAAAACCTGCTTCATAAAACAGAGGTGATTTATAATTTGTTCCAGAACCATGATCGTTCAGTAATAAGTTAATAAATGGTTTTAAGGGGATCAGTGAGGCTTTCCCAGGCAGGCTGCTGGTAAGAGAAAGTGAACAAATCCGGCTGCTGTATCCAAGGCTATCATTTACAGGAGTAACTAATCCTCCTTCTGACAGGGTCATCTGTCTGGACCAGAAGGTTTTCGGAAACTCAGTAAAACGGTCGGGGTATACCCCCTGGAATAAATATTGTTCACGACCACCCCTGCCACTGGCGGAAAAAGAATAAATCGGATCTGAAGTATTTTTCAGCATTGTCCCTGTAAATATTCTAATTTCCAGGCCGTTTTTCATGCCATAATAACTGTATTTATAGTTTAACTCCAGCGAAGCTTTCTGAAACGACCTGCCTGATTCAAAAGAAACCGTCATGTTGAAGGGATTGATTATTCCAGTCCTTTCCATCAGGTAACCAAATTGCAGATATGAACGGATTTTTGCCTTTGTGAAGAGTTCAATCTGCGGAAGGTCTGATGCGGCAATATAATATCCAAAGACCTTCTGACTTACAGGATTAATCATTTTATCAGGTCTGAAATAAAGGTCTAATCCTACCTTCACATTTTGATAGTCATGATTTCCGGGAGCGCCGAATTGTGATCCTTCCAGCGAAAGTGTCGCAAGCCTGATGAAGTTGTTATAAGGAGTTTTGTTGATCGAAATTTTCCCGTAACCGGTAAGGCTCGGATTTCGGAAGGTATAGAAAGGAATGACAAAATATTCAATTGGTTTTGGTATAAGTGCCCCATTATGTACAGCCACCCCGGCCATAAAGCCATCTGCACTGTTCCAGTCAAAAGCAGGGAGAAATATCAAAGATCGTTTATCAGGATCCTCAACAGTATATAATAACTGAAATTGAACAGGATCGGCTCTGGGGCAAAGACCAGATGTCCGGATGTTGTTATTGAGCCTGAATAGTTCAGTCATCTTATGTCCGGGATCGATTATTATCTCAGAATAATTCTTCCATTGTGAATTGATCCATTTCTTCCCCTCAAAACCATCTTCCCATTTTTCTGAAATGATTGAATCTCCGGTCATCCCTGCTATCAACAGCGGCGCATTCAACTCGCCTATGTTCTTTATAAGCAACTTCTG
>Ga0209540_10003251_pt1 | contig 11160 bp, 10 predicted proteins | sample BarGraIncu01121A_FD_184501 | JGI IMG/M metagenome (GOLD analysis project Ga0209540, IMG submission 184501) | Arctic peat soil microbial communities from Barrow, Alaska - Barrow Graham LP Incubations 011-21A (SPAdes) (version 2) | ecosystem: Environmental > Terrestrial > Soil > Wetlands > Peat... | reverse complement strand
TGGTACTTGGTTGATCAGAAAGAAAATCGCCGACCAGTTGCACTGGGGCATTGTAATTTTCTCCCCCTAACTGATATGCGAGTCGCTCCCACTTTCTTTGAAATTCGATACCTGCCAAAGGATGTTCACTCCCGAAATCAGAAGGCTGGACACCCACAAGAAGCGCTGCATTGGCATTCTCCCCATTTCGTTTATGTTGACTCATACCATTTGTCACAACCCCTTTTTCCTCTGAGGCTGCAGCAACCACATAGCCACCGGGACACATACAAAATGTATAGGCAGACCGTTCATTTGAGGAATGATAGGCAAGTTTGTAATCTCCTGCCCCAAGTCCGGGATGCCCCGCAGAAACACCGTATTGTGCCTGATCTATGATTTTCTGTGGATGCTCAATGCGCACACCAATAGAAAAAGGTTTCTGGGTCAACCCAATTCCTCGAAGGTGCAAGGTTTCGTAAGTATTCCTGGCACTGTGACCGATTCCCAGTAGAGCAACCTTACAGGGAATTTCCTCCTGATCATTGATAACAAGGGCCTCCAGAGTTCGATTCTTGATTATAAAATCAGTGACTTCCGCTCGGAATCTTACTTCACCACCATAGGAGATAATCTCTTTTCTGATATTTTTTACTGTTTCACGCAACAAGTCGGTTCCTATATGTGGTTTGCTCAAATACAGTATTTCTTCCGGTGCACCTGCTTCAATAAACGCTTCTAATATGGTGCGGCATCGATTGTCATTGATTAGGGTGGTCAGTTTCCCATCAGAAAAGGTGCCTGCACCACCTTCGCCAAACTGCATATTACTTTTCGTATCAAGTGTTCCAGTCTTCCAGAATGTATCTATTTTAGCAGCTCTGGTATCCACATCATCGCCTCGTTCAAGAATAATCGGGGCATAACCATTTTTAGCCAGTATTAAACCCGCAAAAATACCTGCAGGGCCCATGCCAATGATGACAGGTCTTTCGACCAAATGTTCAGTTCCGGGGCGCAGGTCATGATAGGATAATTCCGGACTCAATGTGACGCCGGTCTTGCCATGTCTTTTTAGCATATTATTTTCATGTTGTACGGTCGCATCGATGGTATAGATGTAAACAATCGCATCCTTTTTTCTCGCATCAATGGATTTCTTAAATATTTTAAAATCGATTAGTTCTTTTGGACTGGTCATTATTTTAGAAAGTATTGCATTTTGTAAAGCCTGCCTTTCTGCATCACGATCCACCACTTTATTGATTCCCAGTTTAATATTTGAAATTCGAATCATTAAATCCTCCTATTGTTGTATAAACATAAGCAACACGTTGTCTATTTCAATTCATCATTATATATATTGGTAGAATTATAATTCATGTGCTTATCCGTTAATAATATTCCAGAATAATTATAACATGATCCTAACTGAAATCATAATCAAAAAGTTTATCCTCCAGCACTTACGAATACCATACTAAAACTGATTATTTAATTAAATATTTTAAGGAATGTTTTATTTCCATCAAAATGGGAATATATATAAGTAGATGTTGTTGAAGCATCTATTTTCTATAAGAGGTGTTTAAATTATGAATAAATCTGTAGATTGCCCGTTGATTTCTTTTGATTATGGAGAAAAATCGTCTCGCTCAAAATGTATAGAGGATGAGTGTGTGCAGTGGAATGAATGTGGAAAAAAATGCAACGTTTTTCCGATTAATAATAATTTAAAAGTGACTATAACCCCAAAAGGAGTCTTTTAGCTTGCCCTTTATTCAACTTAATACTTAGGTATTAAAATCCAATAATTTTAGGAAAAAAAGCTACTCGTCGGAGTAGCTTTTTAGTTTAAAAATTAAAATACCATTTGTTTAACTACAACGGTATCAAGCGAAGCCAAGTCTTTTTGTAATTGTAAGATCTCAGCATCCTTGTCTGGCAAGAATTCTAATATAATCAGTCCACTTGTACTACACTGTGTATCCGATGATTCATGCAATCCAAGACGCGTCTTAATATTGCAGCCATATTTTGTTAACAATTCTTGAACCTTCAAAGCCTCATTCTCACGATTGCCCACTTGAATCCCCATAATATTTCGCATAATAAACCTCCTAAAAATATTAATATTATTAAATAATATACCCAGTCAAATGCGTTTTAAACTATTTACATGAAAATTAAAAATATGCCAAAGACCATTTATAAAATTAAGTAAATAAAGGAGAAATGAGAATGATAGAGTTATTACTTATAAGGCATGGTAAAGCCCAAGATAGTGGAACGGTTGCTGTTGACAGAGAGCGAAAGCTGGTTCCCAAAGGGATTATGCAATTAAAGCAGGATATTCCTTATCTTGCTGAGTATCTTAAAAAAAGAAAAAAAGTATCCCTATGGTCCAGTGGCGTGACCCGGGCTTTGGAAACTGCTGAGATTATCAGGAAAATTTGTAAAATCGATCAAATAGAGATTCATGATTTTATTGAAACCGGTGACTTCTATGGACTGGCACTCAGTTTGAAAAAAATGGAAGAAGACAGCACAATTATAGTTGTAGGACACCAGCCGGATCTTTCCGAATGGACTCGACTAATCTGTAAAAAAACCATCGAATTTAAGAAAGGCGGTGCCGTTTCTTTTAAAATATTTTCAACTGAAAAATTAGCCGGTGAAATAAAGTGGATTGCAGAACCAGGTAAATATTTGACTATATCAACTTAAAAGGTTTAAATCGATTAAAGTTCAGTGTTATAAGAAAAACAGGGGTCATTGACCCCTGTTTCGGTTTGAATTTGATGATTATTTAAGTTTTTCTACCATTTCAAATATTTCCCCAAGGGATTTGCCGGTTTCCCTGGCGATACGCCTGACATCTTCATACTCAGGGCTTTCACGGTGAATGCTTCCATATTCTGAAATCTTAATGGTCACATCACCCAAAGGGGTGGTCATTTTTCTAAAATGGCGATTCATGCAAACACGGGTTACCGGATATTTCCGAAGCCCAAGTGTGGATGTTTCCCGAAGGATAATATCTTCAATGGTTGGCAGATCGGCTTCCTTACATAAAACCGTCAGATGAATGCCTGGTCGATTTTTTTTCATATAAACCGGGGTATAGAAAACATCCAGGGCTCCTTTTTGCATAAGGGTCTCCAGAACATAGCCAGCCATTTCCCCGGTCATATCATCCACATTGGTTTCAACGACCATGGTTTCATGTGACTGGGATTTTCGCCCCTGGATAATGCGCAGGGCATTGAGAACCCCAAAGTCTTTGCTTCCGAAGCCGTAACCTGTTTTTTCTGGAATAAAGCTGGGGATATTTGGAGAATAGGTTCCTAATTCGGCTAAGATGGCAACCCCTGTAGGGGTTGCAGACTCCCCATCAATGGCTTTGGAATAAATTTCAAAGTCTGATCCACAAAGAATTTCAGTGGTGGCCGGGGCTGGCACCGGAAGCAGTCCATGGGCGCAACGAACCCAGCCGCTGCCAACATTTATTTTAGATCCGTAAACAATATCAGGCTTAAGGGTGTGGTAACAAATGGCAGCGCCGACAATATCCAAAATGGAATCCAGAGCCCCAACCTCATGAAAATGCACACGCTCCATAGAGACGTTATGAACCTTGCCTTCGGCAACAGCGACCCGCATAAAAATGGCCATGGCTGTTTTCTTAACCGCATCCGAAAGGGAAGAATCTTCAATGATTTTTTTTATATCTCCAAAATGGCGGTGATGTGGAGCTTCTTCTTCCAGAATAACATGACATTGTGTACCACTGATGCCACTTTTTAGGATTTTTTCTGCCTCAATACGAAAGCCGTCAAGATTCAGCTTTTTAAGCTCTGATTCAAGAAAGATCGGGTCGATGCCGAGATCAATAAAGGCCCCCAACACCATATCACCACTGATACCGGAAAAACAATCAAAATATAAAACCTTCATTGGACAAGCCTCCTTTAATGGGCGATTGATATTGCCCTTTTGAATCATTAAATGAACTAGAGTTTATTAATTTTTGATGCCAAGCAGGCTGCACCAAAACCATTGTCAATGTTCACAACGCCTATACCTCCGGCACAGGAGGTAAGCATTCCCAGTAGTGCAGAAATGCCTCCAAAACTGGCACCATAACCGATGCTGGTAGGAACCGCTACAATGGGCTTGTCAGTGAGTCCTCCAACCACAGAGGCCAATGCGCCTTCCATACCGGCAACCACAATAATGACTTTGGCATGGTTAATAACAGGAACGTTTCCAAGAAGGCGATGAATTCCGGCAACACCCACATCATAAAGGCGTTTCACCTGATTACCCATTACCATAGAGGTAATGGCAGCTTCTTCGGCAACAGGAATGTCTGCGGTACCTGCGGTTATGACCAGAATATAGTCTTCTGTGGTTTTATATTCCACACGCTTCACCACTACAGATCGGGCCTCTTCGTAATAAACGGCATCCGGCGTAATGGATTTTATAGCTTCAAAAACATTCCGATCAGCCCTTGAAGCCAGGATGTTTCCTGTAGAGCGGTCAAGCATGTTTTGTACAATGCCCTTAATTTGAGCCAGGGTTTTCCCGGGGCTATAAATCACTTCGGGATATCCATTTCTAAGTTCCCGATGGTGATCGACCATTGCATAGGAAAGATCCTCGTAAGGAAGGTTTTTAAGTTGCTCTAAGGCTGCATTCACGTCGCATTGATGGTTTTTCACATCTTCTAATAATTTTGTTAATTGATCGACATTCATAATTTCCTCCATGATTGCTATTGTGTCATTGTATTCTTATTATATTAAATTGGTGTTAAATCTATTATAATCGAATTAAGGGGTATTTTACCAGTGTAATCTTTGATATAATCAAATAGTAAAAAATGTGTGGAAGCAATAAAAACAAAAAGGAGAAAAAATGCATAAAATATTAGTATTAAATGGTAGCCCTAAAAATAATGAAAGCCTGACCATGAAGCTGGTAGAAAGCTTTTTAGCAGGGGTATCTGATATTTCTCTTGATGTTAAAATAGAAACCATTAACCTTTATGAGAAAAATATTAAACCGTGTACCGGAGGTTTTGAGTGTTGGACTATCAGCCCCGGAGTATGTGTTAAAGAAGATGAAATGAATGAACTTCTCGTCAAGTATGTTGAGGCGGACATTATTATCTGGGCAACGCCGCTTTACCATTATGGGATCACCAGCGTTATGAAAATATTTTTGGAACGAACACTTCCCGTGTTTTTGCCATTTATTGATCCTGAAGGTGGCGGTATTTATGGACATCCTTATCGGAATCCTGAAAAAATGGAAAATAAGAAACATGTGCTGATTAGTACCTGTGGGCTTCCCTCAGTGGAAAAAAATTACGAAGGGGTTGAAAAACAGTTTGATAATCTGTTTGGACAGGGAAAGTGGGAAAAAATTCTTTGCGTTGAAGGCGAATTGCTTGGGATATCCCAGTTAGACAATTTCACAGGGCCGTACCTTGAACTGGTAAAGGTTGCTGGTCGGGAATACATAAGGCACTTGAGTATTCCAGAAACGATTAAAGACGGACTTAAAAAGCCTTTTGTGGAAATAAAAACATTTTTGGAGTTGTCCAATTTAAGTTGGGGTATTAACGATCTGCGAAAGGATGAATCGGATGGCGGACTCATTGCATGGAATTTTATGAAGCAAATGAGAGCTGCCTTTAATACAAAAGTTCGGCCAGGTCTTAATGCGGTTTTGCAAATGGATTTTACTGACCTTAAAGAGAGCTATCAGTTAGTAATAAAGGACGATGAATGTACACTTTTAAGAAATGACTTTACCGAGGCGACGACTCGAATTTATACGCATTTTACCACTTGGGAACGGATTTTAGAGGGGAAACTTGATCCTACTGAGGCGTTGATGGAAAAAAAATATACCGTTGAGGGAGATTTTTCCCTGATGAACGCTTTGGTGGACGGATTGTTCGGAAGCATGGTCCTTCACATCGAAAAGAAGAAAAAGATTTTACCGGTTGTCTTTAAAAATACACCTTATTGGTTTATCCTGACCATGATCCCATGGTTGATCTGTTTTTTTCTCTCGAATTCTAATCCATTTCATGCTGTCATTGTTCCATTGCTCGTCAGTGGGGGCCTTTGTGCCATAAAAAAAGGCTCGGAACTTGTTTATTTTGACAAAGCTACCTTATTGTTTTTTTCTTTGCTGGCCCTTGTGACGGTTCCCTGGAGTATCGGCTATGATGGTATGACCATTGCCTTTTCAGGATTTATGGGAATTTTTGTAATCTGGTTTGCATCTGTGTTTAAAACAGTACCGTTAACCGCTGATTACACCCATTTTTTTAATGGAAGAAACGCATTGAGAAATGTATTGTTTCTTAAGACAAACCGAATATTAACGTTAGTTTGGGCGCTGCTTTTCCTTGTTCAAGGATTGATAGCTCAATGGTTGGGAACTACTTCAATGGTGAATTTTGCAGCGGTTATTCCACTAGTTTTACTTATTCCCGGGTTTATATTCACCGGTTGGTTTACAAAATGGTACCCTGCTTATCGTGCGAAACCAGAGTAAAACAGAGAATCTTTAAATGAAAGTTCTTTATTAGTTATTAAATTAATTGGTAAATATTGATTTTTCTTTGAATGAAGGGGTATAATAAAGAGTAAATGATTTAGAATTTATAATTTGAGAGGTGAAAAATGTTAACAAGTATTAGTGAGGATTTAAAGAAAATCTTTTTATTCGGTATTGGAGCCATGGCACTTACTGCAGAAAAATCAAAGGTTCTAATCGATGAGTTGGTGGCTAAAGGTGAGTTGACAGTTGAACAGGGCAAGGTTTTAAATGAAGAATTAATACACAATATTAAAAAAACCATTAAAGACAATGTGACTGTGGTATCAACAGAAGCTCCTCCTACAGTTGATGCAATGGTTGAAAATCTGGACAAAATGACCGAAGACGATTTGCAGGCATTAAAGGAAAAAATAGAAATCCTGGAAAAAGAAAAAGCTGAAAAGAAAACTGCCTATTCAGAGCAAGTGTATACGTCCAATGATGAGGACCAATGAAAAAAAACGTCTCTGACACTGAGATAGAAGTAAAAACCGAAGCACCTTTAAATGGCAACGGAAGAAGACTGAAAAAAATAATTTCAATTCTTGTCAGACATGAAATTAACAAAGGGTTGACCCCAGAGAAACTGCGATTAATCATCGAAGATATGGGGCCAACCTTTGTTAAGATTGGTCAGGTTATGTCCATGCGGCCGGACATATTGCCAATTGACTATTGCAAGGAACTTGAAAAGCTTAGGTCCCAGGTGAAACCCATGCCCTATGAAGTGGTAATGAATATCATGAAAGAGGAATATGGCAAACCCGTTTTGGAAGTATTCCGGAAATTTAATAAGGAATCTTTAGGGTCTGCTTCCATTGCTCAGGTTCATTCCGCTGTTTTAAAAGACGGATCAAAGGTCGTCGTCAAAGTCCAGCGTCCTGGAATTTACCATATAATGGCCCAGGATATTGCACTGTTGAATAGAGCAGCAAGTATTTTAAATATTGCCAGCAGTATGGGAAATGTCCTGGACTTTAAGGTGATTTTGGATGAAATATGGAAAACTGCCCAGGAAGAAATGGATTTTCTCAACGAAGCTGAAAATGCACATCACCTATACGAATTAAATCAGGATATTAATTATGTCTCTTGTCCACTTATTTACGATGAGCTCACCACATCAAAAGTTTTAGTGATGGAAGAAATTGATGGTATCGCGATTAATAAAAAGGATGATTTACTGGAGGCAGGTTATAACCTGGAAGAAATTGGGACAAAACTTGCAGAAAACTATGTAAAACAAATCATTGATGATGGGTTTTTCCACGCTGACCCCCATCCAGGAAACATTTTTATTGATGATGGAAAAATTGTATGGATTGATCTGGGAATGATGGGGACTCTCACCAAACGAGATAAAGACCTCTTTAGACGGATTGTCAAAGCTGTGGCTACTAGTGATGTCGAGGCACTGGGAACAGCAATCCTGTTAATTAGCGTGCATAAAGGACCTAAGATTAATTATTCTCAGTTATATGAATCCATTGATAGGATGCTTCAAGAATACGGTACCGAAGATTTAAGCAATATTCATATTGGCAAAGTTATGGAAGAAATGTTAGGCATTGCAAGCGAGAACCAGCTTGCAATGCCTGGCGGTATTAGCATGCTCACTCGTGGAGTCGTTACGATAGAAGGAGTGATGGTTGAAATAGCCCCGGAAATTAATATCGTTAATATTATGACAACTCACATGGCAGGACAGGAATCAAGGGACTTCGACATAATGAAGTTCATAAAAAGTAATGGACGCAGGTTCTTTAATTCAGGTCAGAAGGCTATTGAAATTCCAGGACAGATATCAGATTTTTTTAACTTTGCAAATAAGGGTCAGCTCAAGATTAATTTAGAAATTACAGGATCAGAGCAGCCCCTGGCAGAAATTGATAAAATGGTCAACAAAATCGTGATCTGTATTATTACTGCTGCTTTGCTTATAGGTTCCAGTTTTATTGCCACCACAAATATGAACCCGAAAATCCTGGGTATTCCGGCCCTGGGAACTCTCGGTTATGTTGTTGCAATCATTCTAGGTGGGAGCTTAATTATTTCAATTTCTAGAAAACGGAAGCGTCCGTAAATATTTAATCAAAAGCATGGTAAGAAACTAAAAAGTTTTTTGCGGTGTTTTTTTTGCAAATCATTTATAAAAAACCTGGCATTTCCGGTTTCATCTAATGTTATAATAAAATAAAAAGTTTGATGATATTGGGAGGCAGTATGGGCATCGGCATTGATTTAGGCGGCACAACCATTAAAGGCGGCATTGTAAGCACACAGGGGCATATTTTAGAGGAACGATATATAATGACAGAGAGTCGTCGGGGTTATAGTGCGGTGCTCAATGATTTAGTCCAATTGATAAAGGCACTTCAAGAAATAGCTCCAGCTGAAAAGGCAGTGGGCATTGGAATACCGGGAATTGTGTCTGGTGATGGTAGCACCGTGTTATCAAGTCCAAACCTTTTTTGGAAAAACATGGCATTAAAAAAAGATTTAGAAGCCAGGCTATCCATAAATGTTCTTCTGGTGAACGATGCCACTGCTGCATGCATTGCTGAAGCTGCTTTTGGGAGTATAATCGGCAGGGCTAATGCCATGATGATTACCTTAGGCACAGGTGTAGGCGGCGGACTTATTCTTAGTCATAAAATCATAACCGGGGCTCATGGCGTTGCAACCGAAGTGGGCCATATGATTATGGGTGAAAACTTTTATACCTGTAACTGTGGTAAAAATGGTTGCCTGGAAACCTTTGCGTCTGGAACGGCATTGGTCAGGTATTGTGATATGCGTCTAAAGCAGGGAATAAGCTCTTCATTAAAAAAGTCGAACATTTTGGACGGAAAAATAATTATGAATGAGGCAAAAACAGGAGATAAACTGGCACTTGAGGCTGTGGATCGCCTTGCTGAATATTTGGGCATGGCCATATCCAATATCAGTGATGTGATAGACCCTGAGATTTACACCATTGGTGGAGGACTATCCTATGCCGGGGATTTTCTCCTCGAAAAAATCCGTTTTGCAACAAAAAAATATTTGACCTATCCGGATTTTGCAGTACCTGAGATTGTTCTGGCAGAGCTAAGAAATGAGGCAGGAATTATTGGTGCAGCAAATCTTATGCACTACATATAATTAAATAGCGGATTTAAGAAATTTAAGAAAAAAATAAAAAAAGGTTGAAATATATTTTAGAATGTTTATAATATGATTATAAACTATTTTAAACCGAAAGGAGAACAACAATGCAAAAATATGAATGTGATATTTGTGGTTATGTTTATGACCCGGCAGTTGGAGATCCAGACAACGGTGCAGCAGCTGGAACAGCTTTTGCTGATTTAGCAGAGGATTGGGTTTGTCCTGAATGTGGGGCTGATAAAGGCTCTTTTAGTCCAGCAAAATAGAATTAAGATCATAAAAAGAGCTTAGGCTCTTTTTTTTATGAGCTAAACATTGAAAAGTACATGAATATCGAACGATAGCTTAATATATACGATCATTTTATTAGTAATATAACAATTTATCGAACAATATTGTACAAATAAAGACAAGAAAACACCTGTTGTTTGTTTGCTAAGTGTTATATTATAAGTATGAAAAGATCTAACGATTTACAGCGTGTTGATAAAGAGGTGAAAAATGAAAAAGGAATTTAGTAATAGTAATTCCAGGGGATTATCCAGCCGTGCATATTTATTACAGCTAGTCGATAAAGAAATGATGAAAAAAATATTAGATGCATTTACTACGGTAACAGGAATGACCGCAAATATTGTTGATGTTGATGGACATTCGATTTTTTCAAAAAATGATGCTCAAAAAAATTGCAAATTTTGTCAGATGATTTGGAAAATGGAAAGGGAAAAGGGAATACACCGCTGTGTGGGTTCCTATGCCAGAGCAGGTAAGCAGGCGGCAATTTTTGATGAACCCTATATTTTCAGATGTCCTGCCGGTTTGATCGAATGGGCAGCTCCGATTATTATTGATGGAAACCATCTGGGAACCATTATCTGTGGGCAGGTTTTAATGTGGGAGCCAGAAGAGTTTTTTTGGATTGAGCTGGAAGAAATGAATCGCTGCCTGACTGATGATTTCAAAGAGTTGTTTAAAGTAGCTAAGAATTTACAAGTCGTCTCCGGAGAGAAAGTTCAGAGTGCGGCATCACTTCTTTATCTTATTGCTAACAATATTGTCAGGACAGGATGGGAAAGCATTCATCAGAAAAAAGAGCTGGAATTACAACAATATTTACTCAACGAAGAGATACAAACCCGTAAAAACCTTGAGGAAAAATTAAATTGCCAGAGCCTTAACTTTTTTTTGGAAAAGGAAAAAGCGCTAATCGGTAAAATTAAGCTAAGTGATTTAGATCAGTGCCGGAAAATATTTAAGGTAATGGTTGCGGATATTTTTTCTCAGGGCAGGGAGAAACTGCCAACCATTAAAGGGCGTATTTTTGAGCTGGTGGTGGTCATGTCACGAGCTTCGGTGGAAGTTGGCGTTGATTCTGAAAAATCGATTAGTCTCAATGCCAATCTCATG
>Ga0209540_10003250_pt1 | contig 11161 bp, 10 predicted proteins | sample BarGraIncu01121A_FD_184501 | JGI IMG/M metagenome (GOLD analysis project Ga0209540, IMG submission 184501) | Arctic peat soil microbial communities from Barrow, Alaska - Barrow Graham LP Incubations 011-21A (SPAdes) (version 2) | ecosystem: Environmental > Terrestrial > Soil > Wetlands > Peat... | reverse complement strand
TCAGCACGGTCGGTACGGTCGAGCTGATCGACGGAAGGGCGCGCACGTCGAAGTACGAACCGTGAAGGTTGTGGAAGTGGACCACGTCAGGCACGTGCGGCGGCAGCTCGAGCAGGCGCGTGCTCTCAGGGAAGTCGAAGTCCTCGTGTCCCCGAGCGACTCGCGCGTAGCGGCGCGGCTCAGCGCCGACCCGCAGTGCTCGCGACAGCAGGCCGGCAACGTCGGACGCGCGGGAACTGCGGGCTTGGAGTGCCCTCGCCGGTCCGAGCAGTGCCTGTGCCCACAGGCTGCGTGAGGAGTCGTTGGGGATCCGGAGCGACTGAGGCGCGTCGCCGTTCACGTTGCCGAGCGCGAGCCACGAGTCGACGCCTCGCGCGAGATACGCCTCGTGCAGGTCGAGCGCGACCTTCTCGGCACCGCCTCCGAGGACCGCCGGGCTGACCGTGAGCGCGCGCAGCGGATGGGCGTCCTCGGCGGGGATCACGGTCTCCATCCTCCGGGCAGGCTCTCCACGGTCCGGGTGTCCCTTCATGCGCAGCATGCGAGGCCGAGTCGGCTGACGACCCATTATGCCATGCGCCGGACGCCGTTCAGGGCCGCGGCCGACGTCGTCGGACGCGGCCGCGTCGCGGTCAGGTACCATGAGCGCAACGATCCGTGCGCGAGGGTAAGGAACGCCCTTCCCGTGAGCGACCACCCGCTGTTCTCGATTCTCACGGTGTGCCTGAACGCCGACGCGGACATCGCCGGAGCGATCGAGTCCGTGCTCGCACAGGGCTGCGCCGACTACGAGTACCTGGTCGTCGACGGGGGCTCGACCGACGGCACGGTCGGGGTGCTGAGGGAGTACGACTCGCGCTTCGGTGGTCGGCTCCGCTGGATGAGCGAGCATGACGACGGTCTCTACGACGCGATGAACAAGGGGCTCGCCCTCGCGCGCGGAGAGTACGTCGCGTTCCTCGGAGCTGACGACCGCCTGCGTCCCGGCGCCCTCGATGCCGTCGCACACGCCTTGGAGGCCGTGCCCCGTCCCGACATCGTGTGCGGTGCGACGCACGTGTTCGGTCCGACCGGCACCCGGGACGAGGCGCCCCGTCGCGTGGTGCGCCGGGGGCTCCCGGCACGCGTCCCCGCCAGCCATCAGTCGACCTTCATCCGCCGGGAGGCGTTACAGGCCGCGGGCGGCTTCGACCTGCGCTTCCGCATCGCCGCCGACTACGACCTCTACCTGCGCCTCGTGGAGGCCGGCCGGGCCGAGGCGTTCGTCGACGACGTCCTGTCGGACTTCCGCCTCGGCGGCGTGAGCTCGCGCAGCGAGCGGGCCACCGCCCGCGACTACCGTGATGTCCGCATCTCCCACGGCGCGAATCCGGCGATCGAAGAGCTGGTCATGGTGAAGTCGGTTGCCGCCGCGACCGCGTTCGCAACGTGGATGCGCGTCTTTCATTGCGCGCCGGGACGGGCGCGATCACCGAGGTTGCGCAGATGAGCTCCCGGCCCCTTCGCATCGCGTACCTCAGCCTGCAGGCCGTCGTCGACGGCCAGGACACGTGGGCCGCGGTGACCGAGGTCATCAGGGGCTGGGAGGCGATCGGTTGGAGCGTCGACCGCTACTTCCCCGAGTACCCTGAGTCGGGCGCGCCGGGTGGTCTCGGCCGGCTTGCTGAGATGTGGCGGGTGCAGCGGCGCCTGGCTGCCCGCATCGGGCGATACGATGCCATCTACGTGCGGGCGCACCAGATGGCGCTGCCCACGGCACGCCGCGCCCTGGCGATGGGCATGCCGGTCGTCCAGGAGTGCAACGGGCCCTACGAGGACCTGTTCATCGCGTACCCGCGGCTGCGCATCGCCCGGCCCATCTTCGACGCGATGCAGCGATGGCAGTACGGGCATGCTTCGGCGATCGTGGCTGTCGCCGAGGGCCTCGCCGGTTGGCTGAGGCAGGAGGCGGGCCACGACCGTGTCGTGACGATCGGCAACGGAGCGAACACCGACGTCTTCTCACCGGACGCGCCTCGGCTTCCCGGGCTGCCCGAGCGGTTCGCGGTCTTCTTCGGCCAATTCCCCCCATGGCAGGGAATCTCGTCGCTGCTCGAAGCGGTCGGGCTGCCGGCATGGCCATCCGGGCTACCGCTCGTGTTCGTCGGTGACGGAGCGATGCAGCCGGATGTCGAGGCCGCCGTCGCAGAGATGCCCGGTCGCGTTCTCTATGTCGGCAGGCTGCCGTACGCCGAGGTCGCGGAGGTGGTCGCGCACGCGACGGCGTCGTTCGTGCCCATGGTGGCGCCGGAGCGCGAGACGATGTTCTCGCCGCTCAAGCTCTATGAGTCCATGGCATGTGGCGTGCCGGTCGTGGCGTCGGATGTCGTGGGCATCAGCGAGGTGGTGAACGAGTCGCGCTGCGGCATCCTGTTCCCCGCCGGTGACGCACGCGCGATCGCGGAGGCGACGGCGCGCATCGTCGGCGATCCGATCGCCGCTCGGGAGATGGGCCTTCGCGGGAGAGAGGCAGCCGTCAGCCGCTTCTCGTGGAGGGCCCGGGCCGCGCAGCGTGCGCGGGTGATCGAGGACGCGGTCCGGGGGGACTGGGATCGAACCATCGGAGACCTGACTCGACCCGGGTCGATGCCGGATGCGGAAGGCGGGCCGCAGGCATGACGAACCCTGAACCTGTTGCGGGTGCGGACGGCATGACCAGCTGGGGATCCAGACTCGCGGCTGCCAAGCGACTCCAGTTCGGTGTCGTCGCCGCAACGGTGTTCGTTCTGGCACTCGCCTTGAATGCAGCAACACCGTTCATCGCGGATGACTACACCTTCGCCCACATCTTCCGCACGTCGATCCGAGTGCAGTCGCTGGCTGACATCCTGCAGTCTCAACGGGTCTTCTACCTGACCTGGAGCGGCAGGGTGGTGGGCGGGTTCTTCGCGCAACTCGCGGTACTCGTTGGGAAGCCCTCATTCAACGTCTTGAACTCGATGATGCTGGTCGCCCTCGTGCTGCTCGTGTACTTCAATGCGAACGGGTCGCGCACGATCCGCGTGTCGCTCCTTGTCGGCATCCCGATCCTGCTCTGGTTCGCTGTGCCCGCATTCGGGCAGAGCGCGCTGTTCGCTGCCGGTGCGACCAACTACATCTGGACTTCCGCGATCGTTCTGGCCGCTCTGCTGCCCTTCAGGCTCGATGCGGAGACGCCCGGCGTCGTCCCCGACAATGGCTGGGTCGCACTCGCCTTTGCTCCCTTGGCCCTGCTCGCCGGTCTGTCCAACGAGAACATGGGTCCGACGGCCGTGTTGCTCATGGGGGCTTGTCTGGTCATGTGGCGCCGCGGGGGAAGGCGTGTTCCTCGATGGGCCATCGTGGGTACCGCGGCCGCCTTCGCCGGCGCATGTCTTCAGATCGGAGCGCCCGGCAACTACCTGCGCTTGGCTGAGGCCGGCCCGTCGGCGGCTCACCCGTCGATGGCGATCCTCGCCGATCGGTTCCTGTCGATAACGCACGCGATCTTCTTGGACAACCTCTTCGCGCTGCTCGCGGCATTCGTCGTTCTCGCCCTCTTCACCCGCGAATACAGGAGCAGTCGCAGGTCCGCTTCTCTCCTCATCGGGTCCGGCTACATGGCCGCGGCGTTCGTCGCGACCTATGCGATGACGCTCGCGCCTGAGTTCCCGCCACGCGCGTGGACAGGCATCATCGTTCTGGCGGTGACGGCTGCCGGTGTGGTGTACTCGGGCATGGACTTCGACCGGCGGTTCGTCCGGCAGCTGATGGCGGTGGTCCTGTGCTTCGGGATCGCCAGGTTCGCCGTCAGTTTCGCGTACGTGTACGCGATGGACATCGGGCCGTTCGGGCAGCGATGGGCCGAGCGCGTCGCCATGATCCAACGTGAGAGGGCGTCCGGTCGCGGGGACCTTGTGGTACCGTCCGTCGCCGCGCTCACGGCCTACAATGCGGCACACGGCATCAAGGATCTGGACCCCGACCCTGCCGAGTGGCCGAATGCGGACATCGCGCGCTTCTACGGGGTGTCCTCCATCCGGGTCGAAGAGGGGACCGACTAGTCCCCATGTGTGGCTGCCGTGCGCGCACCGGAAGCGCCGCTCGGCGTTCTTGAGGAGTGTGTCGAGGACCGCGTCGGTCGAACACTGCGAGCGTGCAGTCTCGACGCGTGGCACAGCGCGACCCAGGAGGTGGCACGTCGATATGCGGGCTCGGGCCGCAACGGCCGTTCATGGCAAGAGCGAGGACCGCGGCGAAGCGCGCGGGCGGGCGTACGCCCTCGGCCGGATCTGCTTCCTCGCGCTCGTCGTCCTGACGCCGCTGGTCATCGGCGCCTTGCCGCCTCAGGCCGGGACGCTTGCCCTGTTCCGTGCATTCGATCCCGTCAGTCTGCCCAAGGTCGTGGTGTTGCTCGTGCTCGCGGGTCTGTCGCTGGGCTCACTCTGCGTGAGTGTGGCTCGCGGCGAGTCGGAGCTGCGCTGGCACCCGGTCCTCTGGGTCCTGGTCGCGCTCGTCGGCTGGGCGGGTGTCTCGACGCTCTTCGCGGCAAGCCCTGCGGTGTCGATCTGGGGAGCCTACCTCCGCAACGAGGGGCTCGTGGCGATCCTGGGCTATGGCCTGGTCGCATTCCTTGCGGTCCAGTACGTCCGCTCGACGGGCGATCTTCGCACCGTGATGGCCGCGGCGGTCGTGTCCGGATCGCTCGTCTCCATGTACGCCCTGCTGCAATACGCGGGATTCGACCCGATCGAGTGGTCCCAGACGTGGCGCGTGGTGTCGTCGTTCGGCAACGCCGACATGCTCGGCGACTACTTGGTGTTCCCGTTCGCGCTCGCACTGGGGCTGGCGCTCTCGGCCCGCGACAGATGGCGCTCGCTCGGTTGGTGGGCGGCCGGGGCGCTGATCACGCTGGCACTGGCGGCAACGGAGACGCGAGGGGCTTGGATCGCGGTCTTCGTGCTGGTGATATGCATGGTCTGGGCGAGTTGGCGTCGACTCCAGGATGCCTCGCGGCGACAGAAGCTGGCGTTGGGGGGGCTGGCGGTCGCTCTGACGGCCGCCGTCGCTGCCGGGATCGTCCTCGTCGTGAGAGGCTCCGCCGGAGGCTCGGCGTCGTTGTCGTCGGTGCTCGCGAACGCCAGCAACGGGCGCACCGTGATCTGGCTCATCGCCCTCCGTGCCTGGTTGGTGCACCCCATCATCGGCTGGGGCCCGGATGCCTTCATGCGTGCGTTCGAGAGCGCCGTGGGGGCGGACTGGTATGCGACGCTCTCAAGCGGAGGCGTGGGCTTCGGGTCGGCCGACAACGCCCACAACTTCCTCGTCCAGGCGCTCGTGACGCTCGGCATCCCGGGGCTCGCGCTGACGGCGTGGGCGCTCATCCGCACGGCCATGGTGTCGCGCGGCGGCATACGCTCCGCGAACGGCCGTAGCCGCCTGCTTCTCGTGGCGCTGTGGGGGGCGCTCATCGGCATGACGGTGGCATTGATGTTCGGTGTGACCACGCCCGAGGTGTCTGTGTGGTTGTGGCTGACCGTGGGCTTGATCCTCGCTCCGGCTTCGCACCGGGTCCCCCTCGTGCCGAGAGCGGTGCTCGTGGCCGGCGTGGCACTCGGTCTCGCGCTCGCGTCGTGGGCGGGCTCGTGGTTGGTCGCCGATGTCATCGTGGGGAGGGCCATGCAGGACGAGGCCGGTCCGGCTCAGGTCTCGGCGCTGGCGAGCGCGGCGACGCTCAACCCGCTCTCGCCCAGGTACCGGTGGTTCGTCGGTGAAGCGCTCGTGAACGAGGCGGTCGCCGGGCAACGCGCCGGGCAGAGCCGGCAGACGGTCGACGGGACCATGCTCCGGGCCATCTCTGCCTACTACGCAGCGGCAGCCGCGGACCGGGGCGACATACTCGTGCGCGTCGCGCTGGCCGATGTCCTGACCAGCTACGCGAGGAACAATCCCGGGAGCGATGCCGCCCAGCGCGCGGTCGACGTCGCGCTGGAAGCCGTGGGCATCGGGCCTCGCGACGTCGCCGCCCTGGTTGCTCTTGCGAAGGCCTACCGGATCGCCGGCAGCCAAGTCGACGCGGTGCAGACCGCGCGGCTCGCGCGGGAGATGGCGCCGGCGTACGCTGCGCAGATGCTTGGCTCGCTCGGCGCCGAGACAACCTCGACGCCATAGACGCTCTTCGCTCAGCGAGGCGGTCGAGGCACGCGGGCTCGCTGCTACACTAGGTCTCCCCGCCGTCGCTCCCGATGGTGCTGCCCCGAAGGACAGAAGAGCATGGCACGCGAAGAGAAGACGATCTCCAAGAACAAGAAGGCGTTCCACGAGTTCTTCATCGAGGATCGCTATGACGCGGGCTTGGTGCTGACCGGTGTCGAGGTCAAGTCGCTGCGCGAGAACGGTGCGTCCCTGCGCGAGTGCTTCGCGCTTGTCCGCGGCGGCGAGGCCTGGCTCCACGGGCTGCACATCTCGCCGTACTCTCACGGCAACCGCGAGAACATCGATCTCGATCGTCCGCGGAAGCTGCTGCTGCACAAGCAGGAGATCCGCGAGCTGAGCGGTGAGCTGAAGCAGAAGGGCTTTGCGTTCATCCCGCTGCGCATCTACTTCAACACGGACAACCTGGCCAAGGTCGAGCTCGGCCTCGCCAAGGGCAAGAAGCTGCACGACAAGCGCGCCAGCATCGCGGAGAAGGACATGAACCGCGACGCGGCCCGCGATCTGCGCGAGCGCAACAAGGGGCAGTAGGGGAGCCTCTCCGGCGGGAGCCGACGCCCTACTTCGGCTGGTAGCCGATGACCGTCCAGGTCGAACTCACGCCGCCGGGCACCCAGTTCGTGCGCAGGCCCATCGTCACCAGCACGGCGCGCGTCGTCGTGCGCACCTCCTCGACGGTGACGACCCACACGCCCGGTGAGGGACTGGTCATCGACAGGATCCGGTACGACCGGAGTTGCGGCGAACGCACCCGGGCGACTACGGAATCGAGGGACTCTCCATCGATCCCTGCGGGGTCGATCCACGCCGAGGGCCACCGGGCGTTGGTGACCGAGGGGTCGACGAGCGGCGCGTAGAAGTCGTCGAGCGACAGGCGCACCTGTCCTTGCTGCGCGGAGGCGTTCCCGACCAGACGGTCGACCCCCGACGCCGCGAGCGCCGAGCCGGCGAGTGAGGTGGCGGACCAGGCGAGTACTGCGAGGGCGACCACGAGCGTGAGCACGGTACCGAGACGGCTGTAGCGCGCGTGGTCCAACCCGGCGGTCGCCAGGTCCTTGGTGAGCGCAACGGTGCGGGTCGCTCCGACGCGCACGATCGAGATGCCGGTCAAGGTCAGGCCCACCGTGGTCGAGCGCCCACCCTCGCGCCACGGCCGCCAGTACCGCCATGCCATGGTGCCGGTGAGCACCACAGCGATACAGGCGACGAGCCCCGCGATGACGCTCATGACGTTCACCGCCCCGTCGGCGCCCCATGAGGCGAACACGCTCACCGCGAGGGCGACACCGGCGGCCGGTGCCGCCAAGCCGACGAGGATGTCGATCGGTGCCGCGACGCCGAGGCGCCACCACGAGGGTGCGGGGGTCCCCGGACCGGTGTGCAACCCATGCTGCTCGAGGATCGTGCGTGCGAGTTCCTCAGGCGGCCCGAGGCGGTCGATCTCAGCGGACGCGGCGTCCGGGTCGCCCTCGGACGCGTCGCGCAGCATGGCGACGATCTCAGAGACGGAATCGGTGATCTCCGAGGCCCCCAGCAACGAGAGTTCGCGCCGAAGGCCGTCGGCGTAGGCGGTGATCAGAAGCGCGGCGCGCTCGTCGGTCATCGTGTCTCCCCCTCAAGTCCGCGCATCGCGCAATCGAGCGTCTCCCACTGGACACGGCCGGCGGTCAGGAACGTGCGGCCTTCTTCGGTGATCTCGTAGTACTTGCGGCGCGCGGCGCCGTCCTCCTCCGCCCCCCAAGCGGCAGCCACGAGTCCATCGGCTTCCAGGCGCTTGAGCACCGGGTAGACGGTGCTCACGCCGGCCACGAGTTCGCCGATCTCCTGGAGTTCCTGGACGATCCCGTAGCCATGGAGGGCGCCGCGCGCATCGAGCAGTCCGAGCACGAGCAGCTCGACCACGCCCTTGCGCAACTGCGTGAGCCACGAACCGTAGGCATCCAAGCGTGGCCCTCCTCTAGTGTGTATTGCGTAATACTACGCCTCGAATGATAGACCGCGTCCGATCTCTGTCAAACCGTGCGGCGGTCCTGCATCGGTGAGTCCGTGGCACGGCCCTCGCTCCCGCTCTATACTGTGTCTCCGCCGCGACGCGCGGCCGCTCGTTGACAGCGTTCGTCGATGCGCACCTTCGGGGGCGACTGGTTTCGACGCGATACGTGTTGCGGAAGAAGCAGGCCGAGGTCCCCTCGCCTCGTTAAACAGGGGGAAAGACGCTTAGGCGCCAACAATAACTACGCTCTCGCTGCTTAATAAGTAGCGACGTCGCCCGGCAGGAGTCCCCGCTGCCGGTCCCGACGACACCAGGGGACTACCGGAGCCGCTGACGCAGGTATGCGGCGAGGGAATGCGATCCTACTGGGCAGAAGACACGCGGGTCTACAGGTGTCGCCTTCGCCGAGAAAACAACTGGAGACTGAGCCTGGAGATGCTTCCGTGGTATGGGTCGTGGACCGGAGTTCGATTCTCCGCGCCTCCACCAGAAACCACATGCGGCGCCCGCTCGGCCTACCGGCCGGGCGGGCGCCGCTGTCTGTGTACAGCCCGCTACTCCTCACCCGCAGGAGGGCGTCTCAGCCGCTTGATGACGCCGCGCCGCGTCTTGTCCTCGAGCTCGATCGCGCGCCGGTTTCGCGACTTGCGCCTGGCGATGCGTGGCGCCGGCGGGGGAGCGTTGAGCTGCTCCAGCTTGGCGCGCAGCCGCTCGAGCGCATCGCGTTTGTTGAGCAGCTGGCTGCGCTGGCGTCGCGCGACGACCGTGACGCCGGTCGGACGGTGCTTCAGTCGCACGGCCGAGTCGGCCGTGTTGACCGACTGACCACCCGCCCCCGAGGCGTGGAAGACCTGCACGTCGCACTCGGCGAGCAACGCGTCGTCGGACTCGGGTATCTCGATCGGGAGTTCCATCTCGCCTGCAAGGATACCCGCACGCGGCCGCACGGGCCGCATCTCGCTTCCGCGACAGTGTGACGGCTCGGCACCGGCCGCGCCGTGCGACCGACGCTGTGTGGCATACTCGCCGCATGACCGAAACCGCCACCCGATACGGATCCCCGGCTGACGACTGGGAGCGCGCCAAGCTTCAGGCCAAGGACTTCCTGACGGCCTGCGCACGGCGCCACGCCACGACCACCTACTCCGAGCTGTGTTCGGAGGTCGAAGCGATCCATCTGCGCCCCTACTCGTTCGCGATCGTCGCGTTCCTCAACGAGATCTGCAGCGAGGAGGACGCGGTGCATGGCGTGATGATGGCGTCGCTCGTGGTGCGCAAGGACACGGGCCTTCCGGGGGATGGCTACTTCCGTCACGCCGGCCGGCTGGGACGTGACGTCTCCGATCGCGAGGAGTTCTGGCGGTCCGAGGTCGAGAAGGTCTACGCCGTCTGGCCCGCACTTCGCGACTGACGTTGGCGCCGCAGGGCGCCGCATGATCCCGACCACCAGCGGGCGGATGTGCCGTCACGCTCCGACGACAGAGGACCCCACCGCATGGCGCTCATCCTGAGGCTCTTCACGGACACGCACGGCTTCATTCTCGACATGGTCAACGGGGCCGGTGCCTGGTCGTACCTCATCCTGTTCGTGGTCATCTTCTGCGAGACAGGCCTGGTGGTGGCTCCGTTCCTCCCGGGAGACTCCCTGATCTTCGTGGCGGCCGCGATCGCGGCCAGCTCGCAGCAGTTGGTCCTGAACCCGTGGATCCTGTTCGCCGTGCTGGCCGCGGCCGCGATCGCCGGCGACACCGCGAACTACTGGATCGGCGCCAAGCTCGGACCCGCCGTGCTGAAGAATCCGGACAGCAAGATCTTCCGCAAGGAGTACCTGGACAAGACGCACGCGTTCTTCGAGCGCTGGGGCGGGCTTGCGATCATCCTGGGCCGTTTCGTGCCGTTCGTGCGCACGTTCGCCCCGTTCCTGGCCGGGGTCGGCTCCATGCACTACCGGCGCTTCTTGGCCTACAACGTGATCGGCGGCATCGCGTGGGTCGGCCTATTCCAGTTGGCGGGTCACTTCTTCGGCTCCCTGCCCGTCGTGCAGAACAACCTGAGTCTGGTCCTTGTCGGCGTCATCGCGATCACCCTCGTCCCCTTCGGATGGGAGTCCTTCCGTCGCCTTCGCGGCGAGCGCGCGTAGTCCGGTCGCGATCCAAAGAAGAAGGCCCCGCACCCGATACCGGGTGCGGGGCCTTTCACATGCGGGTGTCGGACGGCTACGTGTGACACCCGGTCTGCGTGCAGCTGTGCTGCGTGAAGTCGGGCAGGCCGCCGGGACCCGGGTGGCACTTCATGCAGCCGGTCGGGAACGTCCCGAAGAAGCCGCCGGGGTACGTGCCGAAGGTGGTCGCGGTGCGGTGCGGGTTGTCCGGCAGCCCTGCGAGCGAAGACCCGAACATCACGGGTGCGTGGACGAACGGCACCGTCGTGAAGTGGCAGCTGAGGCAATCGGTGGGGCCGACGTGGAACGTCGCGTGGCATCCCGAGGTGGTGCACGGCGTACGAGGCGCATCGAAGACCAGGGCGGGGTGGCACCTGCCGCACTTGGTCAGGTCGGCGTGGGCGCCGCTGAGCGGGACCGAGGCCGGATGCACGAACTTCGTGATCGGTGCGAACGCCGGGCTCGCGTTCGAGTGGCAGTCCTGGCACCGCGTGATCGTCGCGCCGTGCGGACTTTGAGAGGCATGGCAGCTCACGCACCGGTTCCCGGGGACGGAGCCGTCACTGCGGGTGTGGCACCTCGAGCACGCGAGCGTCGTGTGGACACCGACGAGCTTGTACGGGTGCGTGGCGCCCCCGAAGCCTGCGGGGGTGTGGCAGTTCTGGCACTGCGTGACGCTCGAGCCGTGAGGGCTGTCGGCCGCGTGGCATGCCACGCACCGGTGACTGCCGCCGCCGCGGACCTGGGCGAACTTGCCGTTGTAGTGGCACTGCACGCCGTCGGAGCCCATGCAGCCG
>Ga0209540_10003247_pt1 | contig 11169 bp, 5 predicted proteins | sample BarGraIncu01121A_FD_184501 | JGI IMG/M metagenome (GOLD analysis project Ga0209540, IMG submission 184501) | Arctic peat soil microbial communities from Barrow, Alaska - Barrow Graham LP Incubations 011-21A (SPAdes) (version 2) | ecosystem: Environmental > Terrestrial > Soil > Wetlands > Peat... | reverse complement strand
CCCCAGGATGACGGATACCTGGGGGATGATGCCAGAGGCGCGTGTGTTGCGGTAGAAGATCTCGCCATACGCCGCCAATGAATCCACGCCTTCCTGGATACGAGCCCCGCCCGAATCGTTCAACCCGATCAACGGCGCGCCGGCTTTAATGGCTAAATCCATGATCTTGGCAATTTTTCGACCGTGGTTTTCGCCCAAAGACCCACCTAAGATCGTGAAGTCTTGGGCGTAAACATAGACCAGCCGCCCATCGATCTTTCCCCACCCGGTGACGACTCCATCCGTGTAAGGGTGAGATTTCTCCATACCAAACCCGGTGGCGCGGTGGGTGACGAACATATCCGTCTCGTTAAACGTTTCCGGGTCCAGCAACGCCTCGATGCGCTCACGGGCGGTGCGTTTACCGCGGGCGTGTTGTTTCTCAACCTGGGCCGTCCCGCCACCCAGTTGGGCTTCGCCACGTCTTGCCTCCAATGACTGATCTTCCATTTATTACGCCTTCAATCTAGAGGAGCTGACGGCCGGTAAGATTCCAGGGGGGTTGCCAGTTGGATACCTTGCGCCTTCAAGTTTTGCACCCGGTAGAGATAGGCGCTGCCCGTCAGGATCTGCCTGGCAACGTCCACCACTTTTCGGTTCTCAGGTTTGGCCAGGTAAGTGTTGCGCGTCCACTCATTAAAAGGCCCAATCGAAGGACCACACCAGATCTGGTAATCCATTTCTCGCCCAACTTCACCTGCATTCGACCAGCGGGAGGATAATCCCAGGTACCAGCGGAAGATCAATGCCATTTTCCGTTTTGGGTTTTTGTTGGCGCGCTCGATCTGGTCTGGGTCGCGTTCCATAAAGAACTTGACGGTATCTTCCCAGACTATATCCAGGCTGCGCTTGAAGATTTGCTTTTCAAGCTTTTCACGTTCTTCTGCCGGAATTTCCTCAATTGCGTTATAACGGTTGTAGAATTCGTACAATTTCTGGGCGCGCATCGGGAAAAAGGTGCCGTTCTTGAGCACCTGGACCTTTACGCCCATTTCAAACATATCCGCCGATGGCGCCATGGTCACATCCGCCATGTTGGCCTGCGCCAGGAGCTGCTTGGTGTGGACGCAGGCTCCCGCCTCGACGCATGCCTGGTTGACCGTTCCGGTTGCCACATAAGCAGCCCCCATCATGTAGGCCCCCAACGCCGACCCCGGGGTGCTGATGCCACCGGCAGCTCCAACCCTGACCGGCGTCTGGTAATGGTACTTTGCCTGGTTGTCATCCCGCAGCGCCACCATTTCAGGGATGAGGCACACCAGGGGGCGGTTGTCAGTGTGGCCGCCCGAATCGCCCTCAACCGTAATGTCGTCGGCCATAGGGATAGTCTGCGCCAGGTTAGCTTGCAGTTCGGTGATACGACCTTCCTGGACGAGGTGGGCCAGGATCGCCGGCGGGGCCGGTTGCAAAAACTTGAGGGCTACTTCTCGCCGCGACAGCTTGGCGATCACCCGGTTCTTGATAGCGATCTGCCCTGCCGGGTCTAAGCTCAACCCGGCTGCACGGTAATAAACGATGCTCGGCGTCAGGTCGATGAATGCTGATGCCTCGACCGTTGTCACGCCGTATTTCAAGTAGATCTCGACCGCGTTGCGTTCCAGGGCATCCTCGCTCGGGCTGTGGATCAGGTTGAAAGCATAAGGCCCGTTCGGCAGTGCCTTCTGGATTTCCTGGATGGCAGCCTCCAGGCGCTTGCCGGTTAGCCCGGCTGCGCCGAATGAGCCCAGGAACCCGGCTTTCCCCAACTCGATGACCATCTGGATGGAGGCAATCCCGTTCGCCATGGCACCGGCGTAATATGCATACTTTGTTCCGTAGAAAGAACGGAACCCGGGGTCGCCGCAGCGCTCAATCGGATAGGGAACTGCAAAGGCCACAGCTTCTCCGCCATCCCGCGATCTGCTGGTTTGACCCTGGTTGGTCGCCCCAATCTTATCCCCCAGCTTGACGATATAAACCGGCTTTCTCAAAGCGAGCAGCGTTGACCGGATGCCATCTTCGTCGAATACCACCGAGTCCTGTGGACCCTGCCAGGATTGGTTCTCGAGATTGTCTTGATAAGAAATGCTCAGGTTACTTCTAGGCCCAGCCTGTACCGTTATTTCCATCCGAATTTATCCTTTAATTGACAACACCAGTTTTATAAAGCTTAAATGATGCCAAAGGCTGACAGGTTACTATCAATTTCTATCCACCTTCTGGCACCAGGCGGAGAGAAGCCCCTTTCACCTCATAGATGCGCACGTCATCTGCCCATAGACTGGCATCGGTTTCAACCGTCACCTGGTCTGAGGAGCGGTCCACACGGGTAATATGCGCCTCGATCTGCATGAGGCAGTTGCTGGGGACGATCTGTCCGCGGTAGCGCCAGGTCATCGACGAGCCGTTTGAGAGGCTAAAGTGCGGAGAACGGAGCCCATTCCCCAGGTCAAAATGCAAGGCATAAACCTGCATGGCTTGCAAGATGGCTTCGATCCCCAATGAGCCAGGCATTACCGGGTCCTGGAAAAAGTGGCAGCGATAGAACCAATCCTGCGGGTCGACCTGTGTGCCGGCATAGAGGTAGCCTGACCCATGACGGCCCCCATTTTGGGAGAGGAATACCCTGTCGAGCAGGTTCAGCCGGCCTTGAGCCAGGTGATAATTGGGCCGCTCTGTTTTCCCTTGATAATACCTGGCCACATTAGCCGGGTCGTTCAGGTCAATTAAGGCCCCTTCCGGTAATTTCCCGTTTGCCTGACAACAGAGAGGTTGGGTCTTTTTGCCCCCATCCAGGCCAGCTTGCTTTGACATGGCTTCAGGCGAAAAATAGCCAAAGATTGAATTCCCCTGGAACAGGACCTGGCCTTCACATTCCAGCTCGAAATCGAAGCGTTGGATGATGGTCGCTCCGTTCACCAGGGTCGACTGTAGCCGGGCCTTGGTAGTAATCGTTTTTCCGCGTGGATCAACCTTCGCAAGCAGCCTTCCCTGCCCGTCGAGGTTTCTGAAAAAGAAATCCTGGTCCGGGTAAACCGTGGGCGTGCCGAGATATGCCGAAAGGAACCCGCAGGGCTGCAAAGCAATTTCCATGTAGATCGAATAAGGCATTTCAGGGTAACTATTCTCGGTGATAAACCAGGCATCACAGGGAACATCATACTCGCTCACAATGCTGGCCGGGCGGTCGAACTGGCATTTCTCGCCGTGGATCGCCAGCACCCGGCTGATCAGGGCCAGCTCACCATTGGGGATACGCGGGCACCGCCGGCCTGAATAGACTTCAAACTCCGGGCCAAAGCAGTTGGCCAGCGACCCGGTGGCAAATTCGGCCAGGTGATAAGCATCAAAAAGGTAAGTAGTACTGGCCTTGGGCGCGGGCCCGATTCGGGTTTGGAAAGACCGGGCAGCAGTAAGCTGGAGTTTCAGCAGGGATTCGACCCCTTCCAGGGTCGTCTTACGCAATTCCAGGAAACGCCGGTGGATCTCGTTACCCCTTTGCGCATTTTCCCGCAAGATTTTTTGGGGATTAATCATGCTCTATTTCGCCTTGTATAGTGGTGAAAGGTTCAGCGGAACCCGCTGGCTGCAAAGTCTGCCCAGCACGCGCAGGATCGAAGTGTGGTCATCAACCCCGCGCCGGTTGATCGACATAGCGCAGTGCGGCTTTGTCTTGAGGGTGTCATCCACCCATTTGGAGCAGTTGCTGCCGGCCCCCAGTTCGATAAAAATCCGGGCACCATTGTCGTACACTTTATTAACCAGCTTGGGAAAATCCACGGTCGAGCATAATCCCCTGGCCATTTTTCGGGCAATGGCATCACTATCCATCGGGAAACGGTCGCAGTCTGCGGACGAGTACAGGGCAATCTCCGGCTGTTGAGAAATCGGCCAGGAATGCAGCTCGACCAGCGCCGGGTATTCAGACTGCATCGCCGGGCAGTGCAAGGCATAGTTAAACGGCGCTCGCAGGGCATTGCAGTGCAGGGTTTCGATCAGGCGCAGGCAGCCTTTCGGGTCTCCGGCAATAGCCACCTGCCTGGGCGTATTGATGTGGGTCAGAAAGACGCACTCTTCATCTTCAATGAGATCTTTGACCTGCTCAGAGGAAGCCATCAACACATAATTTGCCCAAAAATCTTCTTCGACTCGCCCATCTTCCGACGGCGCCAGGCCCCAATACTCACGCACCGCATTTTGGGGACCAGCCAGGCGGGTCCTGAAGAGCGGCGATTCCTCGAGCCGCTTTTTTCCTTCCCAGCCATGCGTCATGACGCCAGATGCAAACATCATGCTGTTTTCGCCCAGGCTGTAACCAAATGCCGCCTGGTTACGGATTTTGAAGGATTCGTTCAAGATCAGGGTGAACAGGATGGCCATGCACATCCCGGAAGTCAGCATGGCGATTGGGTCGGTATTCAGGCGCCCCTCGATGGCATCCAGCTCTTCTTTAGAGAGAGCTTCCAGGCTGCGAGGATAGAGCCTTCTTTCCTGGATGGCTGCGCCAACATCGACCACCAGGCTGGCCAGACGCTCGTAATACTGCGGGAAGAGATAGAACAAATCGCGCCCGAACCCCGCATAGGAGCTAAAAGCCCCAGGGTAGACGAAAGCGATCCCGGCCTGGATTCCCAGGGGCGCAGGCGTAAAGTAACTGCCAAGTGGGGTCTGCCATTCGGTCCCTCTTTCGAAGGCGGTTGGCAGGCCCTTGAGCGCAAAATCGATCTCACGCCCCAGTTCGAGAGCATCGTGCCCAAGGATGGCCACGGCAAACCGGGCATCTTTGCGGGTCTGATATGCGTCGTAATACCGCCGGGCGGCAGCGAACAGGTCTGCCGGTTTCTGCAGGCCTGATCTCAAGGTCGAAAGCTGGTCGACCAGTTCTGCCGCGCTGCCCCCAGCGAGGGGAAAGAGATGGAGGTCTTTCTGGCTCAAGACCTGGCTGCTGCGGATCGTATCCAGGGTATCCTCACCCAGGATCACATGGGCACAGGCTGCTCCTGCCCCAAGGCCGTTGATCGCTGCCAGGCGGACCGCACCGGCCTTTTCGGGGAACCAGGTCCGCGAGTCTCCTGCAACGTAAAAGGGGCTTCCCTTCCACAGCTCGAGCAGCTTCGGCCCAGACCATGCCGGGACGGCCGGGATAAAGCGGTAATAAAGGATCAAAGCTGTCCTGACCAGGCTCGCCAGGCCGGCGGCTGCAAAGGTAAACCCAACATTGGCCTGGGCTGAACCGATCCCGCAGGTCAGGTCGTTGGCATCCTGGCGATAGGCTTCCACCAGGCCAGAGATCTCAATTTCGTCCAGGGGATCCGAACCGCTGCCAAAGACATCCAGGTAACCAATGTCGCCCGGCTTGATCCCGGCGGCTTGGAAAGCGCTTTCGCAGCATTGGCGGATCGCCAGGGGTGAAACCTGCCCGGGGAGGCCTTCCCTTAAGTCTGGCATAACCAGGCCTGGTGCTGCAAAGGCACCCTTATTGGAGACGGCAGCGAGGATCCTGGCATAAACCCGCGGGCTTTTCTTTACAACCGGGTCTGAACGGCTTGCGGATGATTCGCGGGCTGCATCCGCCTCTCGCATGACGACGATGGCCACCCCGCCTTCCCCTAACACCCAGCCGTGGGCATTCAGATCAAAACCCAGAGAAAAGGAAGACCCTGCAGGACGGATAGCCAACCCTGGTTTGCTGCTGGCGGGCTCGATTCCCAGGGCGGCCGCCGCGATCACCACCACATCGGCCTCACTCACCTCGAGGATTTCCTGAGCTTTGTCCAGGCAGGCGATCCACGGGTTCAAATTTTCCGAAAAATCCAGGACCGGCCCGGTTAAACCGGTTTCCCGAGCTACCAACCTGGCCGGCTCGATCCCAGCCGCTTGCCGGGTGGAACTGCGCGTAGGGACCTGTCCGCTTCCTACGGCGCTCAACAAGGCCGCCTTGAGAGGTCGTTCAGACGTGTCAGTCAATCCCGCATCGCTTAGTGCCCCCTTGACCACTTTGCTCAGAAGCCTGGTTTCATCCCTCCAGTCGGGTGGAATCCTTCCGCTGACCTGGATCCCTTCGTAGATGCAGCGCTGGAACGCATCCAGGCCCACGCATCCTGCGAAGAAAACATCCATTCCGATAATAGCTAATGTCATCTCGATTATCTGGGGTTGCTAAACAGGCGTTTTAATTGTTTGCTGATGGTCCCTTCGAGACCCGTGATGTTCACGTAGGTTTTTCCCTGTTCGTCCCTGACGGTAATATCCACCACCACGGAAGTCTCACTCTGAGAAGTGACTTCCATCGAGACCAGGCAGGGTTTTTCGAAAGGGATGGCTTTATATTGTTCCAATTTCTCCATTCGAGAAGGCAGGCAGGGCGATTCATAAATATATTGAGCCCAGATCAGCATGCATTGGACAATGGCGTCATAGATAAACGGGTTGCCGGTCTGCACCGGGAACTGGCCCTGGTGACTCTCATCCATCTTAGGCAGGAAGCAGCGCATGATCAGCTTACCGGGCGAGACGTGCAGCACCTTTTCAACGCCCTGGAAAGAAGGCCCGTGGAACAGGGTGCCATTCTTGTAGAGAGCATCTCCAGGGATCGCCTGGTCTTCAGGGCCAGGGATCAGTGAGGGTACTCTGTTCTCGATTGGGGTTGGGACATCCCGCACCAGTTTGACTCCCAGGCTGTAATGGTAGAGCACCTTGCCCTGCTTATTCTTACTCCAGATCAGGGCATCGAATTCGACCTCCCCAGAGGGGGTTTTCGAGATCTCTTTCAAGTCCAACACATACTCATCCGCCAGGGAGTCGTCAAAAACGATCCCCTTCAAGACCCGGAAATGTTCGAGGCTGAAGAACTGATAGCCCGGGTAGAGCTGTTCGCAGCTGCTGGCAATCCAGGTAGCCGCGCAGGTAGCCGGGAGCACCGGATGGTCGCCGATCATATGGTCAAAGAGGAATGGATTTTCATCCAGGCTGAGTTTACGCTTGATCTGGTAGCTCTGCAGACCCGAGTCCAGGCCGTTGGCGGTCAAATAGGCCGGCGCGTTTCCGATGATGACCTGCACCGTATCCCGGTCCCCATACATCAACTCGTCGACCAGTATGTTAGCGCCAACGTCGACCGGAATGACCTCGACATTCCGCTCTGAAAAGACTTTTTTCAACTCCGGGGTCACCATACCGGCATCCCACGGTCCCCAATTGATGGAGACCACGTGGCAGGCCGGGTTTTGATGTTTGATCAGATAGGCGGACTTATTGAGCGTCTCATTGGCAATGGCGTAATCGGCCTGGCCAACGTTGCCATAAAAACCGACTATCGACGAAAACAGCACCAGGAAATCAAGCTGCCTGGCCGGGATGCAAACCAGCATATTCTCCAGTCCATCCACTTTTGGAGAATAGACGGTATCATAATCCTTCTCGGATTTCTTTTCGATCAGCTTATCTGCCAGGTTACCTGCACCGTGGATAATCCCGGTGACCGGTCCCATGTGGTTGACCGCTTCGGTCAGTTTTTCCTGCAAAGCAGCCCGATCGGTGATGTCCACACTGAGGTATTTGGCCTGCCCACCTGCTTCACGCACCGAACGCAGCGTTTCCGCAATCTCGCGTCCCGATTGGATCGATTTGAATATCTTTTGGACTTTGGACGGCGAGGGTTTTTCTCCCCTCGCCTGCAGATCGACCATAATCCGGCGTTTCAGCTCGGCTTCACCTGAAACGTCCCTGGCCCAATCCGGCTCATTTTCATCGTAACCGGACCTGCCCAAAAGGATGAACTTACACCGACTGCGGGCAGCTAACCGGATAACGCATTGGGCGGTGATACCTCTGGCACCGCCGCTGACCAGGACAACAGAAGAAGGGTTAATGCTCAAACGAGGGCTCATTGATTGCTTTCCTTGCCTGAGGTTGGCTCGACCACCAGGGTCAACCGGCCCCGTTGGCTGTAACCTACCTCTGAAATTAACCGGTTGGGGTCATATAGTTCGGCGATGATGCGCTTTGTCGATTCCTGAGCGTTGTAAGCAGGGTCCAGATCGACTGCCCGACAAAAAACGGGTTCCCATTCCAGGTTCAGCGTCTTGACCAACCCAAAAAGGCCGCCGCTGATCGGGTCAAAATCAGCATCCCTGCCAAGGCCGAACTCGCCATCCAGGCGGGTAACGCTCATGAAGATGCTGCGACCTTTTTCCGCTGCACTGTTCAGCGTCTCTTTCAGGTGCTTGGCCAGCAGGAAGATGTGTTTAACAATGATTTTCTCCTGGCCTCCAGGCGTTTCGCGTTCGATGGATGCTCCAATACCCGAATTTTGGCGTGGGTTCAAATGGATTACCGCGCCTACCGGCCCAAACGTCGCTGCAATCTCGTCCAGCTTCTTTTGCAGGTACACCTCACTCATCTCATCCATCACTACCCGCGGGACTCTCATCTCACCCGTATGTCCGGTTTCCTTATCCCTCCGGGAGAGAGCCGGGTAGCTCAAAACGACGACATTCCACCCGCACCCGGCCAGCGCACCGGCCAGGGTAGGGGTCAGGTCGGTGCCGTCGTCTGTGATCAGGCAAACGTAACCTTCGGGTAAAGAGGATGCGAGGATATCGGGCGCCGGCAGCTGTTTAAGGCTGGCAATCCCGCGTTGGACACGACCCCAATCCGTATTACGCGATTCGATTGTTTCTCCCCCCACCTCAAGAGAAGGTGGGGCTATTAGAAAGGGAGGGCCTTTTCCCTTCCACCGGCGAGGTGCCCGGAAACCTGGCCCAGGGTGCGCAGTTCGGCCAGGGCTTCAGGCTCAACCTTGGGCAGATCTGGGAACTGGGCCTGCATGGCGCCCAGGATCTCCACCCGCTTGATCGAATCGATCCCCAGGTCGGCTTCCATATCCATGCTTAATTCCAGCATCTCTACCGGGTAACCCGTCTTTTCGCTGACAATCTGGAGGAAAGCCTTCCCGATGGCATCCGGGGCAGGTTGGCCTTTGTCTTTGTTCACACTGGCATTCGTTTGAGGTTCCGGTATAACTTCTACCGGGCTAACCTCAGGGGTTTGGGTGGCGCCCGCAGGCTGTGCCAGGCTCGCTTCCAGGTGCTGGATGATCTGGCCCAGGGTGCGCAGTTCCGACAGGGCTGCAGGCTCGACCTTTGGCAGGGCCGGGGAGAGTGATTGCATGGCGCCCAGGATCTCGACCCGCTTGATCGAATCGATCCCCAGGTCAGCTTCCATATCCATGCCGGGTTCCAGCATTTCAACCGGGTAGCCGGTCTTTTCACTGACTACCTTCAGCAAAGCGGCGGCGATTTCATCCTGTGAAATACTGCTGCCAGCAACTGCCACAGGGACCTTCTCTGTGCCTGAAGCCTGTGACGCCTGGTTCACACTCTCTTTTCTAGCGATCTGAACGGCGGGAGCATTTTGCGGCAGGGCGGATGCCAGGTGCTCTGTGATCTGGCCCAGTGTGCGCATCTCGGCTAACGTTTCAGGGTCCGCCTTGGGGAGCATCGGGAAACGGGTCTGCATGGCGCCCAGGATCTCGACCCGCTTGATCGAATCGATCCCCAGGTCAGCTTCCATATCCATGGATGGCTCTAACATCTCCACCGGGTAGCCGGTCTTCTCACTCACCACTTCGAGCAGAGCGGTTGATATATCCGCCGCGGCCGGCGCGGTTGGGGTTGTAATCGCCACTTCGACAGGTTTCACGGGGATCTCGACCTTGGACCTGGGGGCAACAGTTTCTACCCTTGCTGGTTCCGTGGGTCTGGCAAGAGGAGTCTCCACAACCGTGCCGTTACCGGGTTTTTTATCAACCGTCCGGGTGGGAACAGGGACCGGCGCCGGGATGGGCCTGGCCGGGGTGACAGGTTGGGTTGAGGGGAAGGCTTCGCCGGACATAATCCCATACTGCAGATGCACCAACCTGGCGAAGCTCTGTGAAAATTCTGCCTGGCTCTTGAGATAGCTGTCGTGGACACGCAGGGTTTCAGACTGATGGTCGTGGAAACGCATCATGCTGCGTTCCAGGCTCTCCAGGGCGGTCAACACTTTATCCAATTGCCCGCTGTTCTCATTGGATAACAGACCGACTTCCATCTGGGTCAGGTTGGCAAAAATACGGGCGTACTCGGCATCGTTCTGCAAAAACTGCTCGTGGAGCCTTAAAGTTTCGCTCTGGTGTTCCTCAAATTCTGCCAGGCTCTTTTCCAACGAGTCGAGCAACGCCTGGTTTGGCTGAACGGCGGGAGGAGCAGGCGGCATCGTTGGCTTTGGATAGTCTGCTGATGACGATGGGGTCGGGTTCATAGCCGGGTAGCTAACCTGGGCCGTCCCTTTGGTGGCTGAAGGAGCAAGGGTTTCTTTTCCGTTGCTGCCGTTAAAGTGGATTTTATGACCATCCTGGAGGGCTTTTTCGAACGCCGAGCGGGTCTTTTCGGTGATGTACAGACCACCGTTCAAGGTAACCGTTACACTGCTCTTTTTCTTAGGTGCAGCAACCTTCATCGCCGGTTGGTAGGGATCGAAATTCACCAGTTGTAGCCCGGCGACGCGCAGTTGCACAATCGCTTCGCGGAGCTGGCGGTCGCTGTCTTTTTTCGTGTTCCCATTTAAGGCTACCGCCAGGTGGGGCTTATCTGCCAAAATATTCTTCACCAGGTTGGTCAGCACGTTTTTAGGGCCAAATTCGATAAAGAAAAAACCGCCTTCCGCATAGATGGTTTCGATCTCATCTTTGAACAAAACGGGTTTTAGGATGTGAGCCGCCAGCATCTCGCGGATCACCTGCGGGTCGGAGGCGTATTGCTTTCCAGTCGAGTTGGAATAGACCTTGATGCAGGGAGCTTCAAAGGGCGTTGCATTGACTGCTTCCGCAAAGGGTTTCTGGGCGTGCCCTACCAGGGGGGTGTGGAAAGCCGCCGAAACGGGTAGCGGCACCACCGAATAGCCCTTTTCTGTCAGGACTTGCTGCACCCTGGCCAGGGCAGGTTTGGGACCCGCCACGGCGACCTGGTTGTTGGAGTTCCAGTTCGCCAGGGTAACCTCTGGGAAATCCTTGAGATCCTCTTTGACTTTATTGACATCGCCTTTGACCGCCACCATGGTGCCTGCATCGAAATTGGGGTCGGCCGGTGGGGCCATAGCCTTGCCGCGGGC
>Ga0209540_10003246_pt1 | contig 11169 bp, 10 predicted proteins | sample BarGraIncu01121A_FD_184501 | JGI IMG/M metagenome (GOLD analysis project Ga0209540, IMG submission 184501) | Arctic peat soil microbial communities from Barrow, Alaska - Barrow Graham LP Incubations 011-21A (SPAdes) (version 2) | ecosystem: Environmental > Terrestrial > Soil > Wetlands > Peat... | reverse complement strand
GGAGCTGTACGAATACCTCGGCTACGACTACATCCCGCCCGAGCTGAGGGAGGGAGCGGGCGAGCTCGCGGCGGCCCGCACGGGCGCGCTGCCGCGGCTGATCGAGCCCGGCGACCTGCGCGGCGACCTGCACGTCCACTCCACCTGGTCGGACGGGCGCGCCTCGATCGAGGAGATGGCTCTGGCCGCGATCGGGCGCGGCTACGAGTACATGGCGCTGACAGACCACGGAGATCGGCTGCGCGAAGGACGGCTCGAGGCGCAGCTCGAGGAGGTCGAGGCGCTGAATCGGAGGCTGGCGCCGTTCCACATCCTCACGGGCGCCGAGTCGGCGATCAGGGCCGACGGCTCGATGGATCTTCCCGACGAGGAGTTGGCGCGCCTGGATTGGGTGCTCGCGGCTATCCACACCTCGTTCGAGCGCAGCCCGACCGAGCGAATCCTCGGCGCGATGGACAACCCGCACGTGGATTGCATCGCGCATCCCACGGCGCGCAAGATCGGCGGACGCCAGCCGCAGGTCGACATCGAGCGCTTGCTGGCCAGGGCGGTCGAGACGGGAACGGCTCTGGAGATGAACGGTCAGCCCGATCGACTCGACCTGCGCGACACCCATGCGCGCCTCGCGGGCGAAGCAGGGGCTAAGATCGTTATCTCAAGTGATGGGCACCGGACGGTGACTCTGATGAGCATCGAACTGGCCCTGGCACAAGCGAGGAGAGCATGGCTGACGAGCGAGCAGGTACTGAACACCCGACCGTGGGAACAGATTCTGCACGCTCCGAAGAGCTCCTGAGCTTCCGCCAGAGCGCGGCGGCGACGAGCGAGTGGATCGCGAGCTTTCTCGAGCGCCTGCCGGAGTTGCCCGTGCTCGCCCAGGTCGAGCCCGGCGAGGTGCAGGCGCGGCTGCCCGCCGCGCCGCCCGAGCAGGGTGAGCCCTTCTCGGCTGTGCTCGAGGATCTGGAGCGGATCGTGCTGCCCGGGCTCACGCAGTGGAATCATCCACGCTTTTTCGCTTATTTCCCCACGACTACCTCGGAGCCGGGGATCCTGGCCGAGATGCTGATCGCCTCGCTGAACGTGAACGCGATGCTCTGGCGCTCTTCGCCGGCCGCGACCGAGCTCGAAGAGTTGGCGCTCGACTGGCTCGGGCAGCTGCTCGGCCTGCCGAGCGAGTGGTTCGGGCACATCGAAGACACGGCCTCGACCTCCACTCTCTCGGCTCTGGCCGCGGCGCGCGAGGCCGGCGGCGGACGCCGAGCGGTTCTCTGCTCGGAGGAGGCTCACTCCTCGGTCGCCAAGGCTTGCCGCCTGCTCGAGCTGGAGCTGCGCACGATTCCGGTGGACGACGCCTTCCGTATGCGCACAGGTGCGCTGGAGATGGAGCTGGCCAAGGGCGATGTCTGCGCCGTCACGGCCACGGTCGGAACGACCTCGACGACCTCGGTCGATCCGCTACGCGAGATCGGGCGCCTGTGCAAGGAACACGGCGCCTGGCTGCACGTGGACGGCGCCTACGGCGGCTCGGCCGCGGTCTGTCCCGAGTTTCGCTGGGCGCTGGACGGAATCGAGCTGGCCGACTCCTTCGTCGTCAACGCGCACAAGTGGCTGCTCACGCCGATGGATTGCTCGTGTCTGTTCACCTCGCGCCCCGACGATCTGCGCGCCGCCTTCAGCCTCGTGCCCGAGTACCTGCGCACGCCCGAGGACGCGATCAACCTGATGGAGTACGGGCCGGCGCTGGGCCGGCGCATGCGCGCGCTCAAGCTCTGGGCCGTGCTGCGCTGGTACGGGCGCGAGGGCCTGCAGAAGACGATCCGAAACTCCGTCGAGCTGGCCCAGCTGGTCGAGCAGCTGGTTCTGTCGGACGATCGCTTCGAGCTCTGCGCGCCGCGCCCCTTCTCGACCGTCTGCTTCCGCCTCAAGGGCTCGGACGAGGCGAACGAGGCGCTGCTCGAGCGCCTCAACTCCAGCGGCGTCGCCTTCCTCTCACACACGCGCCTGCGCGATCAGTTCGTGATCCGCTGGGCGATCGGAAACGCGCGCACCAGCGAAGCGGACATTCGTTTGACCTGGCAGGCGATCGAGCAGGCCGTCGAGTCAAAGAGCTCTTAGCAGCTGGGCGAGCTCGTCCGGCCCGGCCAGGACGATGTCGGCGGCCTCGATCAAGGCCGCAGGCGCCTCGCTCGATGCGAGCGCGACGCAGATTCCCAGCTCCAGCCCTTCGAGAGCGCGGAAGGCGTCGAGGTCGGTCGTGTCGTCGCCCGCGTAGAGCGCCCGCGTGAGCCCTCGTTCTTCCAGCAGTGAGCGGACGGCGGTTCCCTTGTCGGCCTCCACCGGCGGCAGGATCTCGAGCAGCATGCGCCCGAAGCGAGCGTGCAGGCCAACCTCTTCGGCCGCCTCTGCGACTCTCTCCAGCGCCAGGCGCGCTTGCTCGGGCTCGGCCGACTGGCGATAGTGCAGCGAGAGCGAAAGCGCCTTGTCCTCGATCCACTCGGGCGGCCAGTCGACGGTCGCGCCGAAGCGCGCGATCTGCTCGCGCCAGACGGCGGCGCCGGGCGCCAGCTCGAGCCCGTGCGTTCCGACGTAGACGAGCTCTTCGACCCCGACGATGCGCCGGGCATCGGTGCTGGAGCGCCCGCTGACGCAGGCGACGAGCGCGTAGCGGGCGGCCAGCCCGCGCAGGAGCGAGCGGGTCTCGTCCGGCACGTGCGCATCCTCCGGACGGCTCACGATCGGCGCCAGCGTTCCATCGACATCGACGAGCAGCGCGGCGTGCCCGGGGTCGGCGGCGAGCTCTGCGATCAGGCGGTTCGATTCCATGGGCTTGCAGATGTACCCGGCAGCCACTCTCTCAACCACGGGCGGCGGTCGCGCTATTTAGGGAATGGGGCGTCTCTAGGATACGACGGTGATCATCGTTCTCATTGGTCTCGTCGCCGGTGTCTTCGGTGGGCTGTTCGGAGTCGGCGGCGGCACGATCATCGTTCCGGGCCTGATCTGGCTCGGCTACAGGCCGAGAGTCGCCGCCGCCACGTCGCTCGTGGCGATCGGGATAACCGCGGCCGCGGGCGCGGCCGCGTACGCCTGGTACGGCGAGGTGCACGTGCCCGACGCGCTGCTCTTGGGTATTCCGGCGGCCGGCGGCGTAGTGCTCGGTGCGGCGCTTCAGCAGCGTCTGCACGGGCGCGTGCTCACTGCACTGTTCGCCGTCTTCCTGGCGGTCGTCGGGATCAGGCTGGTGATCGGGTGACGATCGCTCTGGCCATCGTCGCCGGTGTCGCGGCCGGAGTGCTCGCCGGTATGTTCGGAGTGGGCGGCGGCATCCTCTTCGTTCCCATGCTGCTCGCGCTCGGGCTGGATCAGCATCAGGCCGAGGCCACCTCGCTGCTGGCCATCGTCCCGGTCGTCCTCGTCGGCAGCTGGCGCCAGAGCCGCTATGGAAACATCCGCTACGGCGCGGTCTGGAAGCTCGGAGTCGGTTCGCTGTTCGGCGTTGTGACCGGAGCCTTTCTCGCTGAGCGGCTCGCCACGGCGACGCTCCAGCGCCTGTTCGGCGTCGTGGTGATCCTGATCGCGCTCGAGCTGGGCTGGCGCGCTATCAGAGCTCGTTCCAACTGAAGCACTCACCGCCTGGCCGCGCTCGGCGGCACGCTGCGCCTGCCTCGACCTCACCCGTAGCCTCCGGCCACGAGCGAGGCGCTGCGTCCTAGCATCGCATCCACCGAGCGCGGCCAGTCGGCGGGTCGTCAATTGAAACGAGCTCTACGCGGTGAGAGCGTTTGACGACCTCTTCTGCTTTGCTCCCCTAGCGAGCCCCGGCCAGGCTGATCAAGAAGACGAAGACGAACCCGGCGACGGTGAGCACCACCTTTTTCGTCGAGGGGTGCTCGTGCGCGTGCGGCAGCAGGTCGGTGGCGCCGATGAAGAGGAAGAAGCCGACGTAGAGCGAGAGCATGTAACCGAGGTGGTGCTCGGAGATGCTGAGCGTGGAGCCGACGCTTGCGCCGAGGAGAGGTGCGAGTGCGTCGGCGGCGAGCCAGCGGATTGCCTGGCGCCTGTTCTCCGACTGCCTGAGCACGAAGGTGACGGTATTGAAGCCGTCGGCGAAGTCGTGCGTGATCACGGCCAGGAAGACGAGCAGGCCGATCTTGGTGTTGAGGCTGAAGGCGAGCCCGATGCCGAGACCGTCGATGAAGCTGTGGGCGGACAGTCCCGCGGCGCCGAGGGCGCCCACCTGTGCGTGCGCCTTGACCTGCTCGGCCTCGTCGCGGTGATGGAGCACGACGAAGCGCTCGGCCAGGAAGAAGGTGAGGAAGCCGACGCCGACGAGCGTCGTCACGAGATCGGAGTCGCCCACCGTGTCGATTGCCTCGGGCAGCACGTCGAAGAGAGCGACCGCAACGACCACGCCGCCGGTGAGCGCGATGATCGTGCCCATCTGCTTTCGGTAGCGCAGAGCGATCGCTCCGCCGAGCAGCGTCGAGACGGTCGTGAGCGCTCCCAATGGAATTGCCACCCAGGCGATCGAGGCAAGCTGGAGTTGTACGAGGGCCGCGAGCTGCATGGCTGAGAACGGTAGTTGCTCGAGTCGCGCCCGACAAGGTGCCGCTTCTAAGAACCTTACTCAGGCGGGCGGCCGAAGTTTGGCCAATAATGGGTTGCGTGCTGCGACGCCGACTCATCTGGATTCTGCCGATCGGGCTTCTGCTCGCTACGGCGACGGCTCGCGCTGTGTCGACCACAGCCGAGGCGGGCGCCTCGGCGCGCGCCTTCGCGATCAAGATATCCGTGCCGGGGCAGGGCATCTTCGGCACGACCGAGGCATCTTCGCCACCGGATGCATCAGTCCCGGCCGCGCCCTTCGCCTATCCGACCGACGGTTCGGTTGTTCGCGTCGACTCGACGACGGCGAGCGCGGACGCGACCGCTACGGGCGGCGCGGCTACCGGGATGGCGACAAGCGAGCTCGACGGCGTTCAGCTCTTCGGCGGAGAGATCTCGATCGCGCGCCTCGTCGCCTCCGCCGTCGTCGGCGCCACGGCCGCGGAGGCAAGCGGCACCACCAGTGAAACAATCATCAGCGGAGTCACCTACCTCAACCAGCCGATCTCGATCAGCACGAGCGGGCGCGTTCAACTCGGCGACTGGGGCTACATACAGGCTCTGGTGGAGACGACCAGCGGCGGCGATCCGGGCACCAAGGGCCGGCACCAGTCGATGCGGGCTCTCGATCTGCACGTCCTCGTCGCCCACGGCGGGCTTCCTGCCGGGAGCGAGATCGTCATCGGTTGGGCGGAGGCCTTCGCTCAATCCGAGGCCCAGAAGGCGACCGTCACGATTCCGAAGGCCGGCTCTCCGCGGGAAAACCCCAAAACGAGCACCGGAAAGACGCCGACGAAATCCCACAAGCACGCCAATCCGAATGGCGGCGGCGTGGAGCCGATCCCCTCCGGCCTGCAGCCAAAGATCAGCCGCAAGGGCCACGTTTTCCCGGTCTACGGGCAGGCCTGGTACTCGGATTCGTTCGGATCCCCCAGGGCCGATACCGGCTGGCATCACGGGATCGACATCTTCGCTCCGATGGGCACACCCTTACTTGCGGTTGCGGACGGAACGGTGTTCTCGGTCGGCTGGAACAACCTGGGCGGGAATCGCTTCTGGCTGCGAGACAAGGACGGCAACGAGTTCTATTACGCGCACCTCTCGGCCTTCTCGCCCCTGGCTCTGAACGGGCTACACGTGAAGGCGGGCGCAGTGCTCGGCTTCGTCGGCAACTCCGGCGACGCGATCACCACCCCGACGCATCTCCACTTCGAGGCTCACCCAGCCGCGCTACTCAGCCTCGGATACGACAAGAGCGCCGTTGACCCCTACGAATGGCTTGTCGGGCTCCAGCACCTGCACGACGTCGCCTTCCCCAAGGGCACGGGCGCCTGGGCCAAGCAGATCGCGGCCGGCGTGAGCACGCAGCAGCCCGGCGCCGTGCTCTTGCACTCGACCGACATCTCGGCGCTGCCGCGAATCAACAGCCGCTCGCTGGCGGCTCTGTTCAACGCGTCGAACCCGGAAAAGCAGCGCGACTAAGAGCCTATTTCAGTAGGTATGCACGTCCGATGCGGCCGATCCGCGGCGCCGGCAGTCCGAAGCCCGCTCGCCGCACCACCAGTGCGTCTTGAAGGCCTTCGGGCCGCCGGCATCCACGGCTTGACCCCCTTGAACGCACACCCCTACCGAAATCGGCTCTAAGTACCTAGGCCGCCGCGCCGTCGCCCGAGGCGGAGTCATCGCCCGGTGTGTACTCGATCTCCTCCAGCGGCCCCAGCACGGTCTCGCGCAACCACGCCCTGGCCTGTGGCCCGGTCACCGGGTTGAACAGGATCCCGAGCGCGATACCGCTCATCAGCAGCGCGGTGTTCCTGCCGCGGTGCGGCTCCTCTTCCTGGCCCTGTATGCGAGTTGCCGCGTGACGTAGCTCGTCGACGGCCGTGCGTAGGTTCTCCTGAACCTCACGGTCGGTCACGGCGTGTGTAGCGGCCTTCGAGACCTGTCCCTTGGAGACGAGCTCTCCGTATACCTCTTTGGCGGCCTGGAACGCCTGACGCACGTTGTCGCGTAGTTCCTCGTCCTTGAGCGCGCGCTCGACGTAGGGGCGCACGTTCGTGGCAGCGTCCGAAAGCCTCTCCGTTTTCTTGTTCATTGCCTTCCCCTTGCATCGCTCGCAGATGGTCATTTCCAAATCCTTCGTCTCATCGCACCGTACAGGATCGGCGCTTCAAGGTCTTCCGGCAAAGTCTCCCTCATCTTCCGCCCTTCTTACGGCTCGCGCCGAGCGTCTTGGCCGAGGCCGCCTCGCGCTCGATTCGGGCGATCGGCCCGGGGGCCGCTTCGTCCTTCGGCGCGAGTGCGGTCGCGAGCACCTCGCCCACGTTGTCCACCAGGATGAGCTCGAGTGCCTTTCTCGTCTCCTCAGGCAGGTCTTCCAGGTCGGGCTCGTTCTCGCGCGGCACGATCACGCGCTTGATCTCGGCCCGCTGCGCCGCCAGGAGCTTGTCGCGCAAGCCTCCGATGGGAAGCACTTGCCCGGTGATAGTGATCTCGCCGGTCATGGCCAGATCGCCGGCAACCGGCCTCTGCGTCGCGAGCGAGACGATCGAGGTCGCCATCGTGATTCCGGCCGAGGGCCCGTCCTTGGGCACCGCGCCCGAGGGGACGTGGAGATGGAGGTCGTGCTCCCTGAACCAGCCGTCGGCGATGCCAAGCTCGCCGGCATGGGCGCGCGCGTACGAGAGCGCGGCCTGGGCCGACTCCTGCATGACGTCACCCAGTTGGCCCGTGAGGGTCAGGTGCCCGTTGCCTTCATACGCGGTTGATTCGATGAAGAGGATCTCGCCTCCGACCGGCGTCCAAGCCAGCCCGGTCGCAACGCCCGGCTCGGCCGTGCGCCTGCGCACCTCACCGGCAAAGCGCCGGGGCCCCAGCCATTCGCGTACTTCCTTTTCACCGATCTGAATCTTCTTCTTCGTGCCCTCGGCGATCTGGCGGGCGCTCTTGCGGCAAAGGGCCGCGAGCTGGCGCTCGAGATTGCGCACCCCGGCCTCGCGCGTGTACGCGCGGATCACCAGTCTGATCGCCTCGTCCGAGAAGGCCACCCGCTTGGCATCGAGACCGTGAGCCGCGATCTGCTTGGGCGCCAGGTAGCGCCTGGCGATGCCCAGCTTCTCCTCTTCGGTGTAACCGGAGAGTTGAATCGTGTCCATGCGATCGAGCAGCGGCGGCGGAATCGTCTCGGCCTGATTCGCGGTGCAGATGAAGAGCACGCGCGAGAGATCGAAGGGCAAATCGAGATAGTGGTCGCGGAAGCTCGAGTGCTGCTCGGGGTCGAGCACCTCGAGCATGGCGCTGGCCGGGTCGCCGCGATAGTCCATCCCCATCTTGTCGATCTCGTCGATCAGGAAGACGGGATTGCGCGTCTCGGCGTCTCGGAGCGCGCGGATGACCGTTCCAGGCATGGCGCCGATGTAGGTGCGGCGATGGCCGCGGATCTCGGCTTCGTCGCGCACGCCGCCGACCGAGATGCGCACCAGCTTGCGCCCCAGCGCCCGCGCGATCGACTGGCCCAGCGACGTCTTGCCGACTCCGGGCGGGCCGACGAAGCAGAGAATCGGGCCCGAGACGTCGCCCTTCAACTTCGAGACGGCCAGGTACTCGATGATTCGCTCCTTGACCTTGTCGAGGTCGTAATGGTCCTCGTCGAGGATCTCCCTGGCGCGCTCGAGATCGAGATGGTCCTCGCTCTCGGCCTTCCAGGGCAGTGAGACGATCCACTCCAGGTAGGTGCGGATGACGCCGTACTCGGCGGCGGCGCTCGGTAGGCGCTCGAGCCTGCCCAGCTCGCGGTCGGCGGCCTTGCGTGCCTCCTCGGGCAGGTCGGCGGCCTCGACGCGCTCGCGCAGCTCCTTCATCTCGGCCTGTTCGGGGTTCGTCTCGCCCAGCTCCTCCTGAATCGCCTTCAGCTGCTGGCGCAGGATGAACTCGCGCTGGCTCTGGTCGAGCTCCGACTGAACCTGTGTTTGGATCTTCGACTCCAGCTCCCCGACGTCGACCTCGCGGGCGAGGATGCGAGAGAGCGAGCGCAGGCGCTCGGCGACACTGGTTTGCTCGAGCAGCTGCTGGCGCTCGGCCAAGGTCAGACGATGCAGGTTGGAGGCGACGAGGTAGGAGAGCATGCCCGGGTCGTCGATGTTGGCGAGTGCGATCGCCAGCTCGTCGGGGAGGTAAGGCTCCATCTGGATGACGCGGGCGAACTGCGTCTGGACGTTGCGGGTGAGTGCCTCGATCTCGTCGGAAACGTCGATGACGTCCGGTGCCTCCTCGAACCGCCCGACCAGATAGGGCTTGTCGCGCACCGGCCCGAGCAGGCGAATGCGGCGCATGCCCTGGACGAGTAGGCGCAACGTGCCATCGGGCATCTTGAGCATGCGCGAGACGGCCGCTTCGACGCCCACCGGGTAGACGTCCTTCCAGCCGGGCTCCTCGACGTCTTCCTCGCGCACCGCGACGAGCGCAACGTGCCCCTCACCGCTGACGACGTCGTCTACGAGCTTGACCGAGCGCTCCTGCCCGATGGCCAGTGGCATCATCGAGTCGGGGAATACGACGGTCTCCTTGAGCGGCAGCAGCGGCAGCTCGAAGCGGGCGTCCGGTACGGGCGTCTCGCTGACACTTGTTTGTTCGCCGTTGGCGCTGCTCATGGCTTCGACCTCAGCTCGATCGGCACCCGCACCGCTCCGCTGGGGCGCTTGGCGATGGGTAGGACGATTTGCAGCAGCCCCCGCTCGTAGGTTGCGCTGGCCGCCTCGGCGTCGACCTGCTCGTGAATCTGGATGCGCCTCTCAAAGGGGCCGCGGTCGATCTCCATCTGCTGGTAGCGGCGGTCGCACTTGGTTGGCCGCCTGCGCTCGCCGGCGATGATCAGGGCGCCGTTTTGGAGCACGATCTGCACCTGCTCCGGTTCGATTCCGGGGAGCTCGACGATCAGCACGAGCTCCGGTGGATCCTCGGTGCGGTAGCTGTCGACGGGCGGCCAGAAGCCGTGCTGGCGCGCGCCGAACTGTCCGTGCCAGAGCTCGGCGATGAGTCGGCCGAACTGGTCGCCGGCTTCCTTCGGCGGATCGCCTCGTTTGCGCTCGCTCACGTCCTCCTTCTACCCCCAAATACCGACTATGCAAGCGTACCGATCGCGGGCAGAACCTATGGAGGCGCGCCGGAGCAACTCAACCCGCAAAACGCGTCGCTTGCTTCGCTACCGTTCCGGGCGCGATGAAAACCTGGACACGGCTGATGATTCGCTTCCGCTGGCCGGTGGTCGGCACCGCGGATGATCGCGCTCGTGATCGCCTTCTCCTGGGGCGCAGGTCATGAGCTACTCGGCAACATCTACCAGCAGAAACTGATCGAGGGTTGGATTCCGGTCATCCTGTTCGCGATGTTGTTCGGGCTCTCGATGGACTACGAGGTCTTTCTCGTCACGCGCATGCGCGAGGCCTGGGACAACGGCGCCGACAACGAACGGGCCGTCCGCGAAGGCCTCGAGAAGACCGGCCGGATCGTGACCGCGGCCGCCGTGATCATGGTCGCCGCCTTCGCGGGCTTCGTCGCCGGGCGCATGGCGACCATGCAGGAGTTCGGCTTTGGCCTGGCCGCGGCGATCCTGCTCGACGCGACCCTGATTCGCGCCGTGCTCGTGCCCTCGCTGATGGCGCTGTTCGGCCGCTACAACTGGTGGCTGCCACCACCGCTGGCGCGCTTCGTGCGCGTTGCGCCGTCAGCGCTTGCCGCGCGTGAGGCACCCGCTGCGGTTGAGTAGGTAGCAAAGCGACTCGCGACGACGCCCGAGTCCGGCACCCACATCGGCGCTGGCCCCGTCTGGGGAAGAAACGACTCACTTGCGACCCGCAGTCTCCTTGACAGCGGCGGGTTTTACTGAGCGGTGTCTGACACCGGCGATTAATCGGGGCGAAACCGGAGCGCACCACGTAGCATCTGAGCCATGGCAGACGGTCTGAAAGGCGTAATCCTCGCAGGTGGCTCCGGCACCCGGTTGCACCCGCTCACGCGCATCACCAACAAGCACCTGCTTCCGATCTACGACCGACCGATGGTCTCCTACGCGATCGAGGCGCTGGTGCAGGCGGGCGTGACCGAGCTGATGCTCGTCAGCGGCGGCACGCACGCGGGCGAGTTCCTGCGCCTGCTCGGAAACGGGCGCGAGTACGGCATCTCGCGGCTCGAGTACGGCTACCAGGAGCGGGCGGGCGGGATCGCCGAGGCGCTCGGGCTGGCCCAGCACTTCGTGGGCGGCGAGCGCATGGTCGTGATGCTGGCCGACAACGTGCTCGAGCGCTCCTTCGCGCCGTCGGTCGAGAGTTTCTGCAAGCAGAAGAAGGGCGCCCGCGTCTTACTGGCGCGCGAGAGCGATCCCGAGCATCTGCGCCACCTCGGCGTTCCCGAGCTCGACGGAAACGAGCGCATCGTGCGCATCGTCGAGAAACCTGTGGATCCACCCAGCGATCTGGTCGTCACGGGCATCTACTTCTACGACTCCGACGTCTTCGAGGTGATCTCCAAGCTCGAGCCCTCCGGGCGCGGCGAGCTCGAGATCACCGA
>Ga0209540_10003245_pt1 | contig 11173 bp, 8 predicted proteins | sample BarGraIncu01121A_FD_184501 | JGI IMG/M metagenome (GOLD analysis project Ga0209540, IMG submission 184501) | Arctic peat soil microbial communities from Barrow, Alaska - Barrow Graham LP Incubations 011-21A (SPAdes) (version 2) | ecosystem: Environmental > Terrestrial > Soil > Wetlands > Peat... | reverse complement strand
TCTTTTCTCTTTAAAAGATTCTGTCTTTGAATCATAAGTAGCAGTTTTAACAGCATCCTCGAGATAAGGAATGGATTTCTCTTTTTCACCAGGAATATTCAGATAACAGTTGCCGATTTTATATTTAATATTAAGATTTCCTGTAGTATCAAGAAGAAGATATAGTTGATTAGCAAGCTCATATTCTTCAAAAAGATAATATGATTCTGCTTTTGCGAATATCTTTTTCATCTCGCCCGAAGATTGAGCTGAAACAGCAATTGGAAATATAACCAGAGTTATTATCTGCAGTAAGAGGCTTATGATGTTTACTCTGAACTTTACCATCATAACAAATATAGTAATTATTCTAAAGTAATTAGCCAACAATCGGCCAATTTTTATTTAAATGTGATTTTATAAATATCTTCTTTTCCGTAACCTCCTGTCTCCTTAAATCTGGAGTAATAACCTGATTTTCCATCTCCGACAGGCATAAAGAATATATTATCGTCAGGTGTGTTAATCGGATAGCCGAGATTTTTAGGATCAGTCCAAAGACCATTTGACTGAAGATCGGATCTGAACAAATCGTAGCCTCCAAGGTTCTGATGTCCCTGAGAACTAAAAAACAGCGTCTTTCCATTATTAATCAGGAAAGGTCTGTCCTCATTAAAGGGTGTATTTATTTCAGGACCCAGGTTTACTGCCGGACCCCAGTCCCCATTAATTTTATGGGACGTATAAAGATCGAGTCCTCCAAAACCGCCTGGCCTGTCAGAAGCAAAAACGAGTTGGTTCCCGTCTTCGGAAATAAAACCATGTGATTCCCAATATTTTGTGTTAATATTCTTATTCAGTTTAACAGTCTTGCTCCAGTTCACACCATTGTAAGAGCTCATATAAAGATCACTATTCTCATTATCATCCTTAGAAAGAAATAATAATTTACCATCAGCTGAAAGGCATGAAATGTAAAAATCCCCATCAGATTGCAGCTCAGGGGTAATATTAACAGGAACAGTCCATTTACCGTTAACAAGTCTCGAAAACATAACTGCGTCATAGAATTTTAGGGAAACCATAAAAGCAAATGATTTACCATCAGCTGAAATAAGGGGATTAAAATTGGATTTTTCATCATTGAAGGTTTCTCCCATATTTTCTTCAGTATATGCTACGGGCTTGGCTATCAAATCTTTGGCCATATCGCATACCTCTATTTCATGTTTTATAAAATCAATATTCTCATGATCATCTGGCAGAAGTGTAGCTAAGTATTTAGAAAAGGATTCTTTTGCCTTAATGAAGCGGTAATTTATTCTATAGGCTTTTCCAAGTTCAAATAATGCATCATATGGAGCAGCAATCTGGTTAATAGTTCCCTCTTTATGCTTGGCCGACATGTTTTTTGTTGAATTTTCAAGATACTCAACAGAGAGATTCTTTTTAGAGGGAATATTCATATAGCATACACCAATGCAATAAGCCAGATTTGCATTTTCCGGCAGCTTTTCATACAGCTGCAAATAATATGCGAGGGCATCAGAGTAATCTTCATTCATCAGAAAATATTCAGCTTCGAGAAAAGGTTCCTGAAGTTCTTTACTCTCCTGAGCATATACTGGAATGATAGAAACTATTGTAAATAACAGACACACCGCTCTTTTGCTCATAGACAAAGATTTTGGTAAACAAATTTATTAAAAAAACGGCAAAAGAATTATTAATAGTATATTATTTTATGAAAATGACCGACATAAGCCGGTCATTCTCCCTTATTTTTATTTATTCTTTTTCTTTCTTCTCCACCAGAATATCAGGAATAAGCCTATAATTCCTGTTCCAAGTAGAACCCATAATATCCACATTAGATTTCCATGTCCGGTACCCGTAGATTGTGATTTTATATTATCCGCTGTGAAGTTTTTTGCAGATATAAGGTTCGCAATACTCTTTAAAACTGATTCCACAGGATATTTATCCTTATTCGCAAAGAGATATAAAATCAGATCTTGCGGTGTTTTGATCTTTTCTTTTCTCAGATTTATTGATTTCAGTACAGAAGCGAATGGTTCATCTGAGTGTGCAATCAGATCTTTGAGGTATTGTTCAACTTTCGTATCGGGCAATGAGCTAATCATCACCAGCAATTCAGATATCTGTTTATCAGTGAGTCCACGCTTAACAGCTTCATTATAAAATTCCTGTAGCCATTTATCCTTTGTCCTTATGTTGCCCTGATCGACAGCAGCAACTGCTTGCCGGATAAGGTCACCTGCTGTGGAGTTTTCACTGAATGCCAAAACTTTATTTTTCAATATGGCGATGGAAGGATCTGTTTCTGCTAATACTGCGGCTGCAATCCGGTTCAGTTCCCCGGGGTTTATCTTGCCACCAGTCTGTGTGTTAATATAGGTCTGTAAATCCGTCCATGTCTTCAGATCAGATCCATAAATATCAATTTTTGACAGAATTGATTTCAAGTCTCCATCAGTATGTTTCGCAAGGTAGTCAACTGCAGCCTGGGAAAGTATATTATCCATAACAGCCACTCTCAGAGCAAGTTTGTCGATTTCTTCTGGACTAATGCCTTTTTTACTGGCTTCTTCTTTCAATAATGAAACATAGTCATCGATTTTCCCGAATTGTTTATTTTCAATATTTGTTTCAGAAACAACTTTTAACAGACTGTCAGTAGCCCTGCTTTTAAACATGACAGAGAGTGATTCAATCTGTTTTTGAGAAATAATCCTGCTGTATTCACGATGTTCCAAAGGCTGATTTGTAATTTTCCCTTCCCTTGTAATTAAAACTTCGGTAGTGGTTGTGTTATTAAATCTGTCGGTCAGTTTAAAGACAACTCTGTTATTTCCCTTACCGGGCGCCATTTTATAATTAAAAGTTGAATTGAGCATTGTAAAGTGTTCAACTGAAACTAAAGAATCTCCTATCCAGTGTTCAACTGTAAGAAAAGACTTTGGTTCAACCTTCATAGGAAACAGGATTGAGTCTCCTTTTGTAACAGAAATGGTCTTATTGGTTTCAACTGTTAGATCTGCAATGAAATCTGTTTTAGGCAATATGGTTCCAGGAAGTACAAAACTGTCGGAAGGGTTCAAAAGAGGTAAATCAATATTCTTAACTACTTTTTCACCTCCATCACCTTCATAAGTAATCTGATAATCTCCCTGTGGAAGCTGAAATTCATATTCACCTGTTGTAGGGTTCGAATAGATAATAATTGTCTGGTTTGGATTTTTGATATTCATAGCGCTTACTTTCACGCTATCGCTCATATTGTTTATCAGGTCAGCAATTTTTACCATTCCCCTGACAAAGAATTTTCTCGGATGATCATTTGAAAAGATTTCGATACGGTAAATATCCTGTTTACCAAAACCTCCGGGGAGTTCTTTTGCAATATATCCCTCGTAACCTTGATTCAGAGGCTTGAAGAACACATCATCGTCGGCAGAGTTAAGAGGATATCCTACATTCAGAGGAACTGACCATTCACCATTGTCAAGCAGTGTTGAATAGAAAATGTCATAACCTCCCATATTGAAATGTCCCCTTGAGCTAAAAAATAATGTTTTGTCATCTTCACTTAAAAACGGAGATTCTTCATTATATGGTGTATTTATAACAGGTCCGAGATTTGTAGCCGGGCCCCAGTCTCCCGTACTGTCGCGATTCGAAACATATATATCAAGTCCGCCATAAGTTCCTTTTCTGTTACTGGTGAAATAAAGCTTTTTGTTATCGTGAGAGATGGTGGCATGTGATTCCCAATATTTTGTATTGATGTTATCATTAAGTTTGACAAGAGGCGACCAGGTGCCGTTATCAAACCGTGTAGTATAAATGATTCCATCATAATCAGCCGAACTGTACAGGTAAAGATCTTTACCATCTTTCGAGATAGAAGTCGGGAAAAGATCACGGTCAACTTTCAACATCTCATTCATATTACGGGGTTCAGTCCATACCCCATTGACCTTCGTTGAAAACATAATTGCATCGTAAAATGCCTGGCTTCTCGAAAAAACAAGAAGATCCTCTTTATCGGATATAACCGGGTTAAAATCATTGTTAGCGCTGTTTATTATATTCCCAAGGTTTATTTGTTTGATAAAAAGTGGCATCCTCATCAATTCCTTGGCATTCCTGCACGATTGTATCTGGAGGTTAACAATTGTCGTATCATAAACTTCAGGGTTGAGATTCTTTCTGAAAAGTTCGTAGGTTCTGATGGCTTTATCGATCTGGTTAGTTATACGGTATGCGTTGGCGAGGTAATAGAGAGCATCGTAAGGGGCTCCGGTTTCATTGAATTTACCTTCTTTATATTTAGGATTAATGTTTTTGATAGCATCCTCAAGATAGCTGACAGCTTTGGTTTTCTCTCCAGGAATATTTATGTAGCACTGGCCTATACGATATTTGAAATTTGAATTATTCGGGTAATTTCTCAACAACACCTGATATAAAGGGAGGGCATCCTGATAAGCTTCAAACAAAATCCAGCTTTCTGCATCATAAAAATTGTTTCTGAGCTCATCCTTTGACTGAGAAATTAAATCAGAATTGATAAATGTAGCAAGCAGCCACGTTAAAAGAAGTAACCTTTTCATCATAATACAATTAAATCTAAATGGAATGTAGGTGCATAAAACATTTTTGAAAAATATAATCCTTAGTTTCTTTTATTAGAATGGCGGAAGTCAATGTGTTATTTCTCTACTCAAGGCTACTAATATAGTATAAAAATTAGAAAAAAGGACTATTTAGTACGGTCCTTTTTAACAAATCGTTCCTTTTTTACTCTGAATCGGTTTAATAAGAGATGAATATCAAAATCAGCATATGGTTCTTAAATGCAGATCAGGCAATGTCGGGAGAATAATTTTCAAGTATTTCTTTCACTTTATGAAGGAATTTTCCGGCCAGTGCCCCATCGATTACCCTGTGATCGTAGCTTAATGAAAGGATCATTATCTGCCTGATGGCTATCATATCTCCATCGGTGGTTTCGATTACTACCGGAGTTTTCCTTACTACTCCTGTTCCAAGAATAGCGGCCTGTGGCTGATTAATAATGGGAGTCCCGGCTAGATTATCATAACTTCCGAAATTCGTGATTGTAAAGGTACCACCTGTAATCTCGTCAGGTTTTAGTTTATTCATTCTTGCTCTTTCCGCAAGATCATTTACTGCTTTTGCAAGACCCGTAAGGTTCTTTTCATTGGCATTCTTTATTACCGGTACAATCAGATTCCCATCGGGGAGGGCAGTGGCCATTCCAATATTAATATTTTTCTTTTTAATGATATTATCACCATCGACTGAAATATTGACCATAGGTAATTCATAGAGAGCTTTTGCAACCGCATCTATAAAAATTGGGGTGAGCGTAAGTTTTTGACCTTCAGCCGCCATGAACTTGTCCTTGTAAGCATTTCTCCAGTTCATAAGACGTGTTACGTCTGCATCAATAAAGGATGTAACATGTGGTGATGTTCTCTTAGATAAAACCATGTGTTCTGCAATAATTTTGCGTACCCGGTCCATCGGAATTATTTCATCTCCGGTTGATCGTGAAACAGTTATTGTCTCTTTCTTGGATGTCTTTATCGCGTTTACAGCTTTTAAAGCCTCTGCAGCCTTTTCTGACTCTATCACAGTTTTCTTCTCTTCAAGAATTTTTAATATATCATCTTTAGTTATCCTTCCATCCATTCCGGTTCCTGTTATTTTATCAAGTTCAGAGTAACTGATTCCTTCTCGTGCAGCTATACTTCTTACAAGAGGTGAAATAAATTTTCCTGAAGGCGTCCGGCTTTTCATATCATGCGACAGAACTTCAATTTCAGTTTTTTCCTGTTTAACTGTTTCAATAGTTTCACGGATTCTTTCGACCTCTTTATCAACCTTTTTCAGATTTTCCTTAGTCGAAACAGTATTGTTTTCAATGACGGCAAGTAAATCACCAATTTTAGCAATTGAGCCCTCCTTAGCTATTATTGATACCAGGGTGCCTGATGCAGGCGCCGGAACTTCAGAATCCACTTTATCAGTTGCTACTTCAACGAGTGGGTCGTCTTCCTTTACCTCAGAACCTTCCTTAACCAGCCATTTATTAATAGTTGCTTCAATTACGCCTTCACCCATTGCAGGTAATGTGATATTCATACTTGCCATAAATTGTGATTTTGATTTTTTAGTTTTCTTAAATAATAAACAACCGGATTAAGGAAATGTTTCAGATATCAGTTGCATGGTGAAACAATTATCCGGCCAGTTCTGATTACCTTGAGAATGTAAGCCTTAAAAACCGGTTTAACAGGGCCAACCCTTCCCTGAAAAAGACTGCCGGAATCACTAAAATCAGTATTGATGCATATTTCCCTTCGGCAGCCCGTTTTCTGATATAAACCTGCATAGCTTTGTAGAAATGGAGAATATCTTTATAACTATCCCTGGAAGTGCTTTTCCCTTTGAAGTGAACTATCTGTATATCAGGAAAATAATAATTATTAAAACCAGTTTTCATCAACCTGTAGCTTAAGTCAATATCTTCACCGTACATGAAGAAATTTTCATCCAGCAGTCCTGATTTATTGAGCGCCTCACGTCGTATGAACATGAATGCTCCAGATATTACTTCTGTTAATGAAGTTTCGTTGGGATCAAACTGAGGCAGGTAATATCGGTTTAGAAATTTTGATTTTGGAAACAAAAAAGAAATTCCGAATGACTTGAAGAAGGCAGTTGGCAGAGAAGGGAATGCTCTTTTTGATTCCGGTAGAAACCTGCCTTCTCCGTTTATCATTCTGATTCCAATTGCGCCTGCATCAGTGTGTTTTTGCATAAAATCGATGCATCCTTTAAAAGTATCCCTGCCAACTATAGTATCAGGGTTCAGAAGCAGTACAAATCGTCCTGATGACTTTATGATTGCCTGATTATTTGCAGCCGAAAAGCCGGCATTGACTTTATTTATTATTATTCTGATATCAGGGAACTCATTTCTTATCATCTCAACTGATGCATCTTCTGAATTGTTGTCAACAACAAATATCTCACAGTCAATATTATCAGCGGCTGACTCTACTGAAAGCAGACATTGTCTCAGAAAATCACGTACATTGAAGCTGACAATAATTACAGATAGTTCCATTCAGCAGTTATTTCCCGGCCAGTTCATCGATTATAACCTGTGAAAGTCTCTGAACTCCTGTTTTAATCTCCTCATGCTCTTTCCCGAATTCGACAGGGACTGATTAATTGAAATTAACATTGCTGGTATGGACTTCTGTTATTAATTGCCCTTCCCAGAGTAATCTCATCTGTATATTCTAGCTCATCTCCTATAGCTACTCCCCTAGCAAGTGTTGTCATGGGAATATTATATTTATTCAGTCTCTTAAAAAGGTAATAATTTGTGGTATCGCCTTCCATAGTAGTGCTCAATGCAAAAATTATCTCTCCAACACCTCCGGCTTTAACTTTTTCTTCAAGGCTGTCGATTTTCAGATCTGATGGACCAATACCATCGATAGGGGATATGATCCCTCCAAGTACATGATATAATCCTTTAAACTGACGTGTGTTTTCAATTGACATCACATCCTGAATGTTTTCAACTACACAGATTAAAGATCTCTCCCTCTTTTCATCATTGCAGATATTGCATATTTCTGTATCCGAAATGTTGTTGCAGATCTTGCAATAGTGAATCTCCTCATGAAGCCTGATTATACTCTCTCCGAATTTTTTTACTTCTTCAGAATCTCTTCTTAAAAGGTTCATTACCAGTCTGAAAGCTGTTTTTCTCCCTACTCCGGGAAGAGAAGCAAATTCATTAACGGCATTTTCCAGAAGCCTGGAAGGAAATTCAGTAAAACTCATGATAAATAACTTTTAGACAAAATTAGTTCTATTTTCATCTGTTATTATAAAGGCAGGGAATTTTTTGTCTTCCTTTCTTTTTGCTATTCTTGCAAGCTAATTGATTCTGATATGTCACCTCTTCTGATCCTTGCAATTTTTCTGATCTATACACTGGTTTTATTTTCTGTTACCTGGATTACGGCAAGGAAAGCGGATAGCCAGTCATTTTTTATTGGTAATAAAGTATCACCCTGGTTTGTGGTGGCTTATGGAATGATCGGGGCATCCCTATCCGGTGTAACCTTTATGTCTGTCCCGGGATGGGTAAAAGAGACCCAGTTTAGTTACATGGTGGTAGTATTAGGATACCTGTTCGGCTATTTTGTAATAGCGCTTGTCTTACTTCCCCTCTATTACAGATTAAAACTGACATCTATTTATTCCTATCTGGAACAAAGGTTTGGATTCTGGTCGTATAAAACAGGCGCGGGTTTTTTTATTCTGTCGAGAACCCTCGGAGCATCACTTCGCATGTTCCTTGTTATAAAAGTTCTACAGATCTTTGTCTTTGATGCCTGGAATGTCCCGTTCTGGATTAATGTTCTGGTATTCATCATACTTATAATACTTTATACACTAAAAGGAGGAATAAGAACAATTATATGGACAGATACTCTTCAGACTACCTTTATGTTGCTTGCTGTTGTACTTTCAGTAATATACATTGGTAAGAACCTGCATATTCCTCTGGTTAAACTTGTGTCAGTGGTAAAGGAAAGTTCTGTTTCGAAAATGTTTATAACCGACTGGCATCATCCGCGGTTTTTTCTGAAGCAGTTCTTCAGTGGAATGTTTATTACAATTGTTATGACCGGGCTTGATCAGGAGATGATGCAGAAAAATCTCAGCTGCAAAAATTTAAGGGAGGCACAGAAGAATATGTTCACTTTCAGCGGCATTCTTGTATTTGTTAATCTGCTCTTCCTGTTTCTTGGAGCCCTTTTGCTTATTTTTATGCAGAATAAAGGTATAACAGTGGCTTCAAGCGATGACATTTTCCCAACGGTTGCAATAAGGTATCTGGGTCCGGTGGCAGGAGTTGTATTCCTCATCGGATTGATTTCGGCAGCTTTTCCCAGCGCCGACGGAGCTTTGACATCGCTTACCACAGTAGTGAGTATCGATTTCCTTGGACTCGAAAGGAGGGAAAGTATTTCTGAAAAGGCAAAAACAAGGATCAGGTATGCTGTTCATCTTACTATAGCCTTCGTGTTTTTCATAAGTGTTTTAATATTCAGCACTTTCAACGACAGAGCAGTGATTGACAAGCTTTTCACAATTGCCGGTTATACATATGGCCCCTTGCTGGGATTATATTCTTTCGGCTTATTTACAAAAAGATTGGTAAATGATAGGATTACTCCTGCTATTGCGATTTTTTCGCCGGTAGCCTGTTTCTTTCTCAGCAAATATTCTGTAGAATTATTTAATGGATATAAATTTGGGTTTGAGTTGCTTCTTCTGAATGGACTGCTGACCTTTATTGGCCTTTATATTTTCAGTAAAAGGCAAATAAAGTCTTGAAGTCAATGGATCAATGAGTCTAAGGATCTTTTTATTTTTTAATGTCTGCAATTTTTGACCACAGGGTTACACGGAGTTTTTACAGAGTAACACTGCTTTAAATCTCCAATTCCCCTTTTCTCCCCTTCACCCTTTCTTCTCTACATTATTCTAATAAATAGTAGATTTCTCATTGCCTGATAACTTTTCCCTGTTGGTTATTGCCAGAAGTACCGGTGGTATTATTAGTGCCATTATTATTAGTACCATTATTATTGGTATCGCCGTTATCCTCAGTATCTTCCTTAACCTCTTTTTTAAGTATTACCTTTATCTTTTTATAAGGAATGTTCCAGACTATAAAGTAGTTAAGACCTGCACTGACTCTTTTTGTGCCGTTACCAAAGCCAGGAAAATATATTGGCATCAGGTCTTTCCCTGTGCTTGTATGGATCAACATTCTTAAACTTGCTGACCATCCAATACTTAAGTGATTGAATATTTCTGCCCTGAAACCAGGAGATACTTCAACAAAATGTGCCCAGTCTGTCTTTGGAGAGATTGATGAGACTGTTGTGCCCCAGTAATTAAGCTTTGCAAAAACAGGGACTTCAGAATTGAAAAGGCTGATGCCATAACTTAACCCTATACCTGCCCAGTACCTGCCCTGAGATTTGTCAGGTTTCAGGAGATTAAAATCCATCCCTATACGGATAAAACTGCCTTTATTCAAATAACTGTAATTATATTGGCTGTACTTATAATTGAGATAGCCGGCATCAAAAATTACAGATCGCTTTTCATTAAGATCGACAGAAATATATCCTTCGGCATTCAAAATATTTTTATTTGTATAATAGGTTACTGGACCAGATACTTCCAGTCCAATATTTATTTTAAGAGGTATAGGAATGGTATCCTGGGCCTGAACCTGAATCTGACTGCAGGTAAGAAAAACCAGAAGACTAATAAAATATGCGAATGTTCTCCACATTAAGATTTGTAATGGTCTTGTTAGAAATATAAATACCCTTTATGGCATGATTTTTAAATAAAACGGTGTCCAGATGATGATAAAAAGTATAACCGCACTCCTTTGAAATAAGATGAGGGAAGCTGTTATATTGGAATTCTACAGTGTCGGAAGCACCATTTATGTTTATAACAAATGTGCAACTTTCTGTTGAGGAATTCAGTGGTATCAGGGCAGGTTGAACACTTGTTGTTTTATTATAAATCATTGAATCATTGTTTAGTCCGTAAAGAGTCAGACTATCGGGAGCATGAAGTGTTTTTGAGACATTATCATAAAACGAGGCCTTCACATAGGATTCTGTTTCCTCAAAACACGATCCTGGAGTACATGAAATCAGTAACAGCATAATAACTGGCACTATAATAAGATGGCTTTCGGAAATGTGTTTTCTCATCACTTATTTGAAAGCTTCAAAATTACAAAAATATTGGTGTGATATACAATAACACTGAATATTAGGAATAATATCCATTAACCCGCAAAGGTCACAAAGTAAAGAATTCGCAAAGTTCGCAAAGTGCAACTAAATTTCTTTGCGTGCTTTGCAGTTAAAAAAGAGTTGCTAGAATTTCGGTAGATTTCTAAGCAAACCATTAATACCATTTTTTATTCGTCCGATAACATTAATATCAGAGTCGCTGCGTGAATAAATATCAGCTAAGACGTTCTTATAGTGCTCTGCAAGGAGGTTTCTTTTCA
>Ga0209540_10003243_pt1 | contig 11176 bp, 9 predicted proteins | sample BarGraIncu01121A_FD_184501 | JGI IMG/M metagenome (GOLD analysis project Ga0209540, IMG submission 184501) | Arctic peat soil microbial communities from Barrow, Alaska - Barrow Graham LP Incubations 011-21A (SPAdes) (version 2) | ecosystem: Environmental > Terrestrial > Soil > Wetlands > Peat... | reverse complement strand
GAATGTTCCCAATTTATACAAACGATCTTGAAAGAAGCATTTGATAATACTGGACTTAGAGAACCTGATCCTGATGAGATGATTTTTTCAGGTTCATTATTCAATTCTTTATCATATTCAGTATATAATCGTTTACGGGAAGAATCTGAATATGCCGCATGGTTTTACGTTTTTGGATTCCGGGCAAACCATTTCACCATAAGCGTAAATGCATTAAAGAAATACAGTGATATTCACAGGGTAAATGAACTTCTCACAAGGAATGGTTTTATTCTCAACACCTCAGGCGGTGAGATAAAAGGAACACCTATCGGCCTGCTTCAGCAATCAAGTACTCTGGCAGACTCCGTTAATGTTAAATTCAATGAGGGATCATTTGATGTGCCATGTTGTTATTATGAATTTGCCCACAGATTTCAAGACTCTAACGGGAATTTATATAATGGTTTTGTTGCGAAATCAGCCGATAGGATATTCGAAAGCACTAACTTCCATAGGAAAAAATAGTCTCTGATCCCGGTTAAAATCCTTTTTTTTACCTCTTTTCATACATTCCTGAATAACGGATTCACTATTCATTAAATAGTAAATGAGATGGTGAGGTGTTCTCAATATGATCATATTTTTGTAAGTTTGTTTATGCTTAAAACCACTGATCATGACAATATTTTCCAGGCGTAATTTCTTAAAAACCTCAATAGTAGGTGGCGTTGCAGCAACATGTATCAAACCATATGATACTCTGGCTGCGTTTGGAAGGCAGGACCAATTCCAGGCACGTGTGGCGCTGGCTTCAGGAGACCACAGGGCAGATATGGCTTTCCGCGCACTGAAGCCATTTTCGGCAGAGATCACAAAGGCAATTGGAAACCGCAGGGTGATTCTTAAACCCAACAATGTAAATATCGATGTTCCTTTAGCATCAACTCATGTTGATACCCTCGAGGGGATACTCGAATTTCTGAAATCAATAGGGAAAACAGAGAATGCAGTTATTGCTGAATCAGCGGCAAACGGTCCTACTTTTGACGGATTCAAGAACTTCGGATACTTCCGGCTTGCAGACAAATTTGGAATAAAACTTATTGATCTTGATCAGGAATCCTTTGATGTGGTTTATGTGTTTGATGAAAAGGATTTCAAACCTCACGCCATTAGAATTTCTCACTTAATGCTTGATCCAGATTCGTTTATTGTTTCTGTGGCAAGGATGAAAACACACGATCGTGTTTTAGCTACATTATCGCTGAAGAATATTGTGTTCGGTTCTCCGATTAAGGATACAGGATTTACTTTCAGTCGCTCGCGCAAGCCGGGGACAACAAGTGATAAACCAATTATGCACGGTAGCGGCTTCCGGGGGATCAACTATAATCTTTATGTTATGTCGCGGCAGTTACATCCCCATCTGGCAGTAATCGACGGTTTTGAAGGGATGGAAGGCAATGGTCCAAATGATGGCACTCCTGTCGATCACAGGATTTGCGTTGTAAGCATGGATTGGCTTGCTGCCGATCGTATTGGTATTGAACTGATGGGAATAGATTTAGCAAATGTTGGATACATGAACTTTTGCAGCCAGACAGGTTTAGGAATTGCCGATATGAGCAAAATTCAGGTCATTGGTGAGTCAGTCAATAATCATAAAAAGGTTTACAAACTCAGTGATAACTTTAAAGATCAGCTGATCTGGAAAAATCCTGTTTCACAAAATGCATCAGAAACTCCAAAATCTAATTTCCGCTTATCTTATACCTGAAATATGTAAATTTATAACACTCCATGGTGAAACGAATATAAGAATTTTAGATTCTCCGGCCTATAAAGATGCCAGCGATGGTAAAAATTGCTGCAGAAGGTTTAAATGTGCCACTTCAGGATATTTTAGAAACTAAAAAATGAGGATTTAGTTGAATTTAGAATAAATTTTGTAACTTTGATTTGGTTGCTGTTATTCAAAATATTTAGCAGCTAAAGTATTTAACTAATAGTTGTTCATATCTGCATCTTAATTCTGGTCTGAAAATGAAAAAGGACTCTTTTTTTCTGGAACTTATTAAAAGCGGACCATTCCTTTTGCTGATTATTATTGCCCTTGCGGTCTTTTTAGGAGTAGTTCTTACCAACCATCACAGGGCGGTGGTGAAGATGAAGGAAAACGTTATATATGTTGCTCCCAAATCTAAAAATTAAAAACGAACTCTAGTTGTTCAGTCGTATTCCGATTGCTTCGATAAATAACTGGCATAATTATTCTTTAGGGTTCCACTTCAGCAGGCTTTAATATAATAGTACTGATTCTTAGTTCCATTGCTATTATCCGGGAGAGTCATGTAAACCGCTTTACTTTTGACATTTATAAATATTTATTTTACATTTGAAAGAAGTTGATAGACCTAAATACAAGTGCACCTCTAATTTATTGTGACTTGTCGGTAAGTTGAGAGAATTCTGCTTATAATCTGACGATCCTTTATCTGGTTCAGACCACATATATGGTATAAAATATGTGCCAATCCGTTTTCACCCAGAATTTTCGAAAATTCCTCATCTCCAGGGAAATAATTTCCCCTTTCATCCTTAGCCATAAAATATAAACCATAAACAAAGGTCAGAATTATTTTATCTACAGGGGAGTTAGTTTTTATCCCATCGATAAGTGGACTTAGGATACGGTCATCTCTGTGCAATTTTCTTTTCAGATCGCATCCCACTCTGAATACCGTATCCCCAAGGGCCTTGTTTTCAAAACGATTAAGCAGGTCATCGATATGATCAGTAAGATCAGCCAGGGTAAACTCCCCGGGATATTTTCTCATCAGCACATCTGCGCTTTGCAGCATAGCACTTCGGGTGAATTTTCTAACAGATTGAAATTTAAGTATATCTGCCAGATACTGTGTCGATGGATCTGCAAGAAATCCGGCATAAGCAGCCGCGCCATGACCAAAATTATGTATATGTGATTTGCGGTCGACCCAGGCTTTCATATTATCCTTTGGCGCAAGGCCTTTAACGTCAGGTATCGGGTTCCTGAAAGCTTTTTTATCGAGGATCAAAGTGTTGTAGGGTTCAGCATATACCATCAAACAGTCCTTTTCCTGCTCTTCCTGGGGCATTATTGGAACCATCTTGCCAATGCTGGTCTCAATAAGTCCAACAAGTTCGTTAATGGGATAATCGCTGCCCAGAATACCAGACAAAATATCTTTGACATATGTATCGGCATTATGCATGTTCTCGGCCAGGATGACATCCAGAGGCTTCCTGCCAAATTTCCTCTGTCGCACAACGAGCCCTTTAGCAAGAGTATTAATTACCTGTGGCAAGCTTTTTTGACCCACTGATATGGCTGCAATATCACAATCCGCAATCTCTTCAGCCACTTTTTCCACTTCGATGCCCAGAACTCCCCTCACATTGCCGACTTTAATAACCGAATCGGGTTGTGAACTTTTTATAACCACTTTATATTCATTTAGCCGGTTCAGCTCATTTATTACAGATTCAGAAATATCCACAAATACGACTTCAAAACCGGAAGTGGCAAACAACTGACCGATAAATGACCGCCCTATCTTTCCTGCACCGAATAAAACAAGCTTTTTCATTTTTATTCCAATCTGCCGCTAAATGCTTTCTACTTCAATTTTGATTAAATTGGTTTTGCTCTCATCTGGTTGAAGCATTGGCAAAATATTATTTTCCCGAAGTGTTTTGCGCGATTGAACAAGAACATTTGATGGTTCGATTCCCAGGACGTATTCGCCCCAGCCCATCATTTTCCACTGGGCAACATAAGGTAGCTGTTTTATGTTAATACTGATATTTACAGATATGCCAATCTTTTTATTGCTCACTGTAACAGAAGTATCTCCATTCAGGTTTCCCTTCATTTTATGAAAAAAAACCTGTTCCCTGTAATCCTTACTGGGTTTGATAAAACTCCTGAAATCATTCATTCCTGCAACTGCATCCGGATCACGGGGCTCGGTATTCAAGGGGTCTATAGTCAGTTGAGTATCTTCAGATAAAAAAGGGTATCCGAAATTCATGTGATACAGAATAGTATAAGGACTCGGTTTATTACCGAAGTTAGTGATCTTATCCGTCAAAAGGATTGTATTTTGGCCCCGGAGGGAAGTTATTTCACGTTCCATTCTAAGTTTATTGCCAAACAGAAAGCCTTCTTCGATGATCGCTTTTACTATATAGCGGTACTCATCGCCTTCCCAATCTGACAGATCTGCAAACTGGCGTGATGGAATTGCTGAAACTCTTCCATGGAGTCCCAGTTCCTCACCAGCATCAACACACGGAGGCCCCAGGTGTGTGAGTCCGCAGGTTGTTAGAAGTCCGGCACCGAATGTACGCAACCAGGCAATGCCTTCCGGTTCATAATAGGATGGATGAGTCTCTCCATTACAGGTCTGATAAACAAGGTTAATGCCCTTGAAGTTGGCCAGAGATATATCCAGGCCACGGTCGGGTAACACCGTATACTGCAGGCCGCCTCCTGTATTTATGTCGGCGGCTCTCATTCCACGACCCCACCCATCGCTCAGTGTATAATGACGGCAATATCCAGTTTGCGAAAGGTTTCCGATGTATTTAAGTAATTCTGTTTTGTCCATGATTATATTTTGTTCAGATAGTTTCAAATTCTGATTCCTGTTCAATGGTCCGTTTATACCTTCCAGAATTGTTTGAGAACAGGATAAAGCTGCTTATAAGTTTCGAATTTATTTTCATAAAATTCTGCGTTTTCAGGATTCGGAGAAAAAATTTCATTTTCAGTGTTAAGGGAATTTATCAGTTGTTCAACAGGAATCTTTTCACTATAACTGCACGCAAGCATTGCCGCTCCATAGCACCCTGCTTCCTTAATATTATGAACGACAATTTTTTTATTAAGAATATCTGCTTTTAACTGAGTCCATGTTTTATTTCTGGTTCCTCCTCCAGCAGCAATGAAAGAATTTATCTTCATTCCTGATTTCTCCATCATCTGAAGATTCAGTTTCATTTCCATGGCAACTCCTTCAAGAAGAGCTTTGGTGATCTCACCTTTTGTTGTTGTGAGCTGAAGTCCTATAATTACGCCTTTGGCCCGGGTATCAAAATATGGTGTTCCTGTGGCCGAAAAGTATGGCAGAACGAGCAAATCAGTTGGAGTCTGTGGCATGTTATCGAGGAGCAGTGTGTATGGATCCTTTCCTTCTTCCCTAGCCTTGCTTATTTCTTCCTTCCCGAGTTCATCGCGCATCCATCGCAGGATATTGCCTCCGGTAAGGCAATAGGCAACTGAAGTATATTTGCCCTTTATAGTATAATCGTAACAGCATAGATTATTCTGCTGCAACTCATCAGTGAAGCTTGGTTTTTCAAGTATTGGGCAGAAACATTCTACTGTTCCGGTTGCATACATACACATTCCCGGTTCAATAACCCCTGCTCCAAGAGCTGCACATGTCTGATCGTGACCTCCTGCAACTAGAATAACCTGATTTTTAAAACCCAGCCGGGTTGCCATTTCAACTCCGATAGTGCCGGTTATTTCTCCAGGGGCCACAGGAATTGCCAGTTTATTAACTTCTATACCGGAAGCTTCAAGTATTTCCGTACTCCATTGGTGATTAATTACATCAAACATCATTGTACGTCCTGCCATTGACCAGCTTATCTTTGGCTCAAGCCCGACCTTATAATGAAATAAGTCTTCGAAACAAAGAAAATAATCTGCATCTCTCCATATGTCAGGTTGGTTTTCTTTTATCCAGAGAATTTTAAAAAGTGTGAAAAGAGGGTGGGGGGTATGACCGGTAATGGAATAAATTTTCTTTATCCCGAAATCTTTGCTCCATCCAACTGCAATCTCACTGGCCCTGGAATCCGAAGATACCATGGCATTACACAGCGTTTTTCCGTCATTTCCGACCGGGGCGAATGCTTCACCCTGACTTGATATGCTCATTGAAACAACAGGATCGGAAATGGCATTATTTACTTCCAATATCACTTCAAAACATTTACTGATCACATCGTCAGGATTTATTTCAGCCCAGCCGGAATGAAGATGTAAAACAGGATATTCCCTGAATGCAGTAGCAAGTTCCTTACCCTTACTGTTAAAAACAACAGCTTTGCATCCTCCTGTACCAATATCGAGACCCAGGTAACTCAATTCAATATTATTTAGATTTCAGTAATTTCATATTTAAGATAACGGGTGCATGCTTCACGCAATGCAGTACTGACAAGACCCGGAGTCACACTAACATGATGACGGTAGCCGTTATAACCTATTTTATAGAGCTTTTCCTGTAAATTGTTAATTTTTGCAACTCCCCCGCAACCGAAGAAGCCTTCCTGAATCGGATCGCCTGTGATTTCACCTTCCCCCATATAAATAAAAAGTTTACCGTCCTGTGTTTTAGAACTGGCAAATGTGAGCTTATTTGGTGCGATTCGTCCGACGTTACAACCGAAACCGCAGCCTGCTCCCAGTGACTTGGCAAACATGGGATGTTCAATGACCTCTCCTTTTCCGGTCATAAGACTTTGGGGTACGGGACCGCAATGAAACAGAATACATTTATCTGGATCTTCACCATAATTGTTGTTCCAGTCGAGACAGGTTGCCGGTTTCCCCGAGGCAAGGTTGAGGCCGTACATGGTAATAGCATTGCAGATATCGAGTTCACATGCTGCAGGGAATCCACGGTCGTTAATCTCACTTAACAAAACACACGGGGCAACGCCAAATTCTTTCTCCATCTCAAGCCAGCAACGTAAGGCAAGAGTATTGAGACCATATTCTGTGATGATCTCATCAATGACAACGCCAAAACGTACGAGGTTTTCAAATGCCTTTTCAGGGACTTTTTTAAAATTTGTATAATTTTTTAAAGTCACTGCCTTTTCCTTTGCAGCAGAAGAGACAATATCTAGCTTGCGGACACGACTGAATACCTCAGACAAATCAAGAACTTCAGTGGTTATTCCATATTTCTGAAGCGCCAGCTCATCATAACGAACTGTTTTAAATGCAGTGGTTCTTGCTCCGATTGCACCCACGGTCATTCGTTTCATTCCATTGACAATTTTACAAACTTTGTCAAATGTATCAATCTGTTTTTCAAACTCTTTCGAGAAAGGATGCACAGTGTGAGGAGGGAAAACAGTAAATGGCAGCTGGTACTGATAGAAAACATCCATAATGGAGAATTTACCACAGAATGCATCACGACGTACTTCAAATCCCATTTTGTCAAGCTCGTCAGGATAAGCCAGGATATAAATCGGTACCCCGGCATCCTGAAGTGCCGAAACAGCTCCGGTTTCATCGCCAAAGTTCGGTAGAACAAGAACGACACCGTCAAATTTACCCCTGTTATCATCAAGGAATTTTGCATATTTTCTGCCTTCTTCCGGACTTTCAACAGCCCCGAAACGAGTCAGGCTACTGTCCATCATCAGGCTACCATATCCCAGCTTTTTCAGGGTATCGGTTACTTCTTTGCGTGCTATGGCAATTAATGATTCGGGAAAAAATCCACGGTTGCCAAAATAAAGTGCGAAGGTTGATTTTTGTCTTTTCATGGGAGGGTTATTTTTTTTTCGTTTATCAAATGATCTAATGTCTTTATGACAGATTATTTTGCGAGAATTTTTCCAGCAGATCCGGCTATTTCAAGCTGGTTGTTTATAATGTCGAGCATTTCTTTGTACACTGCTTCCTGTGCTTCTTTAATAGAAATGTTCATCAGTTTCTCATAAGGTTGCCTGATGGCTGTGGCAATGTTAATTTTAGCAATGCCGTTTTTGAATGATTGCATCAGATATTCTTTGCCTATGCCGGTCCCACCATGAAGAACAAGAGGAATATTTATTGCTTCGTTGATTTTTTTCAAATGGGGGATTGCAAGACGTGCCTCAATCTTCTTTTCAGTGCGGGTTGCAGCAGAAATTGCTCCATGAATGTTTCCGATAGCAACCGACAACCAGTCTGTCTGTGTTTCCATAACAAACCTCTTGGCTTCGTCTGCTGATGTAAACCCTTTCCCGGTTGAGAAAAGCTCTTCATAAGGTGGCAGTGGCCCTGACTCATGTCCCATTACAGCTCCTAATTCAGCTTCCACAGGAATATCTGACTTATGGGCAATTTCTACTATTCTCCTGGTTTTTTTTATATTCTCTTCAAGTGAGAGCCTCGATCCGTCAATCATAACTGAATCATACCCCAAATCAATAGCTACCGATATAATATTCTCAAAATCCGTCAGAAGATTATCCTCATCAATTACAGGCACATGATCGAGATGAAGTCTTGTAAAACTTAAATCTTTGAGTTTTTCATACTCATTGCGGATAGTTTTCATGCTTCCCGATTTGAATTTTATCCATTCCAGACGTGCTACCATTATGAGCCCGAATGTTCCGGTGTCGCTCAATGCTCTGATTACCGGTTCCATCATTGGCAGATAAGGGATATTAAAGCCGGGAACGACAATTCCCTGTCTGAATGCTTCTTTTAGAATGGCTCCTTTACCAGGTTTCATCATGATTATATAATTAGTGTTTATTATTATGAAATATCCGTTAATCGAATCGATGATCATTACGAAGTTAGATTATTAAAAAGTAAGATATGTAGAAATGGATTTGCTGAATAATGAACTATATTTACATGATTTCTAATCTTCGTACAGAAAGGGTGTAATATTATGGAGATAGCATACGAGAAACTCTACGTTGATGAAAACAGTCTTTTTCATTACCAGGAGTTTATTCAGCCACACTTTACATCACCATTTCATCTTCACGATGAATTCGAAATAATATTGATTGTAAAAAGTCATGGGAAATTATTTATAGGAAATAGTATCACCAATTTCAGTGATGGTGAATTATATCTGTTTGCACCCGGATTACCGCATTGTTTTTTTAATTCGCGAGGATATGATAAGAGCAATAATATGGCTCATGCAGTTGTCATTCAATTCAGGAAGGATTTTCTGGGGAGCACTTTCTTCGAAAAAACAGAGGTTTCCAGTCTGAAACAATTGATAAAAAAAGCAGAATTCGGAGTCCAATTTATCAGACCCGGCAAGACCATGCAAAAAAAAATCCAGGCACTGAATATGAAAAGGGAGCTTGAAAAACTGGCTGATTTTTTGTTACTATTGAATGATCTCGCATCTATAAATAATATAAAGTTGTTAAGCACTGAAAATACGCTTAAACTATCGGGCTTAACTGACTCAAAAATTATAAACGATGTTTACAGGTATGTTGCTGAAAACTTCCAGAAAAAAATCAGCTTCGATACTGCTGCTTCAGTCGCAAATATGCAAAGATCAGCTTTTTGCAGGTATTTTAAACGAAAAACCAAGAAGAAGTTTACCCAGTTTGTAAACGAGATAAGGATCATGCACTCATGCAAACTTCTGGCAGAGACAGATAAGACAGTTATTGAAATTGCGTTTGAATGTGGATATGAAAACACATCCTATTTCAATCGGCAATTCAGAATATACCGGATTACTTCTCCAAAATCATTCAGAGAACAAATCAGGAATAAAATCCATTAACGCGCAAACTGATTACATTTAACTATAAGTTTAACCAGATCGGGGGAGCTTTTAAGATCAAGGTTATTTGTTTTAATAAACTGTTTTATCTCTTTTGACTTTTCAGGAAAGACTTTAATAATCTGCGAGGCAGTATTTGACCTATAATACATACCTTTATTTCTCATCCAGAACTGAGAGGCATCCGTAACGTGATAGTCTCGGGGAAGATGCATCTTATACGCACGGCCCGAACTGGTCAGTGACGAGACACTCCTTGAGGCACCAGTCTCTGTAGTTCCTCCATAACCTGCAGGGTTACCTGCTGCCAGCAGATTGCATTTATGCTGAAGGAAAAGAGATACCGGACCTTTTACCAATACCTCATAAAAAATCTTTTCATGAGGTATAAATATGCGCGAATCCAGATAGACACTATCAATTTTTTCAAGGCTGTCGAGGGCTAATCTGACTCCTTCTTTATCAAAAATCATTTCTTCGGTGAGCTTATTATAATCCATAATGGCTACTTCGGTCCGACCGTTTTTCATTTTTACCGATCCTTGTGCAAATTCGGGCAATACATAATGAGATTCAAAAATCGCTGTATCGCTCTGAGCTTGTAGCTGGCAATCTGTGAAATAAGGTACCAGAAGGAAGAGAGTTATAAATAATGAGGTAATGGATAAAATTCTTTTCATCGTCATAAAGTTAGGTGATGCAATTTACTTATCTTTTTGAAAGGGTAGCATAAGAGCTTAGAAAAATAATCAGATGTTAATTTTTTTTGATTGTTGCCATCCACTTTTTAAAATGGATATTCATTTTGTTCCCTCACAAATCTTATGCCACAATTTTAAAATTCAGGTTTAGAATTCTATGCAAGTTCAGCATTTAATATTTATGTTTGCCAGTATTAAAAACTGGTACGCATGAAAATCGTAATACTTGATGGATCTACATTAAACCCGGGTGACCTGAGCTGGGAACATTTTTTTACCCTGGGTGAAGTTATATTATATGATAGAACTCCTTATGAAAAGATATTGGAACGGGCAGGAGGGGCGGATGTTTTAATCACAAACAAAACACCACTTTCTGAAGAGATCATGAAGAGTCTGCCAGACCTGAAATATATTGGAGTTCTGGCAACCGGATATAATATTGTTGATACGGCCGCTGCAAAAGAAAGGAAGATAATAGTCACAAATGTTCCTTCCTACAGTACCATGTCTGTTGCCCAGCTGACATTTGCTTTATTGCTTGAACTTTGTCATCATGTTCAGAAACATAGTGATTCGGTAATGCTGGGCAAATGGGCTGAGTCAGTCGATTTTTGTTACTGGGATTTTCCATTGATCGAACTATCAGGAAAAACATTGGGGATTATCGGTTTTGGGAATATTGGCAATAAGGTCGCTGATATTGCAACTGTTTTCGGAATGAACATAATGGCAGCAAGCAGACATCAAACAGATCAGTCAGCCAGGAAAAACTTCAGATGGGCAGCGGTAAATGAAGTTTTGGAACAGGCTGATATTGTGACTATTCACTGTCCACTACTCCCTGAAACAAAAGGACTCATAAATGCCGGGAGTTTTAAA
>Ga0209540_10003242_pt1 | contig 11179 bp, 10 predicted proteins | sample BarGraIncu01121A_FD_184501 | JGI IMG/M metagenome (GOLD analysis project Ga0209540, IMG submission 184501) | Arctic peat soil microbial communities from Barrow, Alaska - Barrow Graham LP Incubations 011-21A (SPAdes) (version 2) | ecosystem: Environmental > Terrestrial > Soil > Wetlands > Peat... | reverse complement strand
TTCCGATCTGCGACCAAAGAGGGGCGGAAATGGTTACTCTCTTACCGGGGACAGACGACTACCGCACCGCAAGGGAGCAGCATGCCGACCTTCTTCCCAGACGCCGCCATGGTGTCCGACGCCCGAGAACAGCTCGCCGAGGGCCACTACGGTGACTTGGACCAGACCATGGACGTCGGGTCGCTTCCGCGCCCCCACACCCGCCAGGTCAAAGAGATGATCGCCGAGTTCGGCTGTCTCGTGGACGCGCTCGCGCTGCGCGAGCAAGAGTCGAGCGGCTTCGTCGTCCTGGTGCCCGTGGACGTGAACGGGGCGCGACTGACAACTCCCGTGCTTGTCGACGTCGACCACCGTGAGCTGTCGTTCACGAGTCACCCGAGCTTTGGAGCCAGCGCGATTCCCGACGACGTCATCTCGGCGAACCCCGATCTGCCCGCCGCGATCCAAGAGCAGCTCCTCGGAGTGTTGGCCACCTGGCACAACACCGCCATCGCCGACCTGTAGGCGCGAACCGAGCGCCAAGATCGGGCGCGGCGAGCGCGAGGTTCTTGCGGCGCCCTAGGCCAGCCCGGCGTCGGTCAGGATGCGCACCACCGCGTCGTCGCTGCCCAGAGGCATGATGTGCACGCCATCGGCGATACCCCGCAGCTCGCGCGCCTGTTCGGTGGCGATCGCGATCGCCTCCTCGAGCGGATTCTCGGCGGCTTCGATGCGGTCGGATATCCACGCGGGGACCATCAGGCCTGCCAGCCGTTCGTTGATGAACTTGATGACCCGCGGGCTCTTGTAGAGCAGGATTCCGGCGATGAGCTTCGCGCCGGTGGGGGCAAGTGCCTCGGCCGCCCGCGCGAACTTGTCGATGTCCGTGACCGCCTGCGTCTGGAAGAACGTCGCTCCCGAGTCGATCTTCTGCAGCGCGCGCTCGAGCTGGATATCCCAGGGTTCGGCTTCCGGGAACAGGGCCCCGCCCATGAAGAAGTCGGTGGCGCCGTCCAACGGCGACCCGTTCATGTCCAGCCCACCGTTCATGCCCTTGGTGACCTCGAGCAGCTGCGTCGAGTCCAGATCAAAGACGCCCTTGGCCTTGGGATGGTCCCCGCCGCGAGGGTCGTCACCGGTGACCACGAGCACGTTCTCGAGCCCGAGCGTCCACGCAGCCAGCAGGTCGCTTTGGAGCGCCAGCCGATTGCGGTCGCGGCAGGTCTGCTGGAAGATCGGCTCGCATCCGCCCCCGTTCTCCAGCACGACCCGCGACGCCGCGAGCGACGAGAGGTGCAGCGTTGCCCCCTGATTGTCGGTGACGTTGAGCGCGTGGCACACCGGTGAGAGCTTGCGAACGCTGTCGAGCATCGCCGAGTAGTCGGTGCCGTGAGGCGGAGCGACTTCCCCGGTGATGACGAATTCCCCGCGCGCGAGCGCGTCCCGTAATCTGCTCATCAGCCGCGGTCCTTCTCGGGGGCGCCACCGGGCTTTGCGCTGCCCGACGCCGCGCCCGCGCCTGTGTCGCCTTTGCCACTCTTGCGGTCGGTCCGCATGTTGACCGAGCCCGGCCCGCGCTTGGCCGAGTAGTCCTTCGGGGGAATGACGCCCTTCATGCCCCTACCTTGATCGATGAGCCGCTGGCGAATCCTCACGTGAGCGCACTCGCGGTCGGTCAGCACCTCGCACTTGCCGTTCCACATGCCGCCGCACGGGCCGTTCAGGAGACCCTTGGGACAGGTGGTCACGGGACAGATGCCGGCGGTCCTATCGAGCACGCAGTCGCCGCACATCTGGCAGCGCTCCTCGAAGACACCGTGACGCACCACGTTGCCGAGAAACGCGCTCTCGAGTCCGGGGAACACCGGCTTGCGCACGCCGTCCGCGACGGTCTGCACTCCGGCCCCACAGGCGAGCACGAGCACCGCGTCGGCTGCGTCGACCTCGCCCTGATGCTTGCGGAGGTCCAGCCGTATGCCGCCGCTGTGGCAGGCCACTGTGCCGATCGCCCAGCCGCTCACCACGAAGCCGTCGTTCTCGAGGGCGATCTTGGCCTTGAGCACTTCGGGCTCTCCACCGGTATGCGCCACAGTCGCGCACTCACCGCACCCCATGATGAAGACCTTCTTGGCGCCGACCTCGTGCAGGTTGGCGCGAATCCTCGCCCACTCCCGCGGCTTGGTGATGATCATGTCGTGGCCCGTCTGCCTCGGATTGCCTCGCGCACCGCGGTAACGCAACCCGGTGCGTCTGGAGAATACCCTGCTCCGACGCTCGCCGCCCACTCCGCCGTCACGACCGCACCGCCGACGAACACCGGCAGCCCCTCATATCTCTCCGCGACGGCCGCAACAGTGCGCTCCATCGAGGGAAGCGTCGTGGTCATCAGCGCCGAGAGGCACACCGCATCGGCCGAGCCGGCCGCATCGGCCACGATCTCGACGGCGACGTCCGCGCCAAGGTCGACCACGTCGAAGCCCTGGCTCTCAAGCAGCGAGACGCAGATGTCCTTGCCGATCGAGTGGATGTCGCCCTTGACGGTCGCGAACACAACCCGGCCCTCACTGCTCTTTGCCGAGCCCTCCGGCAGCAGCTCCTTGACCCGGCGAACGGCGGCTTTCATGGCGTCGGCCGCGACCATCATCTGTGGCAGGAACGCCTCGCCGCGTCCGTAGGCGTCGCCGAGCTTCTGGATCGCCGGCGTCAGCACCTCGCCGATAATCTGCTCGGGCGGTGTACCGGCCGCCACGATGGCGTCGACCAGCGCGGGAGCCGCTTGGGCGTCGCCGCGAAGCACCGACGTCGAGAGCGCTTCTCGCGGGTCGAGCGCAGAGGCCGTCGGGGCCGCGAGCGCCTCGGCACCGGATGCCGCGGCGGCGAGCGCCATCGTGTATGCCGCGTCCCACGCCGCCCAAGCCTCGTGATGCGCGTCGGGGTCGACCCCTGACTCACGCGCCTGGTTGGCGAGGCGCACAGCCTCCATCACGACGCTGTCGTTTGGGTTGATGATGCCGGCATCGAGTCCGGCGGCCACCGCTGCGTCGAAGAACGCGGCGTTGAGGAGGGGTCGGCTCGGCAGGCCGTGACTGACGTTGCTCACACCGAGGACGGTCGCAAGGCCCACGTCGCGTACGGCCGACAGCGCGGCGACCGTGGTGCGTGGGGCGTCGGCGTCGGTGGCGGCGGTCATGACGAGCGCATCGACGATCAGGTCGCGATCGGAGAGCCCCGCTTCGTGCGCCGCGGCGCGAACGCGCTCGACGACCGCAAGTCGGCCCTCGGCGGTCTGGGGAATGCCGTTGTCGTCGAGTGCGAGAACGACGACGGCCGCGCCGTAGCGCGCCGCGAGCGGCAACACCCCCGCGATCGACTCGGGGTCGCCGTTGACGCTGTTGATGAGCGCGCGGCCCGGATAGACCCGCAGCGCCGCCTCGAGCGCCGCCGGATCGGTCGTGTCGATGACGAGCGGCAGCGAGCTGCTCGCAACAGCGGCGAGCACGGCTGCGCTCAGGGTGGTCACGGCGTCGACCCCGGCGGCGCCCACGTTGACGTCGAGCAGGTCGGCACCCGCAGCCTCCTGCTCCGCCGCGAACGCGCGAACGATGCTCATCGACCCGGCGCGCAACTCCTCGGCCAGCGACTTCTTGCCGGTCGGGTTGATCCGCTCGCCGATGACGCGGACGGGCGACCCGGCGCCGATGGTCACGACACACCTGGGCCCGGCCACGACAAGGCCATCAAAGCCGCGTCCCGCGATCTGGGCCACGTCCCTATCGGCGACGGCATCCACGATCGCGCCCGTAAACGCCGGCGTGGAGCCGCAGCACGATCCGACCAGCGCGGCACCCGCCTCACGCGCCGCAGCGGCAAACGCCGCCATCTCGTCGGGCGTGCCGGGAAAGACGGTGTGGCCCTCGGCGTCCAGCGTCGGCAAGCCGGCGTTGGGCTGCGCGAAGACCGGTAGCGTCGTGGCGCTCGCCATGCGGCGCAGGAGGGGAAGCATCTGCTCCGGGCCAAGGCCGCAGTTCATGCCCACGGCGTCGGCACCGGCCGCCGCAAGGATCACGGCCGCGGTCTCGGGCTCGGTGCCCGACAGATCCGTGCGGCCCGTCAGCCCGAACGTGCAGCTCACGAAGACGGGCAGGTCGGTCACCGACTTCGCCGCGAGCACGGCGCACCTCGCCTCGCCGATGTCGGTCATCGTCTCGATGAAGATGGCGTCCGGGTTCTCGGACGCAAGCGCGGCGGCCTGCTCGGCGAACGCGGCGAACACCTCGTCGAAGGTCGCGGGGCCCATCGGCTCCATGACCAGGCCGGTCGGTCCCATGTCAGCCAGAATGTGCGGCCCGCCTTCGCGGCGCGCGATGCGCACGGCGGCGGCGTTGAGCTCGCCCACCCGGTCGGCGAGTCCGTACTCCGCGAGTTTGGGCCCCGAGCCGCCGAACGTGTTGGTAGTCACGCAGTCCGCGCCCGCGAGCCGATAGAAGCGGTGGACGTCGGCGATCATCTCGGGCGCGGTGACGTTGAGTAGCTCGGGGCACTCGCCCGCGGGGAGTCCGGCACGTTGCAGCATGGTGCCCATGGCACCGTCCACCACTAGGATGTCTCGACCAAGCCGCATCATGATGTCCGGCATTGCAGTCCCCTCCACCGCCGGCGGTGAAGTGCCGCCGGTTCGCTAGTCTTTGAGCCCACCAGTGTAGCGGATGGCCATGAACCACATACTGCCGAGAAGCAGCGCGGCGAGCACCGACATCTCGACCAACGGGCCCCAGCCGAACACGTCAAGGAACCGGCGTCCTTCGCCCGAGTACACAGCCCAAGCGATGTCGGCAGCCGAGCCGATCACGAGGGCAGCCACGCAGGCGTTGGTCCACAGGTACGCGGCGCGCTTGCCTCGCGCGGCACCGACGGCGTAGACGAGCACGAACGCGAAGGCCACGACCATGACGATCCAGAAGCCTGCGCCGATGAATGTGAAGTCTGAGAGCAAAGCGCCACCGCTCACGGGCGCCGCCTACAAGCAGCCGAGGCGCGCACGCGCCAGAGCGATGATATCGACGTGGTCGAAAGCCATGTTGGCGGGCAGCTCATCGGCGAAGCACCAGGAGGCCTGGTCTGCGTCGTCGCCGCCCACGACGGTGAGCTCGGCGAGGCCGACGTCGGCGAGGTAGGCCGCCGAGACACACCAGCCGCGAGGATCGCGACCGGGATCACCGAACGCGCCGAGCGCCAAGAGCTCGCCTTCCCAGATCAGCCCGGTCTCCTCGGCGAGTTCTCGGCGGGCAGCGTCGACCGGGCGCTCGCCCTCGTCGACGAAGCCGCCCGGCAACGCCCAGCAGCCCTTGAACGGCTCGGCGCCGCGCTTGACGAGAAGGACCTTGCGCGCTGCAGCAGGACCGGCGAACACGACCGTGTCGCAGGTGAAGGCGGGGCGTGGGAACTCGTAGCAATGGTTTGTCATGGGAGGAGTGTAGCCCACTGGGGTCCTTCAGACAGGGAAGCCGGCCCGGGAGGTGGAGCCCGGACCGGCGGGAGTGCGGGGAGGGCCCGCGTGACCAGCGTATTCTTGCGGCCACGCCCGGTGGTGAACCGAGGGTAAAACCTCCGTGAAACTCGTGTGAAACGCGCGAGCCGCCGTAGAGCATATGCGTGTGAGAGAACCGCGGGTTGCGCTAGACTGAGCAGCCCTCCACTGCCGCAATTCAACAGAGTCGGAGACACCGGTGCCCGCCCGAGCCAGCCGCTTCAAAGTCGTCCTCGCGATGCTGATCATGTACATCGTTTGGGGTACCACCTACCTCGCGATAAAAGTCGGGCTGGACGCGTCCCTGCCGCCGACGCTGTTCGCGGGCGTGAGGCAGGTCCCGGCCGCCGCCATCATGTTCGGCGTCGCCGCGTGGCGAGGCTCGGCGCTCAAGATATCCATGCGCGATCTGCGCATCTCTGCGATCGCGGGCATCCTGCTCATCTGCGGCGGACAGTACTGGACGTTCCTCGCCGAGGGCCGCATCCCGTCGGGCATCTCGGCGCTCGTGGTAGCACTGCTTCCGCTGTGGATCGCTCTGGCCGAGTCGCTCTTCCCCGACATGCAGCGTCCGGGCAGGCTGGGATGGGCCGGGCTCGCGGTCGGCTTCTCCGGGCTCGGCATCCTGCTGTGGCCGCGGCTGGTGGGCGCGCAGGCAGGCGCCCCCGAACTCATCGGAATCGCGATGCAGATCGTCGGCACGTGGCTGTGGGCGAGCGGCTCGATCTACAGCAAGCGCAATCCGGCCTCGGCCGACAACATGGTAATCACCGCGTACGAGATGCTCATCGCCGGCGTCGTCTTGATCGCGCTGGGATCGGCGCTCGGCGAGTGGCCGCGCTTCCACGTCGACACGAAGGGGTTCTGGGCGCTCGCCTACCTTGCGGTCTTCGGCAGTGCCGTGGCATTCACCGCCTTCACCTACGCGCTCAAGCACCTGCCGGCGAGCAAGGTCATGACCTACGCGTATATCAACCCGATCATCGCCGTCTTCGCCGGCGCTGCGGCCGGCCGCATGGGCCTCGTCCCGCCCGAGCCGATCACCGCCACGACGTTGATCGGCATGGTCGTGATCGTGGGTGGCGTCGCCCTGACCACCGCCTCGCCGACGCTGCCGCCGCGCCGTCCGGCACCGGGACCGCAGGGCGCCGCGCTCGCCGAGGAACCGCTGGTAGAGCCGGTGCCCAGCGAGATCTGACGCATCGCTAGACGATCTCTCCGACGCGCGAGCATGTGAACCCTCTAAACGAGAGTTCACACCTTCTCCATAGGCCGCACATTCTGCCTCCGCACGCCCACTCCATAGTCGGAGATGCGGGGACGGTTTCCGCGCTCCACATACGACGTGAGGAGGCCGGAACCATGTTTGTAGCGATGCTCAGCGTGCTCGGCCTGACCGCCGCAGTGGCATTCATCATCGTCGGCCAGCGCTCCAGCCAACTCGCCACCGTCCACCACGCCCCCATTGGTCGTTCCAAGTCGCCGATCGACGAAGCGGAGCGCATCCTTGCTCACCGCTACGCCAAGGGCGACATCACCGCCGAGGAGTACGACCGCATGCTGTCGATCCTCCGCAGATAACTGACTCGGCTGCATCGGCGAAACCCCCCTTCCCGCCGCTGCAGCGTATTCCACCCTCCTTGTGCGAAACGACCCGGTCGGCAGATCCGGGTCGTTTCGTATTCGGAGTAAGATGGCGTGTCCTCCTCGCGGCGACCCCGTCGGCTCCCAGGGTCTCCCACTCGACGCTCACAGAGGTGCACGCTGGTGTCATCCGCTCTGTTCCGCTCCCTGAAGTTCGTGCGCGCGTACCGCTGGTATGCGTTGCTGGGGGTGCTCTCCGTGCTTCTCGGCACGGTTGCGGACCTGGTCGGACCACAGATTCTGCGCCGGATCATCGACAAGGGAATCACGCCCTCCGACTTCCACGTGATTCTCATGGGCTCCCTCGCGCTGATTGGCGTCGCCGTCCTCGATGGCGTCGCGAGCTTCCTGTCCGGATACTTCTCGGCCAAGGCGAGCCACGGCTCGGCATTCGACATGCGCGACACGATCTTCGGGAAGTTGCAGCGACTGAGCTTCGCCTATCACGACCGGGCACAGACCGGCCAGCTCATCACCCGGGTCACGTCAGACGTCGACCAGGTGCGCGACTTCGTGGGCAGCGGCCTGGTGCAGGTGATCTCGGCAGCGTTGATGCTCGTGGGCTCCGTGCTCCTGCTGCTGCGGATGAACGTCAAGTTGGCGCTGCTGTCCTTCCTCGTCGTACCCGTGACCGTCGCCGTACTCCTGATGTTCGTGCGGCGTCTCGCGCCGATGTTCCGCGGTCGCCAGCAGAAGCTCGCCGCGCTTAACACCGTGCTCCAAGAGAACGTCGCCGGCATGCGCGTCGTCAGAGCGTTCGCACGCGAGCCCTACGAGATCGAGCGGTACGGGGCTGCCAACCAGGCGCTGCTCGATCAAGGCCTCCAGGTGCGTCGAACCGTCGCCAACGTCTTCCCGCTCATGTTCTCCATCGGCACCATCGGTGTCGGCTTCGTGACGTGGGCCGGCGGCGTGCAGATCGTCAACGGCACGCTGACCGTGGGAGAGTTGGTGGCCTTCAACTCCTACATCTTCCTGCTGCTCGGCCCACTCACGACGCTCGGGTTCAGCGCGCAGCAGATTGCACAGTCCAGCGCCTCGGCCGAGCGGCTCTTCGAGGTGCTCGACGCCCCGGAAGACGTCGCCGAGAAACCCGATGCGATCGCGCTGCCGCGCCTCGAAGGACGGGTCGAATTCGTCGACGTGCACCTGCGCTACCCCGGAGAGACGCGGGAGACACTATGCGGCGTCACGTTCGCTATCGAGCCCGACACGACCGTCGCGGTGGTCGGCGCCACCGGCTCGGGCAAGACCAGCGTGGTCAACCTCATCCCTCGCTACTACGACGCGTCGGCCGGCGTCGTGCTCATCGACGGCCACGACGTGCGAGACGTGACGCTGGAGTCCCTGCGCGCGCAGGTGGGGTTCGTCATGCAGGACAGCGTCCTGTTCTCGGGCACGGTGCGCGACAACATCGCGTACGGCCGGCCCGACGCGACGCTTGAGGACGTGGAGTCCGCCGCGCGTTCGGCGCAGGCGGCCGGCTTCATCGGCGAGCTCCCTGAGGGCTACGAGACCCGCATCGGCGAGCGGGGCATCAAGCTGTCGGGCGGTCAGCGGCAGCGCATCGCGATCGCGCGAGCGCTCCTCGTCGACCCACGCATCCTGGTGATGGACGACTCGACCTCGTCGGTCGATTCGACCACCGAGGCGGCAATCCGCGTGCAGCTCGAGCGACTCATGCAAGGGCGCACCAGTTTCGTCGTCGCGCAAAGGCTCTCGACGGCTCGCAAGGCCGACCTCGTGCTCCTGATGGCCGACGGCAAGGTCGTCGACTCCGGCACCCATGCCGAGCTCCTCGAACGAAACTGCCTCTACGCCGAGATCGCCGAGAGCCAGCTCATCGGCCCCGGGGACGGTGAGAGCTGATGGCACAGGGCGGACCCCGCAACAGCGGCTCTCTGGGTTCACTGGTCAAGAACGACCGCCCGGCGTCGGCACAGGCGACGGTCACGAGGCTGTCGCGCTACCTGTTGCCGCACAAGCGCGATCTCGCAATCGGCGCCGTATGGGTCGTGCTGTCGTCAGTCGCCTCTGCGGCGACACCCGCGCTCACCGGCCACATCATCGACGTCGCGACCACGACCGCCGCGGCGCATGCCAGCCCCAACTCGCTGATACTGCCCGGGTTCGCGCTGGTCTCGGCGTCGATCTTCGGCTGGCTCGCCACTCGCCAGCAGATCTTCCTTCTCGGCACCGTCGGTCAACGTGCGCTCTTCGACGCCCGCAACGACGTGATCGCCAAGATCGAGCGTCTCGACGTGGGCTACTTCGAGGCCGCCGAGTCCGGCAACCTCATGAGCCGCTTGATCAACGACATCGCGCAGGTCGACTCGTTCCTGTCGCAGGGCTTCAGGCGGCTCCTGAGCTCGTCGGTCGGGCTGGCGGCCACGCTCGCAGCGATGCTCTGGGTCAACTGGCAGCTCGCTCTCACCACGCTGCTCGTCGTGCCGATCATGCTCGGAGTCACCCGCCTCTTCGGCATCGTCGCAAGGCGCGCGTTCCGAGAGCGCCAGGAAGCCATAGGCGACGTCTCCGCGACACTCGCCGAGGAGCTCGGCGGCATCAAGGTCGCGCAGGCTTTCAACCGAACCGACCGCAACCGCACGCAGTTCACCGCGCGCAACGCAGCGAACCGCGACGCCAACGTGAACGCGGCCGTGGTGTCCTCGGCGTTCTCGCCCGTGCTCGCCTTGATTTCCGCGATTGCGACGGCGCTTGTGGCGGCACTCGGCGGGTACATGGCCACGAAACAGCTGGTCACGATAGGTGTCGTTGTCGCGTTCTTCAGCTATGCGCGGCAGTTCTTCAACTCCGTCAGCCAGCTCTCGTCGCTGTACTCCGACACTCAGTCGGCCCTGGCCGGCGGCGAAAGGGTATTCACACTGCTCGACACGCCGGTCGAGGTCGCCGACGCCCCCGATGCGGTGGACATGGGTCCCGCTCGCGGCGCCATACGCTTCGAGGACGTGCACTTCGGTTACCACACCGGCCCCGAGGTCCTCCACGGGATCGACCTCAACATCGCCGTCGGCGAGACGGTCGCGATCGTCGGGCCCACCGGCGCCGGCAAGACCACGCTGATCAACCTCGTCGCGCGCTTCTACGATCCCACAAGCGGAGCGGTCTACCTCGACGGCCGCGACCTTCGAACCGTCACGCTCTCTTCACTGCGACGCAACTTCGGCGTGGTGCTGCAGGACCCGTTCCTGTTCTCGGGCACGATCGCGGACAACATCCGCTACGGCGCGCCCGACGCGACCGACGAAGATGTACGCGAAGCCGCGCGGACCGCGGGTGCGCTGGAGTTCATCGACTCGCTCGATGACGGCATCCAGACGCCCGTCAGCGAACGTGGCTCAACGATGTCGACCGGCCAGCGCCAGCTCATCGCGTTCGCGAGAGCCGTCGTCGGCGACCCCGCGATTCTCATCCTCGACGAGGCGACCAGCTCGGTCGACACCCGCACCGAGATGCTCATCCAGCGCGGCCTCGAGCGCATCCTTTCGGGTCGGACTGCGCTGATAATCGCGCACCGCCTCTCGACCGTACGCGACGCCGACCGCATCGTCGTGGTTGAGGACGGATCGATCGCCGAGCAGGGCACCTACGCCGAGCTCATGGCCGCCGACGGCGCGTTCGCACTCCTGTACCGCGCTCAGTTCGGCGACGAGTAGCCGCTCGCACGCCCGTTCGGCCCATCACTGAGACACGTCGCCTATGCCGACGGGTCTCTCCCCCCACTTGTACGTATCGACCCCTACCTGAGGCAGCATTCGTGGCTCCTAAGCTGGTATTTTCCTATGTACCTCAACTCACACTCGACTGTTGCTATTTATATATGCTTTGTCTACTATATGTTTCATCCTGTATTACTTTGGGGGCTGGGGCATGTCGCTCGACGCAGCGATTCTGGGGTTCTTGAGCGAACGTCCGCGTTCAGGCTATGACCTGAAGACGCGCTGCTTCGACATCGCCGCGAAAGACTTCTGGACCGCAGATCAGGCGCAGATCTACCGGACTCTGGAG
>Ga0209540_10003237_pt1 | contig 11190 bp, 12 predicted proteins | sample BarGraIncu01121A_FD_184501 | JGI IMG/M metagenome (GOLD analysis project Ga0209540, IMG submission 184501) | Arctic peat soil microbial communities from Barrow, Alaska - Barrow Graham LP Incubations 011-21A (SPAdes) (version 2) | ecosystem: Environmental > Terrestrial > Soil > Wetlands > Peat... | reverse complement strand
ATCATGCTGGGCACCTATGTGCTGTCCGCAGGATACTACGATGCATACTACAAAAAAGCGCTGAAGGTCAGAAACCTCATAAAGCAGGATTTCAGCAGGGTTCTCAAGGAGTTTGATGCAATAGTGTGTCCAACATCCCCGACAACTGCATTCAAAATAGGAGAAAAGTCAGGCGATGTATTGGCCATGTACCTTTCAGACATATATACAGTTCCAGTTAATGTTGCAGGACTTCCCGGAATATCAGTACCTTGCGGTATGGTGAATGGCCTTCCTGTAGGCCTCCAGATAATCGGTGACTATTATAAAGAGGATGTCCTCTTTAATCTGGCATACAGCTTCGAACAATCAACAGTTTGGCACAAGATGAAGCCTAGCATATAACGGAGGGAGTAGCGGAGATGGAATTTGAATCAGTAATAGGCTTGGAGGTTCATGCAGAACTTTCAACTAAAACCAAAATATATTGCGGCTGCAGCACTGAATTCGGCGGACAGCCTAACTCAAGGGTATGCCCTGTATGCCTGGGCCTTCCCGGAGCTCTTCCTGTGCTCAATAAAAGGGTGGTTGAGTACGGAATAAAAGCTGGACTGGCTTTAAACTGCAGCATAACAAAAATCGGCAGAATGGACAGGAAAAACTATTTTTATCCTGACTGCTCAAAAGACTATCAGATAACCCAGGACGAGCTTCCTATATGCAGGGACGGGTACATCGAGATAGAATTGGAAGATGGCTCTATTAAGAGGATCGGGATAGAGAGAATACATATGGAGGAAGACGCGGGAAAACTCCTTCATACAGAGGCAGGATCACTTGTAGACTTCAACAGATGCGGCGTGCCCCTCATAGAGATAGTTTCAAAACCTGATCTGAGGACACCTGCAGAGGCAACGCTATACCTTCAGAAGCTTAAGAGTATACTCTTCTCCATAGGCGTGTCAGACTGCAGGATGGAGCAGGGTTCACTTAGGTGTGACGGCAATATTTCCATAATGGAAAAGGGCAGCAGCGAATTTGGAGTCAGGGCGGAAATCAAGAATGTCAACTCATTCAAAGCGCTGGAAAAGGCTCTTGAATACGAAGCCAAGAGGCATGAAGAAGCTATAAACGACGGATATCAGCTGACAATGGAAACAAGAAGATGGGACGAAAACACAGGAACCACGGTAAGCATGAGAAGCAAGGAAGCTGCGAATGACTACAGGTACTTCCCTGAAGGCGATCTCGTTACGCTGAATATCTCTGAAACCTGGGTTGAGGAGATAAGGGAAACAATACCGGAACTCCCGTATGAGAAGGCTGAAAGGTTCGTGGCTGAGTACGGAATACCAAAATACGATACGGTTGTGCTGACGCTGACTTCGGCTATGGCTGACTTCTTCGATGAATCTGCGAAAATAAGCGGGGATGCTAAATCCGCATCGAACTGGCTTATGGGTGACGTCTCAAGGATGATGAATGAAGAAAACATCGCTGTGGAGGATCTGAAATTCGGGCCGGCCCATTTGTCCGAGCTAATTGGGCTCATAAATTCAGGAACCATATCAAACAGCATAGGCAAAAAAGTCATCGAGTATATGTTCAAAACCGGAAAGAATCCGAAGCGGATTGTTGAGGAAAGCGGCCTGGTTCAGAACAATGACGAATCTGAGATACTTGAAGTGGTTAAGAGAATCATATTAGAAAAGCCGAAAACAGTTGAAGACTTCAAGAACGGCAAGAAGCGTGCGGTAGGATTTGTTGTTGGACTTGTCATGAAAGAAACCAAGGGGAAAGCAAACCCTCAGATAGTTAACAAGCTGGTCAACAGCGAAATCACAAAGGCATAAAATTAAAAAGGCGCGAAAGCGTCTTTTTTAAGTCTCGGGACTATTAGGTGAATTTTACAACGCCAAATCAAAAATACGTAAGCAAATTACATAAATGTTATATCATAACTCGTAAAAAATATGTTAATATCAATACTAGAGATATTATGAAAAGTGCTTGTTTGCTTTTGGAGAGGAAGTATATGAATGAAGGTTGGAAAGTTAAATTGGGATGAGTTGAAGGACCTGATAGACAGCAGCAGAGGAAAAACCAGGGACGATGTCAGGATAAAGAGCGGAGTAGGGGAAGATTGCTGTGTAATCAATTACGGAGACCACGAATGCGCCCTTTCAACGGACCCAATAACAGGTGCGTCCGAGAATTCCGGCAGGCTTGCGGTACACATAAACTGCAATGACGTAGCATCCACCGGAGTAGAGCCGATAGGCATACTGGTCACTATACTTGCACCTGAGGATGCCAATATAGAGGACATAAAAAGTATAATGAAGGAAATAGACGAAGAAGCCAAAAAGCTTAACATAGAAGTCCTGGGTGGACACACTGAAGTAACAAAAGCGGTGAATAAGATGGTTATTTCCTGTACAGTAGTAGGAAAAGCGAAGAGCGGAACGGCGGTTCCTACCTCGGGTGCCAAAGTGGGCGACGATATAATCGTAACAAAGGACCTCTGCCTTGAGGGTGCATGCATCATAGCCAATGACTATGAAGATGCGCTTGCAGGAATTCTCACCTCCGAAGAGATAGCTGAGGCAAAATCATACATTGAGAAGATCAGCGTTGTACCCGAAGGTATGATAGCCGGAGAGTTCGGGGTCAACTCCATGCACGACATAACCGAAGGAGGAGTCCAGGGAGCCCTCTGGGAGGTTGCAAATGCCAGCGGCAAGGGATTCGTCGCTTACAGGGACAGAATGCCTGTGACGGCCATAGCGCAGACGATATGTGACAGCTTCGACATAGACCCGATGAGGCTTATCTCTTCGGGAAGCATGCTGATAACCTGCGGAAAAGGGGAGCAGCTTGTTGAACTGCTGCAGGAGAAAGGAATCAAGGCGCAGATTGTAGGCAAAATCGTAGATTTCGGAGGATACCTTGTAGACGGTACTGAGAGAATTGAAGTCCTGCCTCCGGAACGCGATGAACTATTTGTGTTTGAGGATAAATTGAATGATACGATATAAGAGAGGTAAAAGGGAGAATAATGAGGACAGGCGGAAGAAAATATGATCAAGCGAGACCAATCAAGATAACAAGAAATTACACTAAATATGCAGAAGGATCAGTGCTCATAGAGGCAGGGGAGACAAAGGTTATTTGCACAGCATCCATTGAGGAGAAGGTACCTTCGTTCCTGAAAGGGAAAGGAGAAGGCTGGATCACCTGCGAATACAACATGATCCCCAGGGCAACCCATGTCAGAAAACCAAGGGACATATCAAGATTAAAAATGGACGGAAGAACCATGGAGATACAGAGGCTTATAGGGAGAGCATTGAGATCTGTAGTCGATTTGAAGGCAATAGGGGAAAGGACGATATGGATTGACTGTGATGTAATCCAGGCTGACGGAGGCACAAGGACATCATCTATTACAGGTGCATTTGTTGCTCTTGTAGATGCTGTTAACAAGATACACAAGAAGACGCCTTTTTCAGTATACCCAATCAGAGAATTCGTAAGTGCTGTCAGTGTAGGTGTTGTAAATGGTGAGAAAATGGTCGATCTTTGCTATGAAGAAGATTCAAAAGCAAAGGTTGACATGAATATAATAATGACAGATGCTGGTGAATTTGTAGAAATACAGGGAACTGGAGAAGAAAGCCCTTTCAGCAGGGAGGAGCTCAACCAGCTGCTGGCTTTGGGTGAAAAGGGAATAAAGCAGGTTATCCAGGTTCAGAAGGATACGCTGAAGATGGATTCGCTGTGGATAGGTACAGGAGCTTAGAAATGAGAAAACTGATTGTAGCCAGCAACAATTCAAACAAAATAAGGGAAATAAAGGAAATACTTAAAAACATTCCCGTGGAGATACTTTCTCTGAAGGAAGCGGGTATCGACGCTGAAATTGAGGAGACCGGCAGCACATTCCTCGAAAATGCGTATCTGAAGGCAAAGGGAATTTCCGAAATAGTAGGCAGAGCTATGGTGCTTGCAGATGATTCCGGACTTGCAGTCGAATCTCTGGGTGGAGCGCCGGGTATATATTCGGCCAGATTCGCCGGTGAGCATGGAAATAACAAGAAAAACAATGAAAAGCTCCTGGAGCTCCTTGAAGGAAAGAATTGGTCGGATAGGCACGCAAGCTTCATATGTGCTATGGTTCTGATTGATGAGGATGGCAAGTCGATTGAAGTTGAAGGAAAAATCGACGGTATCATAGGTGAAGAAGAGAAGGGAACTAACGGATTTGGTTATGACCCAATATTTTATCTTCAGAAATATGGTATGACTTTTGCAGAAATGGATAGTGAAACAAAGAACAAAATAAGCCATAGAGCAAAGGTGCTGGAAAAACTTCAGATCGAGATGCAAAAGCTTGTGGGGGTGGTCTAGTTTTGTTGATAGGAGTTATTAGCGATACACACAGATATAAATGGGTCATTGAGGATGCCGTAAAAAAGATGGGTGAGGTGGATATGATCATCCACCTGGGTGACAACGTTCAGGATGTAGAAGAGATTGCAAAATACTTCAAAGGAAAGATCATAAATGTTAAAGGCAACTGCGACTTCTCCAAGTCTGTTCCAGTCGATATAATAGAAATGATCGAAGGAAAAAAATTTCTTATCACGCACGGACATAGATATGACGTAAAAAACTCCATGACAAGACTCAAATCAAAGGCACTGGAGGTGAATGCAGATGTCGTCCTTTTCGGACATTCGCATGCTTCAGGCATAGCCTATGAAGAGGGGATATGGTTCGTGAATCCCGGCAGTCCAGCAGTACCTAGAGATGGTTTCTTCAGCGTTGCCCTGATAAAACTCGAAGAAGGCGAAGTAAAAGCAAGCATTATAGAACTATAATTTCACTTATGATAAAAAAACGTAGTATTAATTTGGATTTATCTATTGACGAATCGCAATATATAATGTAAAATAATTTATGTCGCTGAGGAGTTGGCGAGAGGTTAGTAGGTAGGCGTAAAAAGCATATTATCGGGGTGTAGCGCAGCTGGGAGCGCGCGTGGTTTGGGACCATGAGGTCGCAGGTTCAATCCCTGTCACCCCGACCACTAATATCTTAATACTGCTTTCCTAAATTGAATACCGGGGTGTAGCGCAGCTGGGAGCGCGCGTGGTTTGGGACCATGAGGTCGCAGGTTCAATCCCTGTCACCCCGACCAAAAAAATCAAAGATTTATGTTTTTGTTTGAACTTCTCAATGAATTGAGAAGGGTTAAAGCTTAGCAAAATCAGAGATTTTTAAATTTAACACCTGCGGGTGTAACTCAATGGTAGAGTGCTAGCCTTCCAAGCTAGTTACGAGGGTTCGATTCCCTTCACCCGCTCCATGTGCGTTTTTAGCTCAGTTGGATAGAGCAACGCCCTTCTAAGGCGTGGGCCAGGGGTTCGAATCCCTTAAGACGCACCATTTATGCGCGCTTAGCTCAGTTGGTAGAGCATCTGACTCTTAATCAGGTTGCCCGGGGTTCGAGTCCCCGATCGCGCACCATCATGGTGGACGTAGTTCAGCTGGTAGAGCGCCAGATTGTGGTTCTGGTTGTCGTGGGTTCGAGCCCCATCGTTCACCCCATTTATATGGTTCACTAGCTCAGTTGGTAGAGCACATGACTTTTAATCATGTTGTCCGGGGTTCGATTCCCCGGTGAGCCACCACAAAACTCAAAATGTGCAGGTGTGGCGGAATTGGCAGACGCACTAGACTTAGGATCTAGCGCCAACGGCATGAAGGTTCAAGTCCTTTCACCTGCACCATATGCGGGAGTGGCTCAGTGGTAGAGCGTCACCTTGCCAAGGTGAACGTCGCGAGTTCGAATCTCGTCTTCCGCTCCAAAGGAATATCCTCATCGGGAAACCGGTGGGGATTGTCCTTAAAAAGAACTTTTCACTAAATTGAGAAGGGCTGAATTAAAGCAAAATCAGAGATTTTGAAATTTTAAACCTGCGGGTGTAACTCAATGGTAGAGTGCTAGCCTTCCAAGCTAGTTACGAGGGTTCGATTCCCTTCACCCGCTCCATACGCGTCTTTAGCTCAGTTGGATAGAGCAACGCCCTTCTAAGGCGTGGGCCAGGGGTTCGAATCCCTTAAGACGCACCATAACATTTATGCGCGCTTAGCTCAGTCGGTAGAGCATCTGACTCTTAATCAGGTTGCCCGGGGTTCGAGTCCCCGATCGCGCACCATCATGGTGGATGTAGTTCAGCTGGTAGAGCGCCAGATTGTGGTTCTGGTTGTCGTGGGTTCGAGTCCCATCATTCACCCCATAAAACTATTGGGATGTCGCCAAGCGGTAAGGCACCACACTTTGACTGTGGTATGCGTAGGTTCGAATCCTGCCATCCCAGCCACTTTTCATGGTTCACTAGCTCAGTTGGTAGAGCACATGACTTTTAATCATGTTGTCCGGGGTTCGATTCCCCGGTGAGCCACCACAAAACTCTATATGTGCAGGCGTGGCGGAATTGGCAGACGCACTAGACTTAGGATCTAGCGCCAACGGCATGAAGGTTCAAGTCCTTTCGCCTGCACCATTTTTTGGTTTTTTATCTGATCTTCTCAATAAATTGAGAAGCGCTAAAACATTAAAAAATCAAAGATTCTTGATTTGATTATGACCTTCTCAATAAATTGAGAAGGATTATAACATAGCAAAATCGAAGATTTTGATGTTATATATCGCGGGTGTAACTCAATGGTAGAGTGCTAGCCTTCCAAGCTAGTTACGAGGGTTCGATTCCCTTCACCCGCTCCATATGCGTTTTTAGCTCAGTTGGATAGAGCAACGCCCTTCTAAGGCGTGGGCCAGGGGTTCGAATCCCTTAAGACGCACCAATTTTCGGGGTGTAGCGCAGCTGGGAGCGCGCGTGGTTTGGGACCATGAGGTCGCAGGTTCAATCCCTGTCACCCCGACCATCAAATCAAAGATTTGAGATAGCTGAACTTCCCAATTTATTGGGAAGGATTAAAACATAACAAAATCAAAGATTTTGATGTTTTATATCTGCGGGTGTAACTCAATGGTAGAGTGCTAGCCTTCCAAGCTAGTTACGAGGGTTCGATTCCCTTCACCCGCTCCATTTTCTTAAGCCGCATCATTATGCGCAATTAGCTCAGTCGGTAGAGCATCTGACTCTTAATCAGGTTGCCCGGGGTTCGAGCCCCCGATTGCGCACCATTTTAGACATATCAGCAGCTGTAGATATTATATTTACAGCTGCTCTTTTATATAGCTGTATTGACAATTTTACGGCAATCATAGTAAAATTAGTAATGCGGTTTGAAGAATCATGCAAAACCGATAAATATGCACCCATAGCTCAGCTGGATAGAGTTACGGACTTCGAATCCGGGGGTCGCAGGTTCGAATCCTGTTGGGTGCACCACAAGCCACTGAAACCGCTGTGTTTCGGTGGCTTTTTATTTTGTTTTTTGGCAAAAAGGTGCAGTAGAGGTGCAGTAGAAATGTGAATGCATATAAAATAGTGCTTTAGATTAATGAAATACAAAAAAGAGAAAAGCCCTAAGGGGCTTTTGATGAGAACAAGTCATTAAGTTTTTCAATTGCTTTTATCTTTTCTTCTGGCATAGGGAAGCGTTTTGTAATGGGTTCGGAGGTAGATAATGGGAAAAAACTTGCTGAATCGCTCATCAAACAGATTACAGGTAATGATACTATAACTGCAAGATTTTTGTTCAAGGAGTTTTTTGAATTCAAACCGACATTCAAGCTTTTCCTGGCGGCAAACTTCCGGCCACGAGTCGACGCGGACGATGCGGCAATGTGGCGCCGAATTCTGCAGATACCATTTATTGTGCAGATACCTGAGAAGGAACGAGATCCTAAGTTAAAAATTGAGCTCGGCGATCTCGACACATCAGGACCAGGAATACTTTCTTGGCTGCTCGAAGGATGCCTTGAGTGGCAAAGGGAAGGACTAGGAATTCCTCCCGAAGTTATCGATGCCACTAATGATTACCGAGAGGCTATGGATCCTCTAAAAGACTTTCTGGCTGATTCGTGCTTGGTACAGCCAACTGCAACAGTTGACAATACTACGCTTTGGAATGAATATCAAACCTGGTGCAAAGAAAATGGAGAGAGATATCCGCTGGGCAGACGCGGCTTCAAGGAGAAATTTGAGGCACGAGGCTTTGTTCAATCCAGAACTGGTAGCAGCCGATTCTGGAAGGGGATCAGGTTAAATTTCGATGCGGGTAGAACCCGATATTGGAATGGTATTGCATAAGAACATGCATAACAGGGAAGATTAGTCCACGTTATAGCAAACAAAGGCTCGAAAAGTTATTTAGTTAAAGACAGAATCATTTAGTGAGAACAGTGACACATAATGACAGCAGGTTACCTTAATATAAAATATATATAGATAATTTTAATTAATAGTATTTGCTGTCATAAACTGTCACTTCCATCACTGAATCAGAATATTGTAGATGTCAAATAGCCCAAATGTTTTACAAGAAAGGAAGATAAAAATGAAAAACAATAAAGTTAAAAACAAAGAACCAAACTATGAGACGCTCTATGATTCTTCCGGCAAAAGAATAAAGCTGCATAATATCTGGGGGAAGATTACGATCAGGTAAACTTCGGATACCTATTGAAATACAAGAAAGTATTTGTCAAAAGTGTAAAATTTATATGGATAGAAAGCATTCAAAAGTAAAGAATCGAAAGCTGCTCTTCTCATGGTTAGTATCTGATTTTGAAATACTGCTCGATTTTCTGCTTGGAGACAGGGAGGAAGCCCTCGATTTCGCTAAAGGAATATGGGCGTTGATATTAAAATAGTAATCTTTTTAAGTTGATGCAGGTGGCTGTAAAAATGAGTTGATTGATAAATATAAATGCTTATTTGGTGGAGACGATGGAGCGGCAAATTAAAAAATCGAATTGTATGTGCCTAGAGAATAAAAAAGCAACAAAATATATTGAATTATACGAGGAGGAAAATATTATGATAAAAAACGAAGTATATGAAAAGGCGTTCCAAAGGGCAGTAGTAAAGAGAACATTTTTTGGTGGAAGTATTGTTCCCTTGATAAATATAGGTGTCAGGCATATAAGTGGCTTCGAATTCGAAGGAGAATTTACAAGATGAGATGTTGAAAAGGTGGTTGAAGAAATATCTATAACTATTTTAAATAGGTCAAGCCTAACTCCAAGGGAGTTTGTGAACCAATTTCCAATTACCAAGGAGTATCATGGCGCTAAGTATGGAGCGAAAGATTACTTTTATTCTATTAAAATGATGAAAGCATTGACTCAAGACAAACCGCTTGGACATGATATATTGAATTTATTGTACAAATATCCCAATTTTCATATTACAGAATTTGCTATAAAGCTGAAGACAAATATTTGTAGGTTGAAAAGGTTTGACGGTGAAGAAGGCATGATAGGAAAATGGCCAGAGAAAACAACATATGTACCTTTAAAATTATGAGTGATTCTCAAGGCAAAGAATTTATGATTGACCCAAAGACAGGAAGAACAAAGAAGGTAAGAAAATCTTTGAGATTGAAAATAGCAAAATGATTCCGAATTAAATACTAGAGCACAAAGTAAAATGAAAATTCCAGCTATTAAAACCATATCGGATAAGAGGGGTATAAATTGCAGTGCAGTATCCTTACATTTATCGATATTTATGTAAAACATGCTCACATTATAAACAAAGATTTGATATTTCTGCACAGGAGGGGTGGAAAGTTGAGATACGAACAGAATTCTATTATATAAGCATATTAGATATTACTTATATTTTTTATTATATCATGTGACAATGGTGAAAACAAATATTAAGTTTGGTATATTTATACAACATTCAGATACATAGACGGAGCTTATAGAAGTGCAGCTCATTTGAAAATAGACATTGAGTACATGAATTAAAATGGATATAATGTAGGGTAAAGAGACACAGAGTATACAGTACACAATATGCATGAGAATTGTACAGAATGAAAGAATAATGAGGGAGGCTCGTAAAATGGATTATAGGAGATTGCAAGAAGACCTGAGAGATTACTTTGGTAGTGCTATGTTAAGTGATTTTCCAATGGCAGCCATCGAGACGGGTAGTGTGGATCGGGCATCGGAAAGTGAACTTCTGAAACTTGCAAAACATGCGGGTTTGAATTTGAGAAAGTATGAAGATTGATGTTGCGGAATTGTAGGATATGACGAATGAATAATCTTAATTAATGATTTAGTTTATAGCATCAATAATCTACTAGGGAGTGATAAAGATGATAAAAATTGAAAGCAGTATATTCATCGATGCACCTGTTGAAAACGTCTATAAGTATGCTACAAATCTTGAGAATCTGCCACATTGGGCCGTAAATATTTCGGATGTAATATTTGAAAAAGGAAAAAGCGAATTAGGAACCATAGCTAATTTGAAATATACGATGTTAGGGTTGCATTTGCCAGTTACTATCGAAGTTACAAAATTTGATGCAACGAACGAAGGGTGCTTATGGAAAAGTAAAATCAGTGGAGAAGTCGAAGGAGAACAGACGTGGTCATATACATCAAAAGATAAAGGTACAGAAGTTAAGATGACGCTTACGTCTACTGTCCCTATAAAAGCAATTTGCATTATTGCAGATATACGAATGATCCAAAAAATAATCGGGAATGCTTTTAAACATTCATTAGATAATATGAAGTTCTTTTGTGAAAACCAATAATATAAACGGTGAAATTTAGATTTAATCAGCCTGATCTAGTTCAGAGTGTAAATTAGTGCGCAATTTTCAAAAATTGTTCGCTGACAAACAGCTGGATTATCTAATAGTTGTAGGAGATATCGAACTCATAAGCAAAAGTTGAAGTATATTGTTCTTTAGTATAAAAGAAACTTCACAATTTAAAGAATGATAAATATTAAATAAGAAGGAAGGCCTTTATTGTGGATCATAAACCGCATTACGAACTAGACTTAGATACAAGACACATAGTGAGAGAATTAATAATAAAATGTAAAGAATTAGACCTAGTAAATTTAAACTTTCAATATTACTCAAAAAAAGGATCTCCGTTTGAAGTGTTTTTTTATATAACTGAATATAACGATTACTGGGAGCTTGTGGTTAAGAAAAGCAAGGCTGGATATGATGGTTATTACACAGATATGTACAAGA